>Ga0307378_10001201_pt1 | contig 42854 bp, 28 predicted proteins | sample UN1MG_FD_202238 | JGI IMG/M metagenome (GOLD analysis project Ga0307378, IMG submission 202238) | Soil microbial communities from Risofladan, Vaasa, Finland - UN-1 | ecosystem: Environmental > Terrestrial > Soil > Coastal area > Acid sulfate soil | place: Finland: Risofladan, Vaasa | collected...
CTCTGGAACAAGCTCTTCAATCCACCGGGAGCAAGCTCCCGGAGCGAAAGCGGCGGCAAGCCGCGCGCACTCCAAAGCTCGCGCCCGCTTGCCTATGCAATTTTTTATTAGTATATTAGTGCAAAGCAAAGGAGGAAAGATCATGGCGCTGACAATGACTCCCCAATCCAGGACCGCCGCATGGCTCATGGCCGCGTGTCTTTGCGCTCTCATTCCTCTCGGCCCCGCCCGCGGCCAGGACAATATCCCGCAAATCGTCAAAAAAATCTCACCCTCCGTGGTGCTGATCACCACGTTCGACGCGGAGGGGAACGAGCTGGCATTGGGAAGCGGCTTTTTTGTGAGCGCCAAGGGCGAGGTCGTGACCAACCGCCATGTGGTCGAGGGAGCGAGCGCGGCCAAGATCAAGACCGCGCAGGGCAAGGAATATGACGTCACCGGCATCCTGGCCGACGACATCGAAAGCGACCTCGCCCTCCTCGCAACCCAAACCCCCGGCCCCGAAGCCAGGCCCCTCGCCCTGGCCGGCAAAACCCCAGACCCCGGAGAAAGGGTCCTGGTCATCGGCAATCCCCTCGGACTCGAAGGCACCGTAACCGAAGGCATCGTCTCCGCCGTCCGCGACCTCCCCTCCCAGGGAAAGGTCCTCCAAATCAGCGCCGCCATTTCCCCCGGCTCCAGCGGCAGCCCCGTCGTCAACATGAAAGGCCAAGTCATCGGCGTGGCCTCCTTCCAACTCCTGGAAGGCCAAAACCTCAACTTCGCAATGGCCTCGGAACTGGTGGACAATCTGAAAAAGGGAACACATGGCAAAACCGCCAAATGGTCCGGGAACATAACAGGCCCGGAAACCCGCGAGGCGGATAGCCTCTTCGCAAAAGGCCTGGCCTATGTCTGGCAAGGAGAATATGAAAAGGCCATCCCATTTTTCGAAAAAGCAGTCAAAATGAACCCCCGCGACGGCGAGGCATTCTTTTACCTGGGACTCTGTTATATAGAACTAGGTCAATTGGAGAAAGCGATCCATGCAAACAAGCAGGCTATCCAAATCAACCCAGATTCTGCGTTGGCGCACAATAACCTTGGCAATGCTTACAGCAAACTCGGGCTAATTCAGGAAGCAATCGGGGAATATAAGCAGGCCGTCAGGATGGACCCGGATTTTGCGTTGGCGCACTATAACCTTGGAGTTACTTACGATAAACTCGGGCGGACGCAAGAAGCGATAGGGGAATATAAGCAGGCAATAAAGATAAATCCTGATGATGCGGATGCACACCTTAACCTTGGGGTTGGTTACAACGAACTCGGTCGAACGCAGGAAGCAACCGAGGAATTTAAGCAGGCATTAAGGATCAACCCGGATGATGCGGTAGCGCACAATAACCTTGGGCTCACTTACGGCAAACTCGGGCGAATGCAGGAAGCAACTGAGGAATTTAAGCAGGCATTAAGGATCAACCCGGATGATGCGGTAGCGCACAATAACCTTGGGCTCACTTACGGCAAACTCGGGCGAATGCAGGAAGCAACCGAGGAATTTAAGCAGGCATTAAAGATCAACCCGGATTATGCGGTAGCGCACTATGGGCTTGGAGTTGCTTACCTTATGGCGGGAGACAAAGGCGCCGCTCTGGAAGAATACAAGGTTCTGAAAGGGCTTGACAATGAGCTTGCCGATAAATTGTTCAATCTCATCTACGAATAGAAATAATACACCGAAAATTGCGCATGGATCCAAATTGAGGCCCAATTTTATGAAAGGGAGGAGCAGGAATGGAAAAAGAGAAGGAAAAGGAATTGGATGAACTCATAAAGGAGACGGAGAAAAGGATAGAAGGTTTCGGCGGTTGTGAACCTGGTTCCATTACCTACGGCAAAGGCGCGTTGGCGATACCATTCCAAAGTTCAGTGCTTATTTACAAGTCAGTCAAGTCACTGGAAGACTCCATAAATAAAAACTCCGAAGCGAGCAATCAATTGTCCCGACAAGTTTTACGTTTAAACAAGATTTTAACGTGGGCTACGGTAATAGTAGCCATAGCTACGGTGGCAGGGGTAATTGCAGCCTTTTGCAGATAAGTTTATCAGCCTGGTTCACCGGGTTTGCCCGCCGTTGTGTTGGAGTGCGGAACGCTTTGGAGTGCGCGCGGCTTGCCGCCGCTTTTACAAGCCGGGAGCTTGCTCCTGGCGGACTTTCCTTGGGCAACCAAAGTTTGGGAGTGCGCGAAGCTTGATCCCGAATGGATTGAAGAGCTTGTTCCGGGACCGGCCAGCAAGCTGGCCGAGCGAAAGCGGCGGCAAGCCGCGCGCCCTCCAAAGCGGCGGCCCGCTCTAATTCGGCAACGGCAGATATTTCTTGAACCACTCCACCGGGACCTCCGGCACGAACACGTGCGCGCCGGGGTGCACCACGTGCACCGTCATGTCCGGGGCGCCCGTGATGGCGTAGGCTTTTTCGATGTGGGTGAAGGCCTCGATGGACGACTTGTAGGGAAAGCCGCGGTCCTTGACCCCGTTCTCGATGATGAGCGGGCGCGGCGCGATCAGCGCGTACACGTCGTAGTAATCGAGCACGCCGTCCATCTGGTCCACGTACTCGCAGCGGCACGGCGTGATCGGCGGGTGGAAGAAGCGGTGGTGCATGATCAGGATCCCGGCCGTGACCGCGATTTTCACCCGCAAGTCCACCGCCGCCGTGAACATGGTGGTGAGCCCGCCGTTGCTGAGACCCACCACGCCGATGGCCTCCGGGTCCGCGTCGGGAAGGCCGGACACGAAGTCAATCGAGCGCACGGCCATCCACGTTTTCTGGCCCATGTACGGGAAGGGAACGTTCTTGGGCAGCGGCCCGAACCCGGTCAGCGGCCGGTCGTGGTCAATGAAGCCGTGGCCGATGTCCGGCGCGAACACGATGTAGCCCAGCCTCGCGAACAGGTCGCCGTAGAAGAGCATGTTCTTCGGGTCAAAGGTGTCGTGCGCGCCGTAGTCGTGGCCGTGCAGAGCGATCACGACCGGGAGCCGGGGCCCGGCCGGCGCCTGGGGCCGCGCCAGCCACCCGTGGGTCACGTGATCCTTGCGGTCGTTAAAGGTGACCTCGGTCAGCATGTAACTGCCGTGGTCCTCCGTCCTCCCGTAAACCGGGTCCAGGGCCACCGCCTCCGGCGCCTCTCCGTTGTAAAGCATCTGCTGCAATTGTCCGCGCGTGGCCTCCTGCCACTTCGCGAACTCCTCCGCCATCCCGTTCTCCGGGAATGAATCCCGCGCGCCCAGCGCCAGCACCGGCAAAAGCGCCAGCACCGCAACCACGATCTTTTTCGTCATTTTCATCCTCCCTTCGCCTCCCACCATCATCCTGCCCACGCCAATCAACCCCCGCGCTGGTTTTGGATCGTCCGCCACATTATCATATAATATGCCGTCCGAGAGGGCCGCCGGCAAGCTGGGCCACGCCTCTCGGCAAGGAAACGTCTCATGAACAAGGATGAATTACTGCAACGGATCAAAGAACGTCTCCAGGGTACGTTCCGGGAGCGATTAAAAGGCGTGGTGCTCTATGGCTCCGAAGCGAGGGGAGAGGCAAAGGGCGACAGTGATTTTGATTTGCTGGTTCTCTTGCAGGGGCCGCTTAATTTCGGAGACGACCTCATGACCATTATCCATGTCCTCTATCCCTTGCAGCTTGAGATCGTCAGCACGGACGAGCTGGGCGAGAGATTGATCCATGCCTCCCCCGCGGACATCGCTGACTATGAAGCGGGAGAGTTTTCTTTTTACCGCAACGTGCGCAGGGAAGGAAAATGGTTGTAAACGAGGAAGCGCGAGTCCTATGGGAGCGCGCGCTCCAGGCCATTCAGAGTGCCAGAGCCCTGCTGTCCTCCGACTTTGACGGGGCGGCCTCGCGGGCATATTATTCGGCGTTTTACGCGGTATCGGCGGTCTTTGCTCTTCGCGGGAAGAGCTTCACTAAACATTCGGCGGTGCAGAGCGCGGTGCACCGCGATTTGGTCAATACCGGCCTGTGGAGCCCGGATCTGGGTGAAGCATTTTCTTTTCTTTTTGAGTTGCGTTCCACCGCGGACTACGGCAAAGCGAAGCGTGTATCAGTAGAGGAAGCGGAGAAGACCGTGAGCGCGGCTCATCTGATTCTCAAGGCCGCGCATGAAATCAATCCTGAAGATCTGCCTTACTCCGGATAAAATCCAAGGTAAAATCCTATATGCCCAAGCGCACTGATATAAAAAAGATACTGATCATTGGCTCCGGTCCCATCGTGATCGGGCAGGCGTGCGAGTTCGATTACTCGGGCACGCAGGCGGTGAAGGCCTTGAAGGAGGAGGGCTACGAGATCGTGCTGGTGAACTCGAACCCGGCCACGATCATGACCGACCCGGAGCTCGCGCACCGCACCTACATCGAGCCGATCACTCCCAAGATCGTGGCCAAGGTGATCGAGGCCGAGCGGCCGCAGGCCCTGCTCCCGACGCTGGGCGGCCAGACCGCGCTCAACATCGCGGTGGACCTGGCCGAGATGGGCGTGCTTGACCGCTTTGGCGTCGAGTTGATCGGGGCCAAGCTGCCCGCCATCAAGAAGGCCGAGCACCGCGAGCTGTTCAAGCGGGCCATGGAGAAGATCGGGCTCACGGTCCCGCGCTCGGGGTTCGCGCACTCGGTGGACGACGCCTGGAAGGTTGTTGACCACGTGGGCTTTCCCGCCATCATTCGGCCGAGCTTCACGCTGGGCGGCGCGGGCGGGGCCGTGGCCGAGACCCAAGACGACTACGAGGACGCGGTCGCCTGGGGCCTGGACCAGTCGCCCAAGCGCGAGATCATGATCGAGCAGTCGGCCATCGGCTGGAAGGAGTTCGAGCTCGAGGTCATGCGCGACCTCAAAGACAACGTCGTCGTCATCTGCTCCATCGAGAACTTCGACCCCATGGGCGTCCACACCGGCGATTCCATCACCATCGCGCCCGCCCAGACGTTGACCGACAAGGAATACCAGATCATGAGGAACGCCGCCTTGGCCATCATCCGCGAGATCGGCGTTGACACCGGCGGCTCCAACATCCAGTTCGCCGTCCACCCCGACACCGGCCTGCTGATCGTGATCGAGATGAACCCGCGCGTCTCCCGGTCCTCCGCGCTGGCCTCCAAGGCCACGGGATTCCCCATCGCCAAGATCGCCGCCAAGCTCGCCGTGGGCTACACCCTCGACGAGATCCCCAACGACATCACCAAAGAGACGCCCGCGTCCTTCGAGCCCACCATTGACTACGTCGTCACCAAGGTCCCGCGCTTCACCTTCGAAAAATTCCCCGGCGCCGACGACGTGCTCACCACCCAGATGAAGAGCGTGGGCGAGGTCATGGCCATCGGACGCACCTTCAAGGAGAGCCTGCAAAAGGCCGTTCGCTCTTTGGAGATCGGCTCCTACGGCTTCGAGGAGCAGGTGAAACTGAACGGCGCTCCGCCCACCGTCTCCGCGCTCGCCCGCATCCGCGAAGGGCTAGTGAAGCCCAACTCCAAGCGTCTCTACTTCATCGCCGACGCTTTCCGCGCCGGCATCGGGGTGGACGAGATCTTCGGCGCCTCCCGGATTGACCCGTGGTTTTTGCGCCAGATCCAGGAGATCGTGGAGATGGAGGGCGTGGTCCGCGAGTCCGCCAAGTCCGGCGGGCCGGACCCGGCGCTGCTCAAGCAGGCCAAGGAGTACGGCTTCTCCGACCGGCGCCTGGCCGCGCTCGCGGGCACGACCGAAAAAGAGATGCGCGCGCGCCGCGAGAGCGCGGGCCTTGCGGCCGTGTACAAGCGGGTGGACACCTGCGCCGCCGAGTTCGAGGCCAACACGCCCTACCTCTACTCGACCTACGAGCGCGAATGCGAGGCCCGGCCCACGGATCGCAACAAGGTCGTGATCCTGGGCGGCGGCCCGAACCGGATCGGGCAGGGCATCGAGTTCGATTACTGCTGCGTCCACGCCTCCATGGCGCTCTCCGAAGACGGCTATGAGACCATCATGGTGAACTGCAACCCCGAGACCGTGAGCACCGATTACGACACCTCCGACCGCCTCTACTTCGAGCCGCTCACGTTGGAGGACGTGCTCGGCATCGTGAAAAAGGAAAACCCGGTGGGCGTGATCGTCCAGTTCGGCGGCCAGACGCCCTTGAAGCTCGCCGTGCCGCTGGAGCGGGAGGGCGTGAAGATCCTGGGCACGTCTCCGGACTCGATCGACCGGGCCGAGGACCGCGAGCGCTTTGCCGAGGTCTTGAACAAGCTGAACCTCAAGCAGCCCGACAACGGCATTGCGCGGTCGGTGGCGGAGGCGCTGAAGATCGCCGAGCGCATCGGGTATCCGGTTCTGGTGCGGCCGTCTTATGTTCTGGGCGGCCGGGCCATGGAGATCGTGTATGAGCCGGAGTCGCTGAAGTCGTACATGGTGCATGCGGTGGCGGCGTCGGAGGAGCACCCGGTGCTGATTGACCGGTTCTTGAAGGACGCGACCGAGGTGGACGTGGACTGCGTGTGCGACGGGACCGTTGCGGTGATCGGCGGCGTGATGGAGCACATCGAGGAGGCCGGGATCCATTCCGGCGACTCCGCGTGCTCGCTGCCCCCGTATTCGCTGGGCGCGTTCCTCATCCACGAGATCGAGCGGCAGACGCGCGAGCTGGCGCTCGAGCTTGACGTGCGCGGACTCATGAACGTGCAGTTCGCGGTCAAGGACCACGAGATTTACGTGTTGGAAGTGAACCCGCGCGCGTCGCGCACCGTGCCGTTCGTGAGCAAGGCCATCGGCCATCCGCTCGCCAAGATCGCCGCCCGCGTCATGCTGGGCAAGTCGCTCACCGAGATCGGGTTCACCGAGTCGGTGGTCCCCAAGCACGTCGCGGTCAAGGAGTCCGTGTTCCCCTTCGTCAAGTTCCCCAAGGTGGACGTGCTGCTCGGGCCGGAGATGCGCTCGACCGGCGAGGTCATGGGCATCAACGACACCTTTGCCCTGGCCTACGCCAAGTCCCAGATCGGCGCCGGCTCCAACCTGCCGCTCTCCGGGACCGCATTCATCTCGGTCAAGAACTCCGACAAGCGCAACGCGGCCACCGTGGCCCGCTGGCTCATCTCCGAGGGCTTCAACATCATCGCCACCGCCGGGACCGCCGCCTATCTCCAGGAGCGCGGCATCAAGGCCCTGCCGGTCAACAAGGTGAACGAACCTCACCCCAACATCATTGACCGCATCAAGCAGGGCCAGGTCCAGCTCGTCATCAACACCACCGAGACCGGCGACACCGTGCGCCAGTCCTTCCCCATCCGCCGCCACGCCCTCATGATGAGCATCCCCTACTTCACCACCATGCCCGGCGCGCTCGCCGGCGTCATGGCCATCGAGCGCCTGCGCAAGGAAGAGCTCAGCGTGAAGCCGTTACAGGACTATTACGGGCGTGGGGAAAGTAAAAAGTAAAAAGGAAAAAGAAGAAAAGAGCGGCCGGCATATTATTCAATAGTGGTTACACCCTTTGTCCGATCTTCTTCTTATTTTTGCCTTTTCCCTTTTTACTTTTTCCTTTAAATAAAGTGCTCCTTTTTGCTGATGCACTTCAGCTTCTTCACCCGCTCGACCATTTCCTGACACGCGGCGAAGGCGTTGCCGCGGTCATGGGCGGAGACCGCTCCGAAGAAGATGTAATCTCCCACTTCGAGCCGGCCGATGCGCCGGGCCAGCACCAGGTCCAGGATGCGGTAGCGCTCGCGGAGCGCGGCCTCGACGGCGCGGAGCTCGGCCGCGAGGTCTCCCGCTTCCTCGAAGGTGATGCCGGTGCTGGGCCGGCCCTCCGGGTCGGGCTTGACCACGCCTAGGTGCGTGACCACCGAGCCCGCGCCCGTCTGGTCCAGCGCGGCAAAATATTTGTCCGGGTCAATCGCTTTCTTGCAGAGCTCGATCATAGAGCGCTCCTTTCTTGGGTTTCCTCTCCCTTTTCCGCGTACATGCATTATAGATGCAGTTAAAGAGGGTTTCCAGGGAGAAGGGTTTTTTGACGATGGCTTCCACCCCGAGGTGCTCATAATCCGCGAGCTCGCCGACGTGGGCCTTGCCGGAGATGATGATGGAAGCCGGCCGCATCTTGGCGGGGAGCAGGGCGGCTTCCTCCAACAGGACCTCGCCCCTCACGTCCGGCATCTGCAGGTCAACCAGGATGACGTCATAGCGGCCGCTCTGGAGCTTCTTGAGCCCTTCCTTGCCCGAGAGCGCGGTCTCGACCTGATACCCGCCGTTTTGTAGCGCGCGCTCGAGCATGCGGTTCACGCTGATCTCGTCGTCAACGATCAGGACGCGCGCTCCCACCGCCACCGGCCCGTGCGCGGTGTTGCGCGTCCGGGCCGGCCGGCCCGCGCCGGGGGCCGGCAGCCAAAAGGTGAACGCGGCCCCCTGTCCCGGCGCGCTCTCCACCTCGATATGCCCGTCGTGCTCCTTGATGATGGAGTGCGCCACCGACAGGCCCAGGCCCGTGCCCGGAACCGGCGACCCGCCCAGCGCTCCCTTGGTCGTGTAGAACGGCTCGAAAATCCGTTGCTGGTCCTCCACGGATATGCCCGGCCCCGTGTCCCGGACCCGGATGAAAATCCAGTCCTCGTCAAGACCCGTCTCCACCTCGATCCTCTTCTCCTCGCCCCGCTCCACCACCGCGTCCCGCGCGTTCATGATCAGATGCACCAGCACCTGGCCGATCCGGCCCGCGTCCAGGGTGAGCAGCGGCAGGTCACAATGGTGCTTCACGCTGACGTCAATGCCCTCGGTCGCGTACTCCTTCTTCACGATCTTGACGTTGATGTCCACGAGCCCCCTGAGGTCAATGAGCTCCTTCTGAATGACCTCGCGCCGCGCGAAGACCAGGAGCTGCTGCGTGATGTGCGACGCCCGCCGGATCAGCGCCCGGATCGCCTCCAGGTCCTCGCGGTCCTGGCCCGCCAGGTGCTTCTGCTTCAGCATCAGCTCCACGTATCCCTGGATCGCCGCGTTGATGTTGTTGAACTCGTGGGCCACGCCCCCCGCCAGCCGGCCCACCGCCATCATCTTGTCGGCGTTCCGGAGCTGCTCGCGCAGGTTCTTCTGCTCGGTGAGGTCGTTGATGAAGATGGTGTGGCCCTGCATCCGGTTCAACTCGTCAAACGCCGGGCCCGAGTTGATCATGCATTCCAGGGCCGACCCGTCCTTCTGGCGGAAGCTGATCTCCTCCTGCTCCACCGGTATGTCGCGGCCTTTGAGGAACAACTCCCGCGCCACCGGCGCCCAGTCCTCGTCAACCAGCTTGAGGATGCTCGCCCCCAAAAGCTCGGCCGGTGGATACCCCAGAATCTCACCCGCCCGCTGGTTGACGAAGGTGATGGTCCCGGCCGGGTCCATCGCGATGATGCCCTGGTGCGCCAGCTCCACCAGCAGGCGGTACTTGTTCTCCGAGGCTTGGAGCTTTTGCTCGGATTCCACCCGGTCGGTCACGTCGCGGAGGCTGACGGCGACCATCGGCTCCCCCCCCTCCACCTCGACCTCGGATATGGAGCAGTCAAGCGACAGGCGCTTGCCGTCGCCCCGCCGCACCACCTTGACCTGGGCGTGTTGCACGAACTCCGTTCGGGCGCAATATCGGTTCCACGTCTCCAGGATGCGACCATGGTCCTCGGGGGCGACGAGCTCGATGAATTCGCGGTTTATGACCTCATCCTTGCCGCCCATCATCCGCAAGGCCGCGGGGTTGCCATAGACGATCCTGGCGCCCTTCAAGAGGACGAGCCCGGAAGGGGTATGTTCGATGAAATCCATGAAGGTGTTGACGGTCCGCTTGAGGTTGGAGAGCATCTGCCCGCGTTCCAGGGAGAGCCGCAGGTTTTCCATGACCAGCGCCACCTGGGAGCTGACGGCTTCGACCAGGCCGAGCGTGTTCTCGTCATAAGCGTGGGTCTTTTTCCAGCCCACGGCGATGGCGCCGAGCACCCGGGATTTCCGGCTGCCCTCCGGTATCCGGAGCGGCGCGATCATGCAGGAGAGGTAGCCCGCGCCGGCCATTCCCAGGTCGGAGCCGGAGATTTCCTTAAGGTCCGGGCAACAGTAGCTGTCGCCGCTTTCGAAGGCGCGGCCGAGCGCGAATTCCCCGGCCTTCATCCCGTCCGCCAAGCCGATCAATTCCTCCGGAACGTTATACAGCGCCGCCAGCCGGCCCACTCTCGACTTGGGATCGTAAAGATAGATCGCCCCCGCATCCGCGCCCGCCAGCTCCGCCACCCGGTCCAGCGCGAAATTCATCAAGCCGTCCAGTCCCTCCGACTCCGTGGCGCGAAGGGAAATCTCCCGCACCGCGGTGAGCGCGGCCAGAAACCGCTCCCGCCGCGCCGCGTCCGTCTTGACCTTTTTGCCGGGGGCGTCGTTGGACTCTTTGGAATTCGTGCTCATGATCGTGTCCCTCGGGTTGCGCCGGACTTGCCGCTTTTTATTCCGCGGCCGTCTCCGCGCCGGGTTCGCGTACCCGCTCCCGGGCCGAGCGCGGCGGCGGGATCTTGTGTTTCTTCATCTTGCGGTAGAACGTGGACAGCCCCACGTCCAGGAGCCGGGCCGCTTCATCCACGTTGCCCTGGGCCTCCCGGAGCGCGCGCTCGATCGCCAGTTTCTCGTAGGCGTCGAAGGACAGCGGCACCTCGGGCACGGATACGGTCTTGGCCCCGTTGTCGCCGAGCGCGGGCAGGTCAGAGGCCTTGATCTCGGGGTGGCCGGCGAAGGCCAGGACGTGCTCGACCAGGTTCTGCAGCTCGCGCACGTTGCCGGGCCAGTCGTGCTGGAGCAGCCGCTGCATCGCCTCCGGCGAGAACTGGTGCCTCTTCTTGGTCCGCTTGGCGGACTCTTCCAGAAAGTGGTCCAAGAGCAGAGGAACGTCCTCCCTCCGCTCCCGGAGCGGCGGGATTTCCAGGTACACCACGTTCAGCCGGTAAAACAGGTCTTCCCTAAACATGCCATTGGCCGCCTCGCTTTTCAAGTCCCGGTGCGAGGCCGCGATCACCCTGACGTTCACCGGCAGGGCCTTGGCCGCCCCCACCGGCCTCACCTCCCGCTCCTGCAGCGTGCGCAAGAGCTTGGACTGGACGTGCGTCGGCAGCTCCCCGATCTCGTCTAAAAATATGGTCCCGCCTTCGGCCTCCCGGAACAGGCCCTTCACGTCCCGGTACGCCCCGGTATAGGCCCCCTTCACGTGCCCGAACAGCTCGGACTCGATCAGCGTCTCCGGCAGGCTCCCGCAGTCCACCGGAACGAACTTCATCAGCCGCCGCGGGCTGTTGTAATGGATGGCCTGCGCCAGCAGCTCCTTGCCCGTCCCCGATTCCCCGTGGATCAGCACCGTGGCCTCGTTCTCCGCGAGCTGCGTGATGATCTTGAAGATCCGCTGCATGCCCGCCGATTTCCCCACCAGCCGGTCCATGCGGTAGCGCGACGAGAGCGCCTGCTTCAGGTCCCAGTTCTCCCGGAGCATCTTGCGCTGGTCCATGGCCTTCTCCGCCGTGATCCGGATCAGGTCAATGTGCTCCAAGGGCTTCCTCAGGAAATCGAACGCCCCCGCCTTGATCGCCTCCACCGCCCGCTCGATGGTCCCGTGGCCCGTGATGATCACCACCGGCAGGTCCGAAGCGTTCTTCTTCACCGCGTACAAGAGCTCCATCCCGTTGCCGTCGGGCAGGAACAGGTCCAGGAACAGCATGTCCACCGGCGTCCGCGCCAGGTGCTCCTTGCCCGCCGCCATCGTCTCCGCCGTCAACACCGTGACCCCCTCCGGGCCCAGCACCCGCTCGAACAGGTTCCGGATCGCGGCGTTGTCGTCAACCACCAGCACCGTCGCGCCTTCGATCATTTTCTCCACCCTTTCTCTTGCGTTGATTCGTTAATTCTCCCGGTCCCCTCAACCCAATAATTTATAATATGCGGCCGGGTCCGCAACAAAGACCGTGACCGAAGCCCCGCCCGGATCCGGTTGTTGACCGTGATGTAGCTCACGCCCAGCATCCGCCCGATCTCGACCGTGGTGTATGTCCCGGCCTTGCTCATCACGTTCTCCCGCTTGGAGGAAGCAGGTCAAAGAAAAGCGTCCGGTCCTCCTTGGTGTCAAGCTGCATCATCCGACCCGGCAGCCCGTCCGCCAATAGATCATGCAGCGCCAGAAGGTTGGTCGTCTTGCCCGAAAGGGCTGGGCCGTAATAAACGATCTTCCAGGTCATGGCCCCGCTGTTTTCATCGTACTCAAGCATCCGCGCTCAGCCCCTTTTTGGCTCCCCCGGGGAGGAAATACGAAATCTGAGAGGTATCAAAGCAAAATCAATGCCTTGCCGCCAATATGCCTAACTTACTATTTTTATTGTTTTTTATAAATCATCGCTTTCATCACCCCTTCTCATTTGGCAATATTGGGAATACTCGTTTCTCAAAAATGACAAAAAGCGGCTGGGCTCGGCCAAAAGTTAGTGCTTCTTGTAAAAATTGAATCAGGAAAAGAGATTGGCGCGGGAGCGGCCTTTGGGGCGCGATTACCGGATGGCCAGAGGACCCAGCGCGGCCCAAGGCCGCAGCCAAAACATCTTCGGAAGAAATCAACAAGGATATACAGGATGTCAAGGATAAGATTCATCTCTGATCCTTATTATCCTTGACATCCTTGTTCCTTCATTCTTTTAGGCAGTTATGCATGATTTCGAAAAAAGTGCAAAGAAAATTCTGCATCCTTGATGTTAGTGGTACAGCTCCCTCCAAAAGGCCGCTCCCGCGCCAAGCGCCGGCATCTGGCTTCTTGCTTCTGGCTTCTGGCTTCCGGCTTCTTGCTTCTTGCTTGCGGCTTCTTGCTTCTGGCTTCTGGCTTCCGGCTTCCGGCTTCGGCACTCCCACGCCCGGCACGGGGACCTTGCTTCCGAATGCCCTCCGCCTTAAGATAGGTGCCGCATGAAGGTGAGCGTGATCATTCCCGTGTTTAACCGTCCGCGCGAGGTGGCCGAGGCCATCCGATGCGCGCTCGGCCAGACCATGCCCCCGCTGGAAATCCTGGTGGTTGACGACGGGTCCACCGACGACACCGCCGCCGCGGTGGAGCGATTCGGCCCGCCCGTGCGTCTCATCCGGCAGGAAAACCAGGGCCCCGCCGCCGCCCGCAACCGCGCCGCCAAGGAGGCCGCCGGCGAATGGATCGCATTCCTCGATTCCGACGACCTCTGGCTCCCGGAAAAGCTGGCCCGCGAGGCTGGAGCCCTCGAGCAATCCCAAGCCGGCCTCGTCCATGCCGACGGCTGGGTCATCACCGGACATGACCTCCCCCCCTGGGCCGCCGCCCTATTAAAGTGGGAGACCGGCTCCGACGGACGACCCGCCTCCGATGAGCGGCCGCCTCCACCCCCCACCCACTTCTCCCGCTTCACCCCCGCCAACGGACCCGGCGCCCTGGTCACTTACCTCAACAACCCCGTGCTCACGTCCTCGGTAATGGTCCGCCGCGACGCCTTTGACCGCGCCGGCGGCTTCGATGAGTCGTTCGCCATCAACGAGGACGCCGACCTGTTCGTCCGCGTCATGGCCCTGGGACACGAGGCCGTTTACGTGGCTCGGCCCCTCGTCTTCCAGCGCGTCATGCCAGACGGCATACCACGCGATTGGATGTTCGGCCTCCGCGAGGCCATCCACGTCCAGAAAAAGGCGCTGGCCGCCTTCCCCGCCCTCCGACCCGTGTTCCGCGAGGCCCTGGCCTCGAGCCACCGCTCCGCCGCCCAGTGCGCTCTGGTCCAATCCACCAAGTCCGACTCCATCCGCTTCTGGCTCCGCTCCTTCCTCTACCGCCGGCCCTCCTGGAAAGAACTCGCCGTCGCCGTCCTCCTCATCGCGGGCGGCGCCCCCGGCCGCGACCGCGTCCTCCGCCACTGGAAAAACCGCGTCGCCAGGTATCAAAAATAGCAGGAATGGGGCCAGACCCTTGTTTCAGCGCCTTGAGCCGCGGCCGGGACCGGCCCCCAATTATTACCACCCGATAAAAATGTAATCGCAGATATTCTTGAATAAGAATAAGGACTTAAACAGGGTTGCGAATATATTGGAAGGTCCCCCGCGGACACGGGCCGGCTCCTCAATTAATTTGACATTAATACCGGCCATGCTATACAGTACCCTGAATTGGCATCATCGGTGGGAACCGCGGCTTTCAGAGCCAGAGTAAACATTTAGAGTTGGCATTTCAGCAAGGAGGAATCACAATGAAGACGAAGTATTTTCTGCTGGCAATTGGGCTGTTCCTGGCCGTGTCCATCGCGGCGGGCCTTTCCCAGACCGTTCCCCAGCTCATCAGCTACCAGGGCCGGCTCACGGACGCGGCGGGGGCTGCCATTACCGGCTCCCGGCAGATGCGCTTCGAAATCCTGGATGGAGACACGCCCGGCTCCGCGGTGCTCTGGGGCGAGACCCAGGACGCCGTTCCGATCGTCCAGGGCCTGTATAACGTGATGCTGGGGAGCGAGCGGCCGGTGCCGTTGTCCGCCTTGAGCGGAGCGTCGGTTTACCTTCAGGTCAAAGTGGACGGCGAGACGCTTGTGCCCCGCCGGAGGATCGCCTCGGTGGCCTATGCTCTGCGCACGGAAAGTTCCGCCAACTCCGATACTCTCGACGGCCTGGATTCCGCGGAATTCGCGCCCGCGACGCACGACCACAACGACGCCTATTACACCAAGCCCGAGGTTGACGCGATGGTTGGCGGCGGCGACTGCTACTCCAAGGCCGAGGTGGACACGATGATCGCCGGCCTGCAAAGCCAGCTTGAATCGCTCCAGCCTCAAGTCGCCGCCAATACCGGCGATATCGCGGCCCTCGACGGCCGGGTCACTCTGAATGAGGCTGACATCTCGGACCTGGACGGTCGCGTAACGGTCAATGAGGCCGGCATCGCGGCCATGGATTCGAGGGTGGCGGCCAACGAGGCCGGCCTGGCCGGTCACGAAACCCGGCTCGCGGCGGTGGAGAACAAGCTGGCGAACGTGAGCGTCGCCGGCACCGACTTCATCTTCAGCGGCGTGAACGTGCACGTGCGCAACGGAAGCGGGAGCACCACTTCCGTAAATAGCCTGGGCAACCTGATCGTGGGCTATAACGAGACGCGCGGCACCGGCGACAGTCGCACCGGCTCCCACAACGTCGTGATCGGGTCCCGGCAGAATTATTCCTCCTACGGCGGCCTGGCCGTGGGCTATTGGAACACCATCTCCGGGCCGTATTGCAGCGTGAGCGGAGGCGACCACAACACCGCGGGCACGGGAACGTCGGCCAGCGTGAGCGGAGGCAGCAGCAACACCGCCAGCGGGCAGTATTCCTCGATCATGGGCGGAACGCTTAACGACGCGACCGGTATCAATTCCAGCGTGGGCGGCGGATACTCCAACACCGCCAGCGGCCAGTATTCCGGCGTCAGAGGTGGAGAGGGATGCAGCGCCACGGCCAGGTCCGCCACCACGTCCGGTGGATTAAATCGCAGCGCCACGACAGCCTACGACTGGGTCGGCGGCAACTTGACCCAGGGCCAGTAGGGAACCAGCGGGACCGCGGGCGCACGGCTTAATGGCCTTGACACGAACCAGGGAGGAAAGCATGAGGGCTAAGCCTAAACGAGTGAGATCAGTTCTGTTGGGGTTGGTGGCGGCACTGGCCATCTCGGGCCCGGCCCGGGGCCAGGACGAGGTATCGGCCCAGCCGGAGCTTCCTTACGGGGCCGTGGAGTCGTTCATCGAGATCCACGCCTTTTTCAACGAGCTCTACTATCAGAACGGCATAGACGGAATGGACAAAGGCCAGAAGGGCTTTCACGCCTCGGAGTTCTACCTCATGTTTCTGAGCCGTATAAGCCCCCAGTTGTATTTCAACGCCGAGCTCGAACAGCAGCCCGGCCTCAAGCCCGAGGAGTTCAACGTGCGCCGGCTCGAAATCCACTGGGCCATGGCCCGCTGGATCGAGGCGGACTTCGGAAAGTTCTATTGCCCGGTCGGGATCGAGCGCTATACCCATTACGCCCCGCTCAACCGGCTGATCTCGCGGCCGCTCCCCGCCCTCTACGTCATCCCCGGGACCTGGCCCGAGGTCGGCGTGCGCCTGAACGGCGACCTGGAGTTGTTTGACAACCTGGAGGTGCGCTACGAGGTCGCCGTGGTCAACGGCCTGGGCGGCCCGCTCCGGGATGACCGCCAGAACAGCGATAATAACGAGGAGCTGGCGGTGGCCGGAAGGATCGGGGTCACCATGTTCAAGGCGTTGACCCTGGGGGCTTCCGGTTACCAGGGCACTTACGACCTCAAGGACAAATTCCTCATCATCATCCGCGGGCTCGACCTGTCCTTCCGCTATCAGGGCCTGACCGTGACCTATGAATACCTGGACAGCAGGATGCAACTTCCCTGGTACAAGAGAGCTTTCCGGACCGGCTATTACGCCCAGGCATCATATCGGATCAAGGCCGAGGCCATCCACCTGGTCTTCATCGAGCCCGCCGTCCGCTTTGACCACATGGATGAGGCCAGGAAACTCTGGTTGATGAGCGACGTCCCGGACCTCGACCGGTTTTCCCTGGGGCTGTCCTTCTCCCCGGTTCCCCACTTCCAGTTCAAGGCCGAATACCAGTGGCTATGGTATTCGTACCCCACCCTGGACAAACAGGGCAACATCGTGCTCGAAGCCGTGATAGACGTCTAAAATTTAATCATGCCGCGAAACGGCGGCCGGAAATCATGAAAACATGTGTAGGGGCGTCCCCCCGTGGGCGCACCGGCATGGGGCAGGCACGGGGGCCTGCCCCTACCGCTGGAGAGACGTAAATTGCGGGGAATGCCGCCCTAGGACGCGAGCGCGGGCAGGGTCTTGATCAGCAGGGACTCGATCCGCGAGGTGATTTCCTTCAAGCCCTTTTTCCTGGCCTCCGCCGGATCGCTGTCGTTGTTATAGGGAGAGTTCGATCCCGCCACGTAATAAGCCTGCTGGAACATCTTCCGGGCCATCTGGTCGGCGCTGAAGTCGGCTTTCTGGACTGCGGGCGACATGAGGTCGTAATTCAGATACGCGGTCTTCAGCAATCCCACCGCCCTGCCGCTGTCGGTCTGCTCCACGGACAGATCGAACAGGGCCTTGATGTCGTAAAAGATCTGGCGCTGGATCGAGGCCAGCGTCTTGCGCTCGTCCTTGCTCTGCACCGCGGCATCCAGCTCCGCTTCCAGGTCCACGTTGTAACTCTTCTTGATCTCCGCGTAGAACGGCGGCAGGAACGTGTCCGCAACCGTCTTGATCCCGTCGTAATTCTTCGCCTGCCAGGTCTTGAGCAACGTGTCAAACACCTTGTAGGGAGGGGATTTCATCTGGGGACGGTAATCCTCGATCGCGGTCCCGGACGCGGCGGGCGCGAGCACCAGCAGGCAAAACAACGAGATTTTTTTCAGCGGTCCGGTCATGGGATTCCCCGGGTCGGTTCAAGTCAACGGCCGCGCCCGGCGCGCAATCGCTGGCCAATAACTCTGGGAATTCTGGAAGTTCCGGTTGAGCCTGACCTCTGCCCCTTCTTTCCAGCGTCCATGGTTACTCGATGAACAATTCTTTCCGCGGTCCGGCTCAGGAGGGCAAGGATCGGAAGCCCCGCAATGGGAATGGCGGTGTGGTTCGTAATTCCGGTCATGGATAGGCCCTCCCCTTTTCCCCGGTCCCGGGCCGGCGTCTCCCACACGCTTCCCCATCGGCTCTAATTATATATATCGCTCTTTTGGAATGTCAAGAGTGAAAAGTAATGAAACGGGATCTTGACTTATGAAAAGATTATTAACAAGGATATTCAGGATTTCCAGGATGATTTCCGGTTTTTTTGAATCCTGAACATCCTGAATATCCTTGTTGAAAATTCTTGGTGGGGTTATGAAACCGCTTCTCGTTATGTTAGCGCCAGGCGCCATATTGCTTTGCGATCAACCGGGGGGATGAGGGCAGGGGGAGCCGACAACTAATGCCCGCTGCTCCAACCGGTTGCTTGACGGACGGCTTAAGATTTTCTCTCACCATCCTCCGGCATTTTGCCTGGCCCAGAACTCGCATTTTTCCGCGGTGTCTTGGGCGGGCGCGGCGCGCGGGGGCAGGTCGAGGTGCATTCGCTCACGGCTTTGGGTGTTGTATGCCGGCCACCGCGGCAGGTCCGGGCCGTTGGGGTCGCCGGTCTTGGCGAAGTTGGTCCAGTAGCCCATCATGATGTCCACCATCGGTTCGGCCTGCTGCAACTGATTTTTTCCGTAGAGGTTGAATATTCCCTTCTGCTCGAGCGTATCGAAGATATAGACGATCTCCAAGCCGTGGGCCACTCCCAGCAGATGGGGGAATCGGTGGCGGTCGTAGTCGAACCGGTAATACCAGGTGCGGGGCTGGCGGGCCGCGATCGCATCCGCCGCCTGAAGCCCGCGGCAGGTGTAAGTAGCGTCAGTGACCCCGGCCACCCACCGGTCGGCGGGCCGGCGGAAGGAGCCTGGCGGATAAAGCTCCTGATACCGATCCCGGGAACCTTCTTTGGGCTTGAACCTGTCTCCACTGATCTGGTCCAGCCTGGAGCTCGGCAGCAGCCGGTAGTAGGGGGGAAGGCTCAAAAGCGCGAACAGCTTGAACTCATCGCGGTTGCTCCCGACCATCACCGGAACGTTGTTGTAATCGCCCGACCCGATGACCGCGAGCGGCTCTCCCTTCTGCGACCACCCGTCAACGCATATTTTGAACTCGAACTTCTCATCCGCAAAGGCCACCCCCGTCCGCGCGCCCTTTTTCACCGCGTCAATTATCTCGTCCGCGGACTTTTGCCTCATGCACGCCGCGGCGCCCGGGCCTTCGCATCCCAGGGCCCCGGCGAACACCGCGCCGTCGGCATTGCATTCATCCATGCTCCTGGCCGCGCACCCCCCGCTTTCGATGATGGCCCCGTGGAACAGGCCCTTGGCCAGGGGGCAGACAATGAGGTTGCAAACCGACCGGGCGCCGGCCGATTCTCCGAAGATGGTGACGTTTCCGGGATCGCCGCCGAAGTTCGCGATGTTGTCCCGCACCCACTTCAGCGCCTGCACCATGTCCAGAAGCCCGTAGTTGCCCGCGCTCCCCCGCGGGTCCTCGTCCGCGAACCCGCTCAGCGCCAGGAACCCGAAGGGACCGAGCCGGTAATTGATCGAGACCAGCACCACGTCCTTTTGACCCGCCAGCTTGCCGCCATAGTACATGGGGATGGAGGCGGTGCCGTCGCTGAGCCCGCCGCCGTGGATCCAGAACATTACCGGGAAGATTCCCGACTTCTTCGGCCGCCAGATGTTAAGGTACAGGCAGTCCTCGCTGAACCCGAGCTCCTGGTCCGACAACATGCCGGGGACCTGCATGCACTGCCGGCCAAACGCCGTGGCCTCGCGCACCCCGGACCAGACCGGATGCGCCCGCGGCGCCTTCCACCTCTGCTCGCCCACCGGCGCCGCGGCATAGGGGATGCCCTTCCAGACGCAGGCCTCCTCCCCGGCCTCGCTTATGCCCCGCACCAGGCCCAGCGTCGTCTCCACCGGCCCCGAACATGAATCATCCGCCCCGGCCACGCCCGCAAAGCAGAGCACGGCCACGAAACCGATTAACGTGAACAGCCCTCTGAAATTCATTGCTTCTCTCCCTCCCTTCGGCAGGCGAAAAAATTCATCCTGATTAACAGCCGATTCATAACATCGTATGACCACATTTGCAAGATATTAAGGAGATATAAGAAGTCAGGTCTTAAGGGGCTGTTGCTCAAACCTCTTAAGCCCCGCCGGGGCGTACTTCGTTAACCCGGGGCGGAAGCCCCGGGAGGAAGAAGTAGAAAACCATTAAGCCCTGCAAGGGCGGCCTAAGACCCTGTTAGGTCGCGCTTTCAGCGCTGAAAGCTCTGCCTTGGCGCGAAATTCGCGGGTGGCCACGGGCTATTCTCCCTTCCCGGCATTACTTTTTTTCCTGTTGGGGTGCGACCAATGTACTAATTATAGGAGGGCTTGTTTTCCGCTGGGCGGAGCGAGGAGAAGATGGTGAGCATGGTTCTACGAAATATTTTATGGTCAACTTGCGCTCAACATTTTGGGCGGCAATTCCGTGGCCTTTCTTGTGTCCTAAAGTTCAGACATGGCTGGCCTAAAGTTCGGACACCGGTGGCCCAAAGTTCGGACATGGGTGGCCTAAAGTTCGGACGTGGCTGGCCGGACGTCTGGGCCGTGAAGGGCCTGATCTGGACCATAAAAAACAGGCCGGCAGATGCACAACATGCTGCTATCATTGGGAACACGGAAAAAAACGGGCGAAAAATTTTGCGGCAAGCGCTGACCTGGCCCGGGAATGAGGCCACCTGCCGGCTCGAGCGCGGGCGCGGGCGTGTTGCACGGAGGGCCAGTCGCTCTCAACAAAGTCACACGCCGGTCATGGCGCTACTTGGTCTCGGCCAGTTTTTTCCAGGTGCTCATTTCCAGGAAGCTGCCCTCCACGTTTTCCTCCATCTCGCAAAAGAGCTTCCAGGGCGCGGTAAAGGTCATGAGGTTATCGCCGATCGAGGAGCGGAGGTTCTGGCGGGCGGAGAGGTCGGTGAGTCCGATCACGGCTCGGGGCGTCTCGGAGCGGGCCTCGCGGTACGGGTAGATTCCGATGGTCTGGCAGCCGGCGGCGTAGGGGATGATGACGTTCTCGTTGCCGGGGCGGGCGTAGTTGGCGAGGACCACGAGGGCGCTGAGCTGATCGGGGTCGGCCAAAAAGATGACGGCTTCGGGTGTTTCCTTTTCCGGGTCAACGTCCTTGAGCGGCTTGAGCACGACGTAGGGCTCGGGGATCTGGGTGATGGGCAGGGCCTCGACGAACTTTTTGACCAGCTCCGGCGTTTTGACGTAGCGCTCGCCGCGGACGAAGTGGTCATAGGCCTCGTCGCGCAGATAGGGCTTGACCTTTTCGATGATCTGGCGGCCGCGCTCCCAGCACTCGTTGCCGGTGGAGAGGAAGTAGTGGAAGCACTCGATGCCGCCGGGCCAGGTCTCGTAAAGGTTTCCGAAGCCGAGTCCCACTCCGCCGCCCCAGCAGCCGTAGGTCTTGGATCCGACCACGGCGGTTTTGCCCTTGGCCGCGGCGGCCAGGTGCCACATGACGCAGGCCCATTTTCCCTCCTTGAACTCCTTGGCGCCTTCGGGCTTTTCCCGGGACCAGATCAGGGCGACGGGCGGGTATTTAAGTTTTACGGCCTGGGCCGTCTTGCTTTCCATGTTCTTCTCCTGTTGCTGGTTTTTCCGAGCCGGGCTTTTTCTTGTCGTCCGGCTCCTTGCGGACGGCCGCGGGCGCTGGCTTTTCGGGCGCTGGTTTTTCCGGGGCCGGCTTTACGGGCGCCGGCTTTTCAGGGGCCGGCTTGGCGGGTGCCGGGGATGGTTTTTCGGGCGATGCCGGTTTATCGGGCGGGGGCATGACCTTGGCCGCGATGTCTTTGTCCATGATCCCGAAGGCCACGAGGGGCAGGCCGGGCAGGGCCACGGAGTAGTCGGCATGGCCGAGCGCCAGTCCGTCGGTCTCGGCGGCGATGGTCTTGAGCAGCTTTCCGAAGACGTTATAGATCCGGGCCACGGGCTGTCCGGCCCTGACCAGGTCTCCGGGCTTGAGCAGGAAGCGGACGATTCCGGAGGACGGGCTTTCGGGCCGCTGCGAGTATTTGAGGACCTTGTTTTTGAGGGCAGGTGGGAGTTGATAGTTGAACGGCTCCGCGAGGGGCTCGGCCATTTCGAGGTGGGCCAGGATGGTCCAGACCGAGCGGACGCCGTCGGAGACGTTTTTTTCGTTGACGATGTAGGCCTCGCCGAGCTCCATGGTAAAGGCCGGGACGTCGCGCTGGATCAGGGACCCGGTCAGGGTCTTTTTAAGCATCTCGACGTTGGCCGCGTCCTCCTTCTCGGAGATGACCAGGAAGCCGGAGCTCTTGGCAAAGGTCTTGACCTTCTCGTAGTTGTCCTTGTGCCGGGCGCCCGGGTTCGGGTCAATGAGCGCGTAGGGGATGGACTTGATCCAGTCGTTGTGCAGGTCAATGACCAGGGCGGGGCCGGTCTTCAGGACGTTCGAGAAGATGGTGTCGGCGATGCGCTCGGCCATGGAGCCGTTTTTATCGCCGGGGAAGGAGCGGTTCAGGTCTTCCTTGCTGAAACCAATGCTCCTGGAGCCGGTCTCGAAGCCGACGGGGTTCATGAGGGGGAAAGCCATGAGCGATCCCTTTTTGAGGGGGCGTTTCTTGAGCCGCTTGAAGATTTCCTGGATCACGACCATTCCGCCCACCTCGTCGCCATGGACGCAGCCGGTGAGCCATACCACGGGCCCGGGCTCCGGGGCGCTGACCTCCATCATGGCCAGCCGCCGGATGGACAGGTCGGACCCGGTGAGGATCTTGAGGAAAGAGTACTTGGTTTTCTGCCGTGGTTTGGGGTTGCGCTTGTCCATACTTCCATTCTCCGGCCGCCGCCGGGCGCGGGGCAACTATTAGTTAGTATAGGAGCTGCCGCGGCGATCCGCAAGGAAAGGATGAAATGGAAAAGAGAGCAGGGCGTAGGGCGGAGGGCGAATGGCGTGAAGAAAAGCGGCGGGGAAGGTGGTGGTCTTGCCCGCCCTACGCCCTGCGCTATTCGCTCTCCGTCTCAGATGTATCCGAGGTCTTTCAATCTCTGCTTGACCTTGGCCTCTTCCTCGGCGCTGTATTGCTCGCCTTCGATCTTGGGGATGTAGCCCAGGATTTCGAGGGTCTTGAGGATTTTAAAGGTGCTCTCGTCCACGGTCTCGGTGTCGGTGCGGACCTGGACCTCGGGCTTGTCGGGTGCCTCGTAGGGGTCGTCAACGCCGGTGAAGTTCTTGATCTGGCCGGCCATGGCCTTTTTATAGAGGCCCTTGGGGTCGCGCTCGGCGAGGACCTCGAGAGGGCAGGAGCAATAGACCTCGATGAAGCGGCCGATCAGGCGGCGGTTCTCGTCGCGGATGGACTTGTAAGGCGAGATGGCGGCGCCGATGGCGACCACGTCGTTCCTGGTGAGCAGGTTGCACACGAAGCCGATGCGGCGGATGTTGATGTCGCGGTCCTCCTTGGAAAAACCGAGGCCCTTGGAGAGGTTTTCGCGGACCACGTCGCCGTCGAGGACCTCGACCTTCATGCCGCGCTCGAGCAGGATCTCCTCGACCCTGGACGAGAGCGTGGACTTGCCCGAGCCGGAGAGCCCGGTGAACCAGATGGTGAAACCTTTCATGATTACCTCTCTTTCAATTCAAAATTAAAAATTATGAATTATGAACACTCTTGTCCAAAATAGGCCGTAAGAAAACCGCCAAGACGCCAAGAGCGCCAAGGATCGCCAAGGATCGCCAAGGATCGCCAAGTAAATCATGATGTTTCTTTGCGGCCCCAAAAAGAACAGCTCGGGGGCGTTGGCCCCAACCGGCTTGGCGAACCGGCCGACGGGAGCGCCAAGCCAGAAACATTCGCATCCAAGCCCTCTTAAAATCGTGTTGAAAAATAATCCTTGGCGCTCTTGGCGTCTTGGCGGTGCTCCGGTCCGTTTATTTTGGACAGCACTGAATTATGAACCAAGACAATTCGCCTCTGTTTTTTTCTTCAACATTCATAATTCATCATTCATCACTGATCAACTTTTTCCCGATCATGTCCCCCGGCACCGGGATGCCGAACCAGGCGAGGGCGGTGGGGGCGATGTCGTAGATCGAGAAGGTGTCGGAGTCGTCAATGAACCGTCCGGCCGGGAGGTTGCAGATGAAGATGCCGTCCTGGGCGTGGTTGGCGTCGTCGGGCCCGGTGTCGTTCTCGAAGAGGTGGATCCGGCCGCTGCCCACGACGCCGGCGGAGCGCCAGTTGAGGTCCCCGAAGTAAACGATCAGGTCCGGCGGGATGCGGTTCTGCTGCTTGTACACCTCCTCGGGCTTGAACACGACGGTCCCGATGTTCTTGCCGTTCTCGTCGGTGATGGCCTCGAGCTTCGCTTTGATCTCGTTCCTAAACGACTCGTACTCGCTCTTTGGAATCCGGCCTTCCGGCTCGCGGCCCTCTACGTTAAAGAAGACGCGCGAGTAGTAGCCGCCCTCGCCCCAGGCCTTGGTGCCGGACCAGTCAACCATGTCCATCTTGAGCCCGCCCGGCTTCTTCGGCTCGGCTTTAAGCTTCAAGTAGCCCTCGCGGCGCATCCATTCGTTCACGCAGATGGCGCCGTGCATGCCCTTGGCCCCGTGGTCGGAGACGACCATCACCATGGTGTCCTTGTCGAACAGCGGCAGGGTCTTGCCGATCTCCTGGTCGAGATAGACGTAATAGTCGTGGATGGCGTTTTCCCAGCGCGTGCCCGGCTCGTAAAGCCGGTGCTCCTGGTCAAAGTAGCGCCAGAAGCCGTGATGGATGCGGTCGGTGCCCATCTCCACCACCATGGCGAAGTCGTACTCGTCCTTTTGGTAGAAGTGGCGGAAGGCCTTCCAGCGGCGCTCGGTCATGACGTAGATGTCTTTTAAGAGTTGGTCCTTGTCGTTGGTGCGGAATTCCTCGACGTCTATGATGTAATTGCCGTCGGCGGCCCGGTCCAGCTCGGCCTTGATATCGTCGGGGTAGGTGTACGACGCGTCCTTGTTCGGCGTCAGGAAACACCCGACCATCATCCCGTTCAACGGCTTGGGCGGATACGTCTGCGGAACGCCGAAAACCAGCGACGACTTCCGGTTCCGCGACATGTAGTTCCACACCGTCTTGTCCTTCACGTAATTGGCGTTGGCGAAGTAGAGGCTCTTGTAGTCGTAGGACTCGCGGTTTCTGAAGCCGTAGAACCCGAGCATCCCGGGGTCCTTGCTCGTCATCATGGCGGTCCAGGCCGGGACCGTGATGGGAGGGATGGTGGAGCGGAGCTTGGCATAGCGGCCGCCCGTCATCATGGCGTTCAGGTTAGGCAGGTCAGCGCGCCAGGCGTCGAACACGAGCTGCGGCGTCGCGCAATCCAGACCGAGGATCACAAGCTTTTTCATTATTAACACCGCCCAGGTTTATCGTGTACTACGTGGCGCTCGCGCCAGAAACTGCATCATGCGGAACCTGGAAAAGATACTATCGCCGGAAGGGGGAAGTGTCAAGAGGCAACGGTCCTCCGTTTTGGAGTGCGCGCGGCTTGCCGCCGCTTTTGATCGGCAAGCTTGCTTGCCGGCCCCCGGAAGAAAGTTCCTCAGGCCATCTGCAATCTTGCTCCCGTCGGGAGAGGAGAGTACTTTGCCAAACCCCGAACGGGCCATCCCCAAGCCTCCAAGCGCTGAAAGCTCGGCCTAACGCTGTCTTGGGCAGCAGACGGCCATGCCAGGCTTCATAATGGTAGCGCTGGCAACTTGTCGGCATCCATTGCCGCCGAGCCGGCTGCGCTACAAAGAGGCGGCCCGGATAACCAGGCCTGGAACAAAGGGGGAACGGCGACAAGGTCTCGACATCAGACATTTCCGGGCTATCTGTGCGGTCAATCTTCTAATGTCGAAACTCTTATAGCCGAGGAAATAAGTAAGATGTCCCCCGATGTTGTCCCTCGATTTACCGATTTCAACGGAATTTATCTTACGTCCACTTCAAATGCTTCTAGGCCATTGTTGCCTTGAATCTGGACTTTCGTGGGGCCAGAAAGGACCAGGTCAACCGATGGATATCCAAAACCGATAAGGCTATATATTAACCGGGCTGATTTGCCATCGTCTGCGATCTTCTTTGAGTCCTTGCCGGAAGTAAACGGTGGTGAGCCCTTGACCTTAGTTGGCCAGAAATCAAGTATTCGCACACTATTATTGACAGGCGACAAAACTGCTTGAAAATCAAGGAGGCCAAGACTTTCGTTCTTCGTGGGCCTGAAAATTAAAGTGACACGGTATCCCTCCTTGACTTTATCTATACTCTTGGAGTGCAAAACTAGTTTGCATGGCTCGGCGAGAGGCTTCATTTGGCCGATTTCGTTTTCCAATTGGGAGATTTTATCCGATTTCTGTCGGTCCATCTCCTGAAGGACGCCGATTTGCTCAGCAAGTTTTCCTAATGCTTGCACCTCTGGCAACGAGTATCTCTCCAGTGCGATTGTACGGAAGGGAGTCAATAGCGTTTCAAGGCGTTGGATTTCTGCGGTCTTGTTATCATTTTCACGCTTGAGCCTCGAGTTGTCCTCCTTGAGTTTAGATCGATCGTAAGCGATTGAAATGATCGCCACTATGATCACGCCGACAGCAGCGATCATGGCGGCCTGGACACTCGCTTTCTGATAAAACTTCTGGCTCATATCATATCTGGAAATCGGCAAACATTATATGCATTTAACTTATACTATAGCTTAATTTAAGGGACGTCCATTAATTCGTCCTTCCTTATTACTTTTAAAGTATATTCCTTTCGCGAAAAAAAACAAGACTGAGAAGGCGGGGATAGGGGGATGGGGGTTCGGGTTATGGGGACCACGCGGGAATTAATGCCCGGAGGGGAGTTTGTTTCCTCGCCATCCGGCTCACGCTCTGGTCCGGCCTTCCTCTTGCGGCCCCGCGATTTCCTGGTAGGAGAATTCCTGGAGTCCGGCGTTGTTGCGGGCGTGTTCGACGGTCATGCTGACGAGGTTGCCATGGCGGTCAAGGTCAACGTAAATATTTTCGCTGATCTCCCTGGTCTCGGCCGGCTGCTTGTCCGTAAACTCGAGCAGGGCCGTATCCGTGTCCGCGAAATATTTTACTCTCATTACCTTTTCTCCCTTGCAACGCGGGGCCGCCTTACAAAAGATTATATATCTGCCTCGTAAGGCCTGTCAAAGCCATCCGCTTCAGGGAACATTATCGGTTTCTTCCCTCTTTCCCAGGGTAGGCCGGGGACGGCCAACCCTGGGCTTTGTTAAGTCGGCCCCGTTGGGGCGGAGGGAATTCCGGAAAGACACCTTGGAGCGAAGGCGTGAGCGTCCATCGGCAGGGACGCACATGTAAGATGCACGGTGGCGGGGACACTCCTGTCCCGCGCGCCTCAACCATAACGACGCCGCCCGACAAGAGTGTCGGGCTCCACCTTGCTTAAAGATCGGATGCCGCCGGGACGGCGGCGCTACTTTGATAGGGTCTCTTGCTCGTGGTCGGGGATGGTTACGCCGCTCCTTTAAGCGAAGGCTTGGACGGAGGCGAGGTGTTTTTTGTCGGCGGTGGTGATGTTGCCGACCATGGCGGCGATGTGAGGGTTGGCCTGCGGTTGGGCGGAGTGGTAGTATCCGTTATAGCGGAAGTGGGGTGATCGGGAAAGGCCAATAACCTGCCGCTGATTGGATTCAGGCTCTTCGCCCTTTGCTCTTCGCTTTACGCTTTACGTGGCGCTCGCTGCCCATGCTATCCTTAATCCAGCACGAATCATCTTAGGAAAGGAGGGAGATTCATGGGACTGACTGAACTCCTTCGGCGGATCAGGGACGTGGGCGTTCCGGAGGGGATGCCGCCGGCGGAGGCCAAATACATCCGGATGACCAACAGTTGGGTGGCCATCCTGATGATGGTCATCCTGGCGTTCACCCTTTTCATCCAGCTCACGGCGGACCAAACCAACGCGGCGAATTATTTCGGCTACGCGGCAGTGGCGGTCCTGTCGGGCGTGATCGTCCTGAATTACGCCGGGCGCCACACCCTGGCCCGGGTCCTGTTCTGCATGGCCCTGTACGCCCTGCTGGCCTCGCTCTCGGTCCTCTTGGCGAGCGGACTTCGGATTTACCTCCTGATGATCGGCCTCACCGCGGCCACCATCCTGATCTTCCCCAAGCAGGAGAACCGGCTGATGTGGATGATGATCGGGATCAGCGTACTGCTCTATCATGCCCGGCTGCTGTGGGGCGGACGCCTCGGGGCTATGGTCCCCGCCCCCGGCCCCGAGCGGCAGATTATGCTCAACACCATTTTCGAGTACTTGCTTTATGTGATCGTTTTCTTCACTGCCGGCGTGGCCCGGATCGGCTCGATGCGCGCGGAGGAGCGGCTGATCGCGGAGCAGGACAAGGTCAATCGCCTTACCGCCAAGCTCAAGGTGTTCCTGCCGCGCCAGTTCGTGGATTCCCTGGCCCGCGGCGATAGAGACGTCGAGCCCGACTACCGGCGGCGGCGGCTGACCGTGTTTTTCTCGGACGTGCAGGGCTTCACCAAGTGGACCGACAAGCTGGAGCCGGAGGAGGTGCGGGAGGTGCTCAATCACTACCTTTCCGAGATGAGCGCCATCGCCAACCAGTGGGGCGGGACCATTGACAAGGTCATCGGCGACTGCCTGATGATCTTTTTCGGGGACCCGGAGTGCACCAGCGACCAGGACCATGCTCTGCGCTGCGTGAAGATGGCGCTGGCGATGCAGGAGCGGATGCGGGAGCTCCGGGAGGAGTGGGAAGGGAAGGGCTACCACGAGCCGCTGCACATCCGCATCGGCATCAACAGCGGCTGGGCCACCGTCGGCAACTTCGGGAGCGAGGACCGGCTCAACTATACGGCCCTGGGCGGCGCGGTCAACCTGGCCTCCCGCCTGGAGACGGCCTCGGCGCCGGACAAGATTACCATCTCCCACACCACCTACTCGCTGGTGAAGGACGAGATCGAGTGCCGGCCCGAGGGCGCCATCGAGGTCAAGGGCTTCGCGGAGCCGGTGAGGATTTATGAAGTGATCGGAGCAAAGCCGACAGGAACGGGGTCATGATTTATTTGCGTCCATGTGGCCATTACTTTGGTGAAGCCTCGTCCGCCGGAGCCTGGATGCCGATGCCGCGCCCTTGGGCGAAGGCCTGGACGGAGGCGAGGTATTTTTTGTCGGCGGTGGTGATGTTTCCGACCATGGCGGCGATCTGGGGGTTGGCCTGCTGGAGGGAGGCGCGGTAGTGGCCGTCGCAGGAGTAGGCTTCGAGCCGGATGGTGAATTCGAGGGCCTGTTCGAGGGTTGGCGGGGGCTTGGTCAGGCGGATGGTCTCGATGAGGGCGAGGGCCTGCTTGATGCGGGCCAGGTCAATGTCCACCTTTCCGAATGACTTGCGCTCTCTCATGACCATGCGCAGTCCGAACTGGACGATGTTGAGGTGTGATTTTTCCTCGAAGGCGAGTTGGGAGAACATGGCCGCGGCCTCGCGGTCGTCCTGGTAGAGTCCGCTGAACCACTCGTAGAGGATTTCGAGGTTGCCTTCCAATTTTTCGAGTTGTTCGAGGACCGTCCAGATATCAAGCTTGCCGTCCTGTGATAGTTCCATGGTACGGATAAGGTAATGCCGAATGGGGCGATTCCAAGGAGAAAAATAGTAGCCAGTAGCCGGTAGCCAGGGCTAAGAGAAGAGGATCGAGGATCGAGAAGAGAGGATTGAGGAAGCCCAAATTTCAAACCGCTCGGATGAGCTCGCCGCAAACCCCAAACCTCAAACCTCTCTTCCTGGCCTACTTGTCCGTTTTCATGAGGGCCTGGTCGAGGTCGGCGATGATGTCGTCGGGGTCCTCGATGCCGAGGGCGAGGCGGCAGAGCTGGTCGGTGATTCCCAGGGCGTAGCGCTCCTTCCTGGTGATGCGGTAATAGGTGACGGTGGCGGGGTGGGTGATGAGGGTCTCGACGCCGCCCAAGCTGGGCGCGATGTAGATCCATTGGAGGGAGTCGAGGAACTTGTTGACCTTTTTGAGGTCGCCCTTGACCCAGAAGCTTACGACTCCGCCGTATCCCTTCATCTGGGTCCTGGCGATTTCGTGCTGGGGGTGGCTGGGGAGTCCGGGGTAAAAGACCTTGCGGATTTTGGGATGGCCTTCCAGGAATTTGGCGACCTTCATGGCGGACTGGTTCTGGTACTCGCAGCGGATGACGAAGGTCTTGAGTCCGCGCAGCAGGAGGTAGCAGCAATGGGGGTCAATGATTGATCCGGTGGCGTGCTGGTAGTCCTTGATCACGTCAATCAGCCGGTTTGGGCCAAGCACGGCGCCGGCGAGGATGTCGTTGTGTCCGGCTAAGTACTTGGTGGCGCTGTGGATGACGAGGTCCATGCCCCATTCGAGGGGCTTCTGGTTGTAGGGGGTGGCGAAGGTGGAGTCAATGATCATGAGGCCCTTGTAGAAGCGGCGGATTTTTTTCATTCTCTCCATGTCAATGATGTTGAGGTAGGGGTTGGTGGGCGACTCGGAGAAGATGATGCGGGTGTTCTTCTTGATGGATCGTTCGAGCTCCTTGTAATCTCCCATCTTGGTGAGGGTGAATTGGATGCCGAAGCGGGGGAGGTGCCGGGTGCAGAATTTGAGGGTCTGTCCGTAGACGTCGTCGGTCAAGATGATGTGGTCGCCCTGCTTGAGGAGGGCGAAGAGGGTGGTGGTGATGGCGGACATTCCGGAGTCGAAGAGGAGGCAGTCCTCGGCGTTTTCGAGGATGGCCAACTTGTTTTCGGCGGCCTCCTGGGTGGGGTTGCCGTAGCGGGCGTACTCGTAGCGGATCAGGCGCTTTGAGGTGTAGCGCTTGATCTCGTCGCTGGACTGGAACACGTAGGTCGAGGTCTGGACAATGGGCACGGTGAGAGCGTCCGCGTATTTGACCCGCTCCTCCCCCGAGTGCACGCTCTGGGTGCGGAGCTTCCAGTTTTTGCCCCGCCGGTCCCGGTCGTTATTCATGGCAAGGTCCCCTCCGGAAATTTGCAACAGCGTTCAGGCAAGCAGCAGGTCAAAGGTGCGGGCTAAATTGCCGTGTAAAGACTTTATTCCCGGAAGGTGGCGGAGTCAAGGGAGGGGCGTGTCGTTCAGGAGGAGATGATTTCGCACAGAGGCACAGAGAACACAGAGTTTAATAATATATTTTTCTTCTGTGTTCTCTGTGCCTCTGTGCGAAATCAAGCTTTTATGGTGGCGAGCGCGGACTTTACCCTTTCCATGACGCCCTGGCGGATGGGGGGTGCGCTGAGCCCGCGGAGGCGGTCGAGGCAGACCAGGGCGGCGTCTCGTCCTTTCTGGATCACGCCCTCCGGGTTCGAGAAGTCGGCCCAGTGGATGTCGCCGACGTCGGGCCGGAGCACGAGGTCGGCGTTGCCGAGCTGGAGCTCGCGGAGCTTCTTGTTGGTGAGCAGCGCGGCGCGGAGGATCAGGCTGATGCCGCGCTTGTATTCGAGGATTTCCTCGACCTCGCGGGAGATGTCCACGGCGATGACGCGCTCGGCGCCGAGCGCGCGGACGGGTCCGACGGGCACGGAGTTGGTCCAGGCGCCGTCCACCATGACGTGTCCGTTGAGCTCGAGGGGCGGGAAGAAGCCGGGGATGGCGGAGGTTGACCAGAGGGCGTCGCGCAATGATCCGGAGGTCCAGATGACTTCGTTGCCGCTGACCACGTCGAGGCTGATGCAGGCAAAGGGGCGGGGCAGGTTCTCGATCCTGATGTCGGGGACCGCTTCCTTGATGATGTTCTCGAAGACCTCGCGGCTGATGATGGACTTCCGGGTGACGGAGAGGGAGTATTTGAGGCCGCGGCGGATCATGCCGGCCATGGATTCGAGCAGTCCCTCCTGCTCCTCCTCGCGGCGCTCGCGGAGCTGGTCGAACTCGGCGGCGAGGAAGGCGTCGCTCTCGAAGAAGTTGTAGAGGCGCTCGACCAGCGCCCGAGAATTGCCTTCAAGCAGGTAAATGGCGCCCACGATCGCGCCCATGCTGGTGCCGGCGATGGCGTGGACCTCGATACCGTTCTCCTCCAACACCTGGATCACGCCGATGTGCGACATGCCGCGCGCGGCGCCGCCGCCCAGGGCCAGTCCGATTCGGGGCTTGATGACGGATTTGAGAGGCATCTTGAGTTTACCATTTTATCATAGTTATCCGGAATTTTTAATTTATTGTTCCGGAAGGACAGGCGATATCAGGATGCATTGTTATTGGATTGCGGGCATTGTATATAGACAGGAAATCAGGGAGGAGAAAAATGAAGCGGTTGAATGGAATCGTGGTCGTGGCGCTATTGCTCTTGGCCGGTTTCGCCGCGGCCGCGCAGTGGGACCATCCGGCGCGGGGGGAGAAGTGGATGGTGGCTTCGGGTCACGAGGCGGCGACGGAGGCGGGGCTTGCCATTTTGCGGCGGGGCGGGAACGCGTTTGACGCTTCGGTGGCGGTGTGCATGGCGATCACGGTGACGCGTCCGATTTCGGCGAGCATGGTGACGCTGGCGCCTACTCTGATCTATGATGCGCGGACGGGGGCGGTTCGCGGCTACAGCGGGGCGGGCACGGCCCCGGCCAGGGCCACGGCCACGTATTTCCGGATGCAGGGCTGGCCGATCATGCCGGCGGCGGGGATAAATTCGCAGCTCATCCCGGCGTCTCCGGACACGTGGATCGCGGTCCTGGAGGAGTACGGGACCATGAGCTTCGGCGAGGCGGCTAAGGACTCGCTACGCTTAGCGGAGGACGGGTTCGTTATGAACCGGACGGTGGCGGACATCCTGCGGCTGCCGCCGTGGCAGCTCAGGCTCTACCAGCTCGCCTACCCTTACAATTACTCGGTGCTATACGAGCCGTTCGAGCCGGAAGGGCCGCGTCCGGGAGACGTGCTGGTACAGAAGGACCTGGCCAGGACGATCAAGCTGATGGTGGCGGCGGAAGCGGATGAGCTGGCGCGCTCGGGCGACCGGGTGAAGGGGCTCGAGGCGGCGCGGGCGGTGTTTTACGAGGGTGAGATCGCGCGGGCGATCGCGGAGCTGCACCGGGAGCACCACGGGCCGATGACGTACGATGACCTGGCTTCCTATCGCGGGAAGTGGGAGGACCCGGTAAGCGGGACGTACCGGGGGTACACGATCTACTCGAACGGCCCGTGGTGCCAGGGCCCGACGGTGCCGATGATATTGCAGATCCTGGAGAACGTGGATTTGAAGGCGCTCGGGCATGACACGCCGGAGTACTACAGCGCGGTGGCGCAGGCGGTGGAGCTGGCGTTCGCGGACCGGGAGGCGTACATGGGCGACCCGGATTTCGTGGACGTGCCGATGAAGGGGCTCTTGAGCAGGGAGTACGCGCAGGAGCGGGCGGGGCTGATCCATCCGCGCCGCGCGTTCGGGAAGATGCCGGCGCCGGGCGATCCGTGGAAGTTCGAGGGCCGGCCGCGTCCGGCGCACGTGTACCATCCGCGCCCGGTCCCCACCAGCGCGCCGCCGCTGAAGATGAATCACGACACCACTTATTTTTGCGTGGTGGACTCCATGGGCAACGCGGTATCGCAGACGCCGTCGGATTTTCCGTACTCGCCGATGGTGCCGGGCTACGGCCTGAACCTTGGCATCCGCATGACGCAGTTCCGCTTGAAGCACGGCCACCCGGCGCAGGTGGCGCCCGGCAAGCGTCCGCGGATCACTCCGAACCCGAGCCTGGTGACGAAGGACGGGAGTCTGTTCATGGCGTTCGGCACGCCGGGCGGCGACCAGCAGCCGCAGGCCATGGTGCAGGTGTTCCTGAACATCGTGGAGTGGGGCCTGGACCCGCAGGCCGCGATCAACGCGCCGCGGGTGAAGTCGAGAAACTTCCCGGACTCATTCTCGCCGCACGTTTACTATCCGGGCCGGCTGCTGATCGAGGAGGAGTTGGCGGGCCTCGCGGACGCGTTCAAGAAGCAGGGCTACGACGTGCGGGTGCTCTCGGCCCCGGCCATCGAGATGGGCGCGGTGTGCGTGATCATCCGGGAGGAAGCGGGATCGCTGATCGGCGGCGCGGACCCCCGTGAGGAAGCGGTGGCGAGGGGGGATTGATCCACAACACGGCGGATTATCAAGAGGTTCCGGTCGGGGAACATTTCGAGTTAATTCAACGGTTGAGACGGAGGAGGGGAGCGCTGACCCAGCCGAACGTAAAAGTTGTAGAAAAAACAAAAATTTTCGTCTATTATGTTAATGTTTGACCAATCCGTCAACAGGGACCTCAGGTAATCGGTTTTAGAAACAATTGGCACGTTCGCCCGGGGCACGGCGCCACAGGTTGATTGGTTTGCTTCTGGAGGGGATCATGAGCCAAAAGTGTGCGTTGGTGAAGGGGCGGGGTGCGCGCTCGTTATTGACCGTTTCCCTGCTCTGCTGCTTCTTTGTCTGCCTTGCTCGTCCGACCCACGCCCAGGTCACGGACCCGGACCGGGACGGCCTGGTCACCGGCTACGAGGTGACCATCGGGACCAATCCGTTTGACCCGGACACGGACCACGACGGCATGCCGGACGGGTGGGAGGATGCCGAGGGCACCAACCCGGCGGTGGCCGACGCCACCGGAGACCTCGACTCCGACGGGCTTTCCAACCTGGGCGAGTACCTGATGGCTACGGACCCCATGATCGCCGACACCGATGGCGGCGGCGTGAACGACGGCGCGGAGGCGGCGTGGGGAACGGACCCGCTCCTGGCGCTCGACGACGACAGCGGGCTGCAGAGCGATACGCTGGGAAACACCACAGGCTACAATACGGGGTTCCAGGGCGTGGGCAACGTTTACAAGCCGACCGCCGACACCGTGCTCATTGACTTCGATCAATACCTGAACCCGGCCGCGGGCACCACCGTGGTCTTTTACCTGTACCAGAGCGCGACCGTCAACGGCACCTACACCCAGCTTTATTCCAACGCCTACAAGACCGCCGCGGGCGGCGAGGGCTTTTACAAATCCGGGACCTTCGGCGTCAAGCTCCTGGCCAATAACTATTACTTTGTGGCGGCCGGTTTTTCAAACGCCTCCGTCACCTATTACTATCTGAACGGTCCCACCCTTCCCATCAGCACTTCCTTCGGCACCATGGAGACGGGCGGATCAATGGGCTACCTGCCTCCATATCCCACCGGCTTAATCAACGCCACCTCCCGCGCCTTCTACCAGGTGGTCCGCACCCAGCGCGTGGGCGGCCTGCCCAAGCATGTCGCCGTCCTCCGCGACGCCGCCATTTGGCTCACCGCCCCGGACCAACTCCTCACCAGCGTCAATATACCATTTGATATTTACAACTCCGCGGCGATCCCGGGCATTGACTATTCACTTTATGACAAGATCTTGGTCTATTCTTACCAGCCCATCGCCTTTTACCAGGCCCTGGTCAACGCCACCACACCGATCGAAGCCTGGGTGAGAAAGGGCGGCGACTTCCTGTTCCACGGTTTTGCCTACCCCTCCAGCGACAAATGGGAGGGGACCTATACGATCCCGACCGGGCTGCAGGGTAATACCATCGCCTTGTACAATAATTTTCTCATCAACAGCCCCTCTCACTATTCGATGACCAACGTCACCGAGGCCGGTCTTGACGGCGAGGCCGCTCGCGGCTATTTCACCGCGACCGGCGGGACTCCCACCAACGCGGTCGTGACCCAGACCGGCAGTTATCCGATTCTCAGTTCCTTTGCCTATGGCGCCGGCCACGTGCTCGCCCACACCTTTGCCATCGAGCTTTACGCCAACCCCTCAGCCCCGGTGGAGGACTTTCCTGCTCTCCTGCGCAACACGCTCCTCCATATTGACCGGCCCCAGTCAACCTGCACCTATACCGGCGGTTATGCTTTCAGTAACAGCGTGACCTATTCCGGAACGAGCCGGCTGCGGGGGAACGTCTATTCGGTGTCCGCCCCCGCCATCCTTGACCGGTTCTATGAATGGCTTGGCCCGCCGGCCGGCGAGATTCTCTACTTCGACGTTTACGAGGGCACGAGCGCCACCGGGCCGTGGACCAGGATCTTCCAGACCTCCGTGGTCGCGGCCGGGGGCGATAACTGGTACGCGCCCGCCTATATCGGGACCACGATGGTCCCCGGCAAGTACTACGCCATGACCGTGACCTGGAGAAACAGCTCGTCATATTACGGACAGACCAGCGTGAGCCCCGACCCGATTTCCTCCATCACCGCCATCAGCGGCATCTATCGGAACAGCGCGCCGTTTCCCCCGGGCAGCGGCTCCGGGCTCGCCACCCAAACCACCGGGTATTACCAGTACGTCTACCTCGAGCCCCTCTCCCAATGCCGCGCCCCCGACGCCGACGGCGACGGCATCACCAGTTATTTTGAAACCAACTTTTTAGGATCGAACGCGGCCAGTCCCGACGGCGATAGCGACGGCATGCCCGACGCCTGGGAATATCAGTACGGGTTCAACCCGGCCAACGCCGCCGACGCCACCGGAGACCCTGATTGGGACGGACTCACCAACCGCGAGGAGTACGACCTCGGCACCGACCCCAACTGGGACGACACTGACGGCGACGGCTACACCGACGGCGTGGACGCCGCGCCCTTGAGTTCCGGCGCCGGCCGCTATGCCAAGTATGTCAACTGCGACAGCGTAATCGGAAACGCCATCAACTACGACGCCAAGGTGACGGTGGCGGTCAAGGATCAGCTCGGTTTCACTATGACCGCCGACAACACCACGCGTTTTTCGCTCAAGCTAGCCGGCAACGCCGTCTGGAGCGCCGCCACCGACGCCGGAATCATCGTCTCCGGTGCCGGCACCAGCCAGGTCCTGGTCGAGGTCCGGAGCGGCGTATTCAAGGGCCGGGCCCAGGACACCACCGCCGAGGCCTCGTCCGTGACCCTCCTCGACACCCAGGCCAACAACCTGAACTACGTGTGCAAGGACGACGGCGCGCTCGACGTGGCCGTGCAGAACCGCGCCAACCAGACCGGGATCTCCTATTGGTACTCATCCAGCAACAACAATAACCGCTACGCCGAGGTCCTGACCATCCTGGATCAGGACCCCGAATCGCGCTTCTCGGCCCGCGAGATCAAAGACCCCACCGCCGCCGAGCTCTCCTCATACGACGTCCTCGTCCTCCCCGACAACGCCGTGCCCGACGCGCTGACCACCGGGGTGAACAATTGGTTCGTGCCCGGCAAGGTCATCGTCGCCATTGACCACGCCGTCAATTACCTGGGCTACTCCGGCCTGATGTGGCCGGCATCAGCCGGGACCAACGGCTACGGTACCTACTGGTACTATAATGGCTCGTCCGCCACCAGCCAGTACATCGAGGCCGCCGACTTCATCACCAAGTACTACAACGTGGGCCAAATCATCGGCTCCGTCACCGCCAAATCCGTCATGCGCCGCGACAACAAGGGCGCGTCGGTCGTGCCCCTGTCCTATCGCAGCGGGACCACCAACTACCTTTACGCCGCCTACCGCGACGTACCCGGCAAGGGCCGCGTCATCTTCCTGGGCCCCCTCGACCCGCCGCCCGCCAATACCGCCGACCTCATCCGCCAGGCCGTCGCCGGCAAGATGGACACCGCAACCCTCCGCTTCGCCGACCCCAGGTCGGACCAGGACGGCGACGGACTCAACGACTGGCTGGAAACCTTCTTCGGCACCAACCTCTTTTCCGCCGATTCCGACGGCGACGGGATCAGCGATTACGACGAGATCTTCAACTACCTCACCGACCCCAATAACGCCGATACCGACGGAGACGGCATGAGCGATGGCTGGGAAGTGCTCTACGGCGCCGATCCCTTCTTCAACGACGCCGATTCTGACCCCGACGGGGACGGCCTGACCAACCTCGAAGAGTACCGGTCGTTCACCGACCCGCTGTTCCCCAACAACGACAACGACCGGGACGGGCTTGCCAACGAAGTTGAGGACAACACCAGGGTGTTTCTTGATATGGCCCATACCGGCACCAGCCCGGTGCTCTCCGACACCGACGCCGGCACCGAACTCGACGGGCTCGAGGCCTACCTCGGCCGCAACCCTAACAGCAATCCCTCCGACGACGTTAAGTGGTCAACGCCGGCCAGGGTGTACTCGAACACCTACGAGGAGATCCTGCCCTCGCTGGGCATCAACGGCGCGGGGACCATCTTTGTCGCCTTCGAGAGACAGGGACAGACCTATCCGATCTGTTACCGGACATGGTCGGGATCCTCATGGTCCGGCTACACCAACGTTACTTCCGCCACCTCCAACGCCCACAACCCCCTGCTGCGGACAGCGCCGGACGGCGTGCTTCACCTGTTCTGGCAGGAATCCGGAGCATCCTGGACCCTTAATCACGCTTACTATAACGGCTCGGCCTTTACCGGCGCGGAGGTCCTGGAGACCAGGGCCAACCAGGCCTTCCAGAGCTATGACGTGCAGATTGACGGCCAGGGTAATTTCCACTGGGTATGGGTGGAAAGAAATGTCAATTATTATCTGTACTATCATAAACAGGGTTCCTCGATTTCGACCATCGTCAGCTCCAGCGCCGATGCGATTTATTCATCCCGGCTGGCCATTGACTTTGCGGATTTCCCTCACGTCATCTGGAATAAGGACGAACCCTACCCCAATGATTCGCTGATCAAGTACGCCACCACCTCATCATCCTCAAGCTGGACCACCCATGAAGTGCTCGGAAGCGGAGATAACCCCGTAATCGCCGCCGACGCCAAGGGATTCATCTATGCCGCCTGGCAGAAAGACGGCGATATCCAGGGGGCGGTCAGGGACCTGTGGAACTGGATCAGCTTCACCAATGTGTCCCGGTCAATGGCCGATTCGCTCAATCCCGCCTTCGCCAACGACTCCCAGAAAAACGTAAACCTCGTCTGGTGCGATAAGGCCGATCAAAGCAACGTCGTTAAAACCTCCATGACCATGAAAGGCGAATTCCTCGACGCCATTGCGGTGGGACAGGCTCAAAATGATGACGATGCCCCCGTAAGCTTTACCGGCATCGGAAAGCCGGACGGAGACCTTTTCCTCGCCTGGCAGGAAATTTACACGGATGGAACCGACACCGAAATTTCCTATTCCTACCTCGACTACGGAGATCAGGACGGAGACGGGCTCAACGATCGTCTCGAGTTCCTGCTCGGGACCGATTACCTGGGAATTGATACCGACGGCGACGGCATATCCGACGGCACCGAGGTCTTGACCTACGCCAGCGACCCCCTGGAAACCGACAGCGACCGCGATGGAATTGATGACGGGGACGAGCTTGCCGCAAATCCATATGTCACCAACCCCGCCCTTTCGGACTCCGACGGCGGAGGAGAGCAGGACGGACTGGAAGAGTTCAACTATGGAAACCCGGGCAGCAGCCAGGACGACCGCGACTGGGACGACTATCAGACAATACTCGCCGCGACCTCGTCCGATCAGTTCGGCAAGATATCCTCCCCGGATATCGCGGCCGCCACGGATGGAAACCTCCACGCCGTGTACGTGGACAAGCGTTTAGTATCAGGGGGAGTCTTTTACCGCCACTCGACCGTGGGTGCGGCCGGCTGGGACACGGCGGAATGGCTCGTAGGCGCTTTCCCGTCTATTGCGTTGGAAGCCAGGGTGGCGGTCGGGACCGATGGCACCGTAAGTGTCGTTTACGGCAAGAATACTTATGAGTTATATCTCATTCAAAAAACCGGGGTGTCCTGGGGGACGACTACTCAGATCACGAATTGTGCGGCGTCTTCTTTTGAGTGCAGGGATACTGAAATCGCCGTGGGGCCGGACAATAACCTGAATATTGTCTATACCCGGAGCACGCAATCTTCCGGCAATATCGGGGATGTCTGGTTCCAGAGCTACAACGGATCCGTATGGCAGAATGTCACCAACTTGAGCAATGTATCAACCAGCAATTCCAACAGCCCGGATATCGCCGTGGGACCGGACGGGACCATCCACGTCGTATGGTCGGAGGGGAGCTACGGAAACCAGGAAGTCGTGTATCGAAGCTATAACGGATCAACCTGGTCCAACATTGTCAGGTTGTCCACAACCCTCTCCGACAGCTCAGCGTCCACCGTGGCCGCCGGGAATGGCGGGCAAGCCTATGTCGCATGGACTGAAGTAAAAAGCGCATATAAAAACGAAATAAACTTCTCAATGAGTAAAGGGAATAATTGGACCCTGCCGGTAAACCCCCTGGGCAAGGAGGGTTTTAAATACAGTCCGTCGTACCTTGATTCGGCATATTTCAGGGGAGGCACATACTTCATCACCTATCGGGCAAATGAGGGGACCGTATCCAATATCTATACCGTGCCCTTCAACGGCAAGAAATGGTTCAAACCCCTGCAATACGAACAGCCGATGGAAAGCCCGCAATCGGTGAACTCGACGCTGTTGCTACCAAGAATGGCCCTGGATAATAACGGAAACATCCATCAGGTATATGTCGCCTTCAACCAGTCCGTGCCCCAGCCTTTTATTAATGACATATATTATCGAAGGCTCATCTATCCTGATTCGGACGGGGACGTCATTTCCAACCTCCAGGAGTTCTACATGGGCACCGACCGCAACGGAAATGACACCGATGGCGACGGCATCCTGGATATCAACGAAGCCGCCTCTGGAACCGATCCCAACCTGGCTGACACCGATGGAGACGGCCTGGGAGATTATGATGAATTGAACGTTTACCACACCAATCCCGCTCTTTCTGACACCGACAACGATGGCATGCCCGACCGCTGGGAGATTGACTGGACCACCCAGGTCCTCGTCCCCGACGGTGGCGCCGACCTCGACGGCGACGGACTCACCAACTTCCAGGAGTTCGTAAACCACACCGATCCCCACGACTCCGACACCGACAATGACGGAATGGATGACCTCTGGGAGGTGCAGAACGGCCTCTCCCCCATCACTCCCGATCAGAACGGCGACCCCGACGGCGACGGACTATCCAACAGCCTCGAGTATCTTTACCATACCGATCCCAACAACCCCGACACCGACGGAGACGCAATGCCGGACGGGTGGGAGGTAACCAATCTTCTGGAACCAAACACCGTTGACGCCCTCCAGGACCCGGACTTCGACGGCCTCCTTAACATCAGCGAGTACAACGGAGGAATTGGCTCCACCAATCCTCATAACTGGGACACCGACGGCGATTGGATCCCGGACGGGTGGGAGCGGATGCGGGGGCTCAATCCCCTGGTCAACGACGCCGGCAACGATCCCGACGGCGACGGCCTCACCAACTACCAAGAGTACCTTTATAACCTCTTTCCCTTTGACCCCGACTCCGAGGATAACGGCGGACCCAGCGGCGACGGCATGCCCGACGGCTGGGAGGTCACTTATCAGCTTGATCCTCATACCAACGACGCCTCCGGCGACCCCGACGGCGACGGACTCAATAACCTTGGCGAATACACCAACAACACCTTCCCCAAGGACTCCGACTCCGACGACGACGGCCTCTCCGACGGCGACGAGGTGGTCACCTACACCACCAACCCCCGCAACCCCGACACCGACGGCGACACCATGCCCGACGGCTACGAGGTGGCGCATTCCTGCCTCTTGCCCAAGACGCCCGACGCCAACAGCGACTTCGACGGCGACGGCCTCACCAACAACCAGGAGCGGACCTACGGCACCGACCCGTGCGATATGGACCAGGACACGGACAACGACGGGATGCCGGACGGCTGGGAGGTCACGTATGCGCTGGATCCGTTGCTCGACGACGCGGCGGACGATCCTGACTTCGACGGCCTGTCCAACCTGGCCGAGTACCAGCAGGGCCGGAACCCGCGATCTCCGGAGGCCGTGCCCTCGAGCTCGGTCTCGATCGCGGCGACGCTCACCAACGCCAACAGCGTGACGGTGGACTTCACCTGCTCGGACCAGTACGCGGTGGTGCATTTGTGGAAGAAGCTGAACGAGGGGTCGTGGTCGGACACGGGTCTAACGCAAAGCGGCTTCTCCGGCTCGTTCAATTACTCGTTCCCCGGCGGCCAGGACGGGACGTATTATTTCTACAGCATCGCGGTGCTCTCGCTGCAGAAGACGGAGCTGGCTCCGGCCTCGCCCGACGACAGCATTTTCGTGGACCGGGTGGGCCCGGTGATGACGTCGGCAATTGACGACGGTGCGTACACCTCGAGCACGACGACCCTGCACGTTCTCTTCGGCTCGACCGACCAGGGGCAGTCCGGCTTAAACGGATACGAATACGCGATCGGGACGGCGGCCTACCCGACGGCGGGCTGGAACAGCGTGGTGACGTGGACCGCGGATGCGGACGGCGACGTCACGCGCGGCGGCCTGTCGCTCTTGCCCGGGGCCACGTATTACCTGACGGGCCGTTCCAAGGACGTGGCCGGGACCGACGCGACGCCTCTGTCAACAGACGGCATCCGGGTTGACACCTCGGCGCCCACGGCCTTTACCGTCACTGACGACGGCGCGTACACGGGCTACATGGACCGGATTCACGCGAGCTGGACCATGGCGGGCGATACGACCTCGGGGATTGATCGGTATGAGTATTGTATCGGGAGCGCGCCGGGATTGGGCGACGTTGTGGGGTGGACGAATAATTTCCTGCTCACGGACGTGACGCGGATGGGGCTCTCCCTTTTGGAGAACCAGAGTTACTTCGTGGGGGTGCGGGCTTATAACGGGGCCGGGTTATACTTGGAGGCATGGTCGGACGGGATTCTGGTGGACTCGAAGGGCCCGGTGATCGTGTATTCGTCGCCGGCGCACCGGGAGATCGTGAACGATACCATGCCGCCTGTTGCCAATCAGTCGTTCGCGATCAACTTTGGCGACTCCGGCGGCTCCGGGATTGACTGGGCCGCGCCGCATCCGATCGTGCTCGATTTTTCGACCGTGGTCTCCTACTCCCTCACCGGCGATACGGTCACGTTCGTGTGGGGGAACACCCTGAACCTCGGCAACCACGTGGTCAACGTCACCGTGAGCGACTTCGCGGGCAACGCTCTCAACCAGAACGTCATCTTCGTGATCGAGGACCCGCGCAAGGTTTTCATCAATCCGGTTTATTCGGAGTGGCGTCCGGGTGACGC
>Ga0307378_10001203_pt1 | contig 42627 bp, 38 predicted proteins | sample UN1MG_FD_202238 | JGI IMG/M metagenome (GOLD analysis project Ga0307378, IMG submission 202238) | Soil microbial communities from Risofladan, Vaasa, Finland - UN-1 | ecosystem: Environmental > Terrestrial > Soil > Coastal area > Acid sulfate soil | place: Finland: Risofladan, Vaasa | collected...
CCGCGGCCAGCAGTATGAGGGTGAGAACCTGAAAGTTTGAGAGCGGAGGCCCTTTTGCCACATCCATCCCGATACTTGCGATCCGCGAAAAATGTTCTGGGGCCTTCGCCCCGTTCTACTCACCCGGAACCATTACGATCTGGTCGTAATACTGCGTGGCCTGCTCAACTATTGCAAGGTATGCCGAGTAGCAACGGCCGCATGGGCAGAGGATTGTCCCACTGTTCTTACCGATCCTTAGAAGCTGCCCACACTTGCACTTTAATATGTATTCCTCTGACTTCGAGGTCGCGACATACTCAGAATCTCGAAGTATCCGGTCGATTCTCATGCGTGCTCCTTCAACTGATTTGCCCATCCATTACCGATTTTCCACCCGATAGGATAAATCGAACGAACCGCCCACAATATATAGTGCCGATTAGGGTGAGCAACGCAGTCGGGATGGACGGCGCTAGCGGATGTTGATGCTCGGAAACCTGAAGAGGTCGAACTGCGAGGTTTTGGAAGCCCTGTGCGCGACCGGATACTTACCGGAAAAGCAGGCCGTGCAATAGCCCCTCGCGTCCTTGCCCAGAACGGAAAGCAGGCCTTTCATCGATAGATAAGAAAGCGTGTCTGCGCCGATGAACTTCCTGATCTCCTCAACTGAATACTGGTTGGCGATCAGCTCTTCCTCGCTAGGGGTGTCGATCCCATACACGCAGGGGTGCTTGTATGGGGGCGAAGTAACTCCATAGTGGATTTTCTTGGCGCCGGCCCCTCGCAACATGTCGATTATTTTCTTGCACGTTGTGCCCCTGACGATCGAATCGTCGATCACTATCACACTTTTGCCCGCAACGGCGTCCCGGATCGGGTTCAGCTTCAGCTTGACGCCGAAATGCCGTATCGATTGCTTCGGCTCGATGAACGTCCTACCAACGTAATGGTTTCTCGTAAACCCCTTCTCGCGAAATATGCCCGACCTCTCTGAATAGCCGATCGACGCGCAGGTGCCCGAATCGGGCACAGGGATAACGATGTCGCCCAAGACACCGGTCTCCTCGGCAAGCATCGCACCGAACCCCTTGCGAACGATGTGCGTCGGCTTGGAGAAGACCACACTGTCCGGCCGGGCGAAATAGATGAGCTCGAACACGCAGCGCGCCTCGCGCCTCGGCGGGAACGGGAAGTAGCTTCTTAATTCGCCATCGCTGATGACGACCACCTCGCCGGGCTCCACCTCGCGGGAATACTCCGCACCTATCAGGTCGAACGCGCACGTCTCGGAGGCGATGACGTAGCCATCCCCCAGCGTGCCGAGCACCAGTGGCCTGAAGCCTCTCGGGTCTCTGGCCGCCACCAGCGTGTCCTGAGACATGACGACAAGGCTGTAGGAGCCTCTCAACTTCGAGAGCGCGTCAACCACGGCGTCCTCGAAACTCGACATTCTTGATTTCGCGATGAGGTGGACGATCGTCTCGCTGTCGGAGGTCGATTGAAAGATCGAGCCGCGATTCTCGAGCTCGGTGCGCACGTCGAGCGAGTTGATGAGGTTGCCGTTGTGTGCGACCGCGACCGAGCCCTTGGCGCAGTCCACGAGGATCGGCTGGGCGTTCTCGAGTCGCGATGAGCCTGTGGTTGAGTATCTCACATGGCCGAGCGCCGAATCGCCTATCAGTTGATCGAGTTTTGCCTGATCGAAAACGTCCGCCACCAGGCCCATCCCTTTCGCCACCTTCATGCGATGGTTTCTCCTGGAGACGATGCCGCAGCTCTCCTGTCCCCGGTGCTGAAGCGCATAAAGTCCAAGATAGACGAGATTAGGAGCCTCGGGATGACCCGAGACAGCGATAATGCCGCAGCTGTGGTGTATTTCGTCAATCATGGCTTTCCCACGCCCGGACCAGTTCCTCGCATCGGCTTGTCATTTAGACTCTCCAGTTAGCAGCTCTTCTAGCTTTGACGCCCAGATTCGCCATAGATGCTCAACTGTTGCCCGAAGCAGCGAACTATGGCCACTTTGAACCTCGAACGCATCCTCGCGGACATCGCCCAAGACTAGATGCTCAAGGTCCTGCCTATCAAGATAACGCACAACTTTCCGAACATCCTCCCGCTTAACGGAGATTAACGCGCGGGAAGACGTCTCTGCAAACAGCCAGACCACCGGATCGACATCGCTGGGCACCGAGACCCTGACGCCCGGCCACGAGCCATTCCCAGAGACGAAACAGCACTCCAGCAGCGCCAGCGCAACTCCGCCCTCAGAGCAATCGTGAGCAGATTGCAGCAGGCCATCGCGCCCCAGGTTCAAGACCGCTTGCGAGACCCGCTTATGAGACTCAAGATCGATCGGAGTGAGCTCGCCTCGGCGCTCTCCGGTCACTATGCTCGCCAGCTCCGAAGCCCCCAGCCTCGAATCAGTCTTGCCGAGCAACAGGACAAAGTCGCCTGCTCGCTTGAACGCCGGTCGCACCACCAACCGCACATCCTCAACTAGGCCGGCCATCCCGACGATCGGCGTCGGAAAGATGCTCTCGCCAAGCGTCTCGTTGTAGAAGCTGACGTTGCCGCCCGTTACGGGCACTTCAAGGAACTCGCAGGCATCCCTCAGCCCTCTGGCGGCCTCGGCAAACTGCCACATGACGACCGGCTGCTCGGGATTCCCGAAGTTGAGGCAGTTGGTCACCGCAAGTGGCTCCCCGCCAGTGCAGCACACGTTGAGATACGACTCAGCAACGGCGGAAACCCCAGCCCAATAGGGGTCAATGGCGGCCTTGGCCCCGTTGCCGTCCAGACAAAGCGCCACGGCCTTCTTGGTGCCCTTGATCCGCAGCACAGCCGCGTCCGCCCCAGGACCTACAACAGTGTTCGTCCCGATGAGGTGATCATATTGCTCAAACACCCAACGCTTGTCGCACAGGTTGGGCGAGCCGACCAACTTCTCAATCGCATCCTTCAGGCTGATGTCAGCGCGCTTAGCCCCAGCTGGCCTTACCCGAGCCAGTGGTTTCGAGGTCGGCCGGTCAGAAACGGGACACCGATCGATTAAAAGCGCAAGAGGCACCTCTGCCACCCTCTTCGGCCCCTCATCGATGACGAGCGTGCCGTCTCCCGTGACGGCACCTATGGCAACTGCCTTGACGCCCCATTTGCTGAAAACGTCGAGCACCTCCTCTTCGCGCTGCGGTGTAACCACAAGCAGCATCCGCTCCTGCGACTCGGACAACATCATCTCGTAGGGCGTGAGGTTGCCAGCTCGCCTCGGCACTTTGCTAAGATCGATCCTGACGCCTGTCCCGCCCCTCGCAGCCATCTCCGAGGTTGAACACGTAAGCCCCGCCGCACCCATGTCCTGAATCCCGACGATGAGCCCCCTGTCCATCAGCTCGAGGCAGCCCTCCATAACCAGCTTCTCAGCAAAAGGGTCGCCCACCTGCACAGTCGGGCGCCTCTGCTCACTTGTCTCATCGAACGCCGATGACGCCATAGTCGCTCCGTGCAGCCCATCGCGGCCGGTGCTGGAGCCTGCGTATATCACGACGTTGCCCGGCCCTCGCGCCTTGCCATAGAAGACCTTGTCCTTTCTCGCAATTCCTGCGCACATCACATTTACCAGCGGATTCTTGCTGTAACAGTCAGCGAACAGCGTCTGACCGCCGACCGTGGGCACGCCGATGCAGTTCCCGTAAGAGGATATTCCTGAGACCACGCCGCGCATAATGTAGCGATTCCTCGGGCTATCGAGATTGCCGAAGTGAAGCGAATCGAGAATCGCGAACGGCCGTGCGCCCATCGTGAAGATGTCGCGCAGTATCCCGCCAACGCCCGTCGCCGCACCCTGAAAAGGCTCTATGAACGAAGGGTGGTTATGAGATTCGATCTTGAAGACAAGCGCGATCCCGTCCCCAAGGTCGATCACGCCCGCGTTCTCGCCCGGCCCCTGGATGACCCGCTCGCCCGAAGTCGGAAACGTGCCAAGATAGCGCTTCGAGCTCTTGTAGCAGCAATGCTCAGACCACATGACAGAGAACATACCGAGCTCCAGGCGGTTTGGCGTCCTGCCGAGTCCCTCAACAATGCGCTCGTATTCCTCCCTGGTGAGGCTCTGCTCCCTCAGAAGCTCTGATAGGTCAGTCATGTTGTTCTTGATTCTTCCGTGAGAATGGCTGCGGATACATCAACGTAGGGGCGGTGCTTGGAGGCTGTCCAATAAGTAGGGTCTGAGGTTGTGTAGGGGCGGGGCTTGTCTCCGCCCATCTATATATTCGGGCAGACACAAGGCCTGCCCCTACATGTGGCATACCCCGCTGCGCCATCCCCGTTGAAATCGACTTATTAGACAGCCTCCAAGCCCCTCCCTTCATACGTTCGGTCATATCATCCCGCTTGGCCAATTGAACGCCCCGAAACAAGCCCTGCTATCGACTCAAAGATCAGCCTGCCATCAGCCGAACCCAGAAGCGCCTCCGAGGCGCGCTCCGGATGTGGCATTAGGCCGAAAACGTTGCGACTTGCGTTGCATATTCCTGCGATGTTAAACGTTGCGCCATTAGGATTCGACTCGGGCGTGCAGTTGCCCTCAGCATCACAATACCTCAGCACAATCTGATTGTTCTGCACAAGGCGATTCAATCCCGCCTCATCGATGTAGTAGTTGCCCTCGAAATGGCTGATTGGCATGCGCAGGACCTGCTTGGGGGCGCAGTTCCTAGTGAAGGGCGTATCGACCTGCTCGACCAACACGTGGACGAAGCGACATATAAAGCGAAGGCTCCGATTCCGCATCATCGCGCCCGGCAGAACGCCCATCTCTAAAAGCACCTGGAACCCGTTACATATCCCGATCACGAGGCCACCAGCCTCTATGTGCCGCCTCATGGCCGGGATTATGGGAGAGAAGGCCGCAATCGCGCCCGTTCGCAGGTAGTCCCCATGGGCAAAACCCCCCGGCACAATCACGCATTCAAAACCATCCAGCCGAGTTGCAGTGTGCCACACAAACTCGCTCTCTGCGCCGAGCGCCTCGAGCGCCGCCTTCGTGTCGAGGTCGCAGTTAGTTCCAGGAAAAACTACGATTCCAAACCTGAAAGACAACTGGGACACCTCTTAAATGGACCAACTAAGGGCACTCTCCGCCGACGGAAGACGACTGAGAGAGCAAACAACCTCATTCCAAGAGCTCTATCCTGTAGTCCTCGATCACAGGATTGGACAACAACCGCCTCGACATCTCGGACAGAACCGCAACTAACCCCTCATCATCCACGCCATCGTCATCCAGCTTGATGTCGAACGCCTTGCCCTGCCGAACGTCCTCGACCAGATCATATCCAAGCCCGTGCAGCGCCTCGTTTATCGTTCGCCCCTGAGTGTCAAGAACGTCCTTTTTGAGCCAGACCAGAACCCTTGCCCTACGCATTTCGCTCCCCAATCAAAGGTCTATCATTCAACGATATAACACTATATGCGCCGCAGCATCTGATCAAGCAACTCCGAAGCCCAAGGTCAACAGGACGAAAGGCTGTGTCGGGCTCGTGCTTCGTAGCTTCGCAGAGTAGCAGAGGACGTTACCTCTGTTGCTACGTTGACATGAGTTTTCCCCAAAAGCGTAGCTCACTTGCTGGGATTGTGGCTGTGGGGAGGTGTTGTGGGCGATAAGAAAGTGGAATCAGGGTTGACGTCATCCTGCGTTTTAGTTCCCCGAAGGGGGGCCACAATGGTAGCCGTAGGTGGAACCTACGGAATCCGTTCACATCGGTATCCTCGCGACCCTGAAAGGGGTCGAACAGCCCGTCCACAGGGTCATGTGCAGCCCGCTCAGGGCTGATGATGTTTCTTTCTGTCTTCGGTCCGTAGGCTGGGCCTTCGGCCGGCGCCTACGGCTACTCACGTTAATCCCCTTGCGGGGATACGGGGATTCGCAGCCGGTGTCAAGTCCCCTGAAACAAAAACGGCGCCCTGAAGCACTCCAAGATAGAATTACGAAAACTCCTCAAGAAAAACAACTTGATTCAGTCATCATTCCCATGCTATCGTCTGTGCTTACCATATAGTCTGAGCACAGGGCTTTAAAATGGAGAAGACCTATGAATCAGGATGACGCCAAACGAAAAAGCCGAAGGTTTTGGTCGCTCGACATCCTCTGGCTCCTGCCCTGGGGGATCTTGCTGTTTGTGTGCGCTTTTCTCTATATTGACGGTTGGATTTCGAGCTCAATCCCAATGTTGAATCCATGTAGGATGTCGCCGGAGACAATGACAGCGAAAGCGAGAATAGGCGAGATCATGCGCCTTAGCGCCCCGGTGCTCAAAGTGCTAATCGCCGCGATGCTCATACCTCTGTTCTTCTTGCGTTGGTGGCTTCGGAAGAGAGGATTGGGGCTCCTGTGGCGCCTTGCTGGCATCGCCGCTGCTGGCGGGATGATCTTGATTCTCTATAGCCTCACGTTCACATATATGGAGGAGGGCATCAGGACACGGGCACTCGGCGACTGCCGGAACATTTCAACGGGAATCTTGCTCTTCCACGAAGACACCGGCGAGTGGCCATACTACTGCTTGCCGTTCGACGATCCTGACCGGAAGCCGTGCATTGACTACCTGTATGGGAACATGGGCGACATGCCGGACCTATATGAGCCAGCCTGGGAGACGTGGGGCACCGTCAGCGACGATATGTTCTTCCATCTAGTGAAAAATGGGCGGGAACGCCCGTTTTACTTCCCCGTAGCGACCGAATCCACAATGGCCAGCTCAACACGAGGCTGGAAGCAGCCATATCTGCCGTATGTTGTAGATGACCCATGGGCGAATAAGTATCTTGTCTCCGTTGGCGCATTCGAGGGCGGAAGGCTGAAGGGCTCTTATGTTTGGTGCATCAGCGCCGGCCCCAACGAGTGCCTCGAGACGCCAACGACGGCCTCCGAGACACAGGGCGACGACATCGGCTACCGAACGAAATGAGGAGGGGCGATGCACAGAGTGCGCTCATCACGCTCGTCCAGCCAGCCAGCAGATATCCGTTGCCAGAATCGACAGGAATGCCACTGCCACCGCTTACGCCGGGCGATTAAGGAGGCATCAAGTCATCGCGTGTCACAGACCATAACGTGCGCGGCATCCTTTGCCGTTCCCATGACATAAGAGCAACATTACCTACAATGCAGAGTCCCCTCCATAATCCGAGGGATGGTTTACAAATGTTGCTGACAACAGAATAATATGAGCTGTGAATCCGGAGAAGCTAATATCCAGGCGGGCCGGGCAGATGGGGCTTCAGCTTGACGCTACCATGCTATCCAAGCTGGCCAAGTTTGTGGCGCTGGTGCTCAAATACAGACGAGGCGCCTCGTTGACTTCCCTCAAGAGCGCGTCGGCTATCATTGAGCAACTGTTGGTCGATTCGCTCGCAGTCTCCATGGTGGAGGGTGTCGATGAGGCGCGATGGTGTGCCGATATCGGTGCAGGAGGCGGATTCCCATCGGTTGCGGTGGCGATCGTCTTGCCTCGGACGGGTTGGGTGGCTGTCGATAGCTCGCCTAGCAAGGTAGCGTTTCTTAAGAAGATGAGCCGTGAGATAGGCCTCTCGAACTATAGCCCGGTCTGCGCCAGCTTCCTGGAGTTCGCATCATCCCGCGAGCCGTCAGGAGAGTTCGAGCTGGTGGTCATGAGAGGGCTGAAACTCAACAGAAGGCTCCTGCGAGCGGTCCGGAGTGTGCTCTCAGACTCCGGCCAGGTAGTTCTCTATCAGCACACGGAGCGATATTCTCAGCTCGACATTTACGGCCAGTTGGCCCACGGGGCGGCCCAGATGCGAGAGACCGTGCTCGAGGAGGGCGTTCGTTCGCTTCGTTTTGAATACCATCGTTTTGACGAGTTGGCTGAGCGATTGATTTGTTAGAGTTTTGGTGTTGTGATTCGCTATGTAGTTGTGGATAAATGGTATGAGGGAGTCCGCAGATTACACAGATTGAACGGATTAGAGGCACAACCTAAGAAGCCATAACAGGATGGCTTGCATTCAGAACACACGGCCCGGCTGTGCTTGCGAGCGACTCTTCCTTTAATCTGTGTAATCTGCGGACAGAGGTCTCTTAGCCAGTTGGGAGATATGTTTCACGTGAAACATATCTGCGCTATTGTTCGGGGATGCGTGTGAGCAGAACAATTGCAATAGTCAATCAGAAGGGCGGCGTTGGTAAAACGACGACCGCTGTCAACTTCGCCACTGGCCTCGCTCTCGCTGAGCAGCAGACACTCCTTGTAGATATGGACCCCCAGGCAAACGCGACGATGAGCCTCGGCCTGACGCCTGCAAAGCTCGAGAGCACGGTCTTCGACGTTCTTCTAAAGCCCGAAGTCCTTCACAAGGCCATCTGCTCAACATCAGTCACAAACCTCGCGGTCCTGCCCGCAAACACAGACCTCGTCTCCGCAGAAATCGAACTGGTCAACGATAAGAAGCGTGTGTTTAGGCTTAGGGAGGCTTTAGCAACTGCCCGCGAGCGGTTTTCATATATCATCATCGATTGCCCCCCGTCCCTCGGGATGCTCACCGTCAACGCCATCTGCGCATCCAGCAGCATCATCATTCCGCTACAGTGCGAATACTACTCGCTTGAGGGTCTGTCCAGGACGCTGGAGGCCGTCCGCATCTTTCGGGAGACGCTAGGCCTTGATATCGAGATAGCAGGGCTTCTGCTAACGATGTTCGATTCCAGGACTAATCTCTCTAGGGAGGTCGCCTCCGATGTCAGAAAACACTTCCCAGACAAGGTTTTCTCGACAGTGATCCCCCGGAACGTGCGTGTCGCCGAGGCGCCGGGTTACGGCAAGCCGGTCATGCTATATGATGTTGCGTCGCGAGGTTCGCAGGCGTTCTTAGAATTAACAGAGGAGTTTCTGACAAGTGAAGCAAGAAAAGCGGCTAGGTCGAGGGTTAGAGGCGATACTCGGCGAGTCGGGTAGAGAGGCGATGCGGCCTGGGCTCGTTGAGATCGCTCTTGATTTGCTGACGCCAAACAGCCTGCAGCCGAGACAGCGTTTTGACAAGGAGAAGCTCGCGCACCTTGCGGAATCCATCAAGGCCAGAGGAGTCGTTCAGCCGATAGTTGTTCGGAGAACGGATGATGGGTATGAGATAGTAGTCGGCGAGCGGCGTTGGCGGGCAGCGCAGATGGCGGGGCTCTCCAGCATCCCTGCGATCGTAAAGGACTTGTCGCGCTCCGATATTCTGGCGACAGCGCTTGTCGAGAACATCCAGCGAGCTGACTTAAACGCTCTGGAGATCGCATTTGCGTTTGAGAAGCTACTGAACGAGGCGGGGCTTTCGCACGCGCAGATAGCAAAGATAGTGGGGATGAACAGGAGCTCCGTCACGAACTACCTGCGGCTTCTGTCATTGCCGGAGAGCATCAAGAGCGACCTTCTGGACAGTAAGGTCTCGATGGGGCACGCACGGGCGCTTCTTGCGGTCAGCGACAGCAGCACGCAGCGGGCGCTTGCGGACATGATAATCTCGCGGGGCCTTTCGGTTCGGCAGGCGGAGGCGATGGCGGGGCGGATGGCGGAGCGAAGGCCCAGTCGCGCGCGCGAGCAATTGCCTGAGCTGGCCGCGCTCGAGGAGCAGCTATGTGCCTCACTGGGCACGAAGGTTGTGATCAGAACTAGCAAGAAAGGCAGCGGTAAGATACTGATCGAGTATTATTCGGGAGACGATCTCGAAAGGCTTTTGTCAATACTGAAGGGCTAACATCATGGGCACAGGATCGAAAACGGAACTCAATGCTTACTTGGCCAAGGGCACGAACTTCAAGGGCGAGCTCCGCTTCTCCGGCATCGTGCGACTGGACGGGATATTCGATGGGACAATTATCTCCGATGGGACGCTCGTTGTGGGCGATACGGGCGTCTTGAAGGGCGAAATCAATGTTGGTGAGCTTCTTTCTAGCGGCATTGTAGAAGGCACAATCAAGGCGACAAAGGCCATCGATGTGAGTGGGCAAGGGAAACTCTTGGGCGAGGTATTCACGCCCTCGCTCAACGTGGCGCCCGGCGTGCTGGTTGAGGCGCAGCTTCGTGTCGGCACAGGCTCCGGGACGAGCTCTTCAAAAGGCTCGGTCGTTGGCTCCTCAAGGCCCAAAGATGACCGCTGATGAGCCAGTGCCCGAGCGTCTGCGCGATCGTCGTCCGGTATGCCTCGGACTCTCCCCTTGAGGCGTGCGTCGCCTCGTTGAAGCAATCGAGCGTGCCGCCTGACGAGGTCTGTATTATTGATAACAGACCTTCTGATGGTCTTGTCGCTCGCGTTAAGCAGAGGTTCCCCGACGTGGCCGTGTATCCCCAGGAGCACAACATAGGCTTTGCGGCCGGCTGCAACGAGGGCGTCCGGCGGACGAAGTCCGACCTGATATTCATAGTCAACGACGATACAAACGTTGATGCGGACTGTGTCAGGCGTCTTGTCGCCGCGTTCCAGAGGTATCCGCGGCTCGGGGCATGCCAGCCGAAGATACTCTCCGCGCAAGACCCCAGCTGCTTCGAGTATGCTGGCTCGTCGGGCGGGTTCCTGGACATGTTCGGCGTGCCATTCTTGAGGGGACGAATTATCGACACGGTCGAAAAGGACCGGGGTCAATACGACGAGGAGCGCGAGGTCTTCTGGGCCTCAGGCGCGGCCTTGATGCTAAGGCGATCGGTGCTTGATGTCGTCGGCCTCTTTGACGAGGCGTTCTTCGCGCATCAGGAGGAGATCGACCTTTGCTGGCGGATGCATATTATGGGCTTTTCTGTGAGAGCTGTGCCCCAAGCGATAGCCTATCACATTGGCGGTGGGACGCTTCCGTACTCCAGCCCTCTCAAGACGTTCTATAACTACCGAAACAGCTGGAGACTAATGGTGAAGAACTTCTGCCTGTGGCCGCTGGTCATAGTCCTGCCGTCGAGGCTTCTTCTGGACCTGGGGACCATTTTTTACTTCTTCGCCAAGGGCAGGCCCCGGCACGCATTTGCCCTGGCCAAGGCACTTATCTGCGCGCTCGCCTCGCTCCGGTCAACGCTTCGCGCCAGGGCCCGGGTTCAGTCGGTTCGCAAGATGAGCGAGAGCGGACTGCACGACTTGATCTACCGCCGGCCGCTGCTAATCGATTATTTCTTCTGGCGCAAGCGAACGTTCTCACAGCTGCACTTTCCTCAAAGCGACCTTTTGATAGAAGGGACATCGGGTAAAAACAGGCATTGACCGGGACACAACACGTGCATAATATAGACTGTGCAACAAACTGTGGAATAACCAACCAAGCAAATGGAGGCAACAGCATGAATCAACACCGTGGGTTCTTTGGGGCGCTTTTTGACCTTTCATTCTCGGAGCTGATTACGACCAGAGTAATCAAGTTCCTATTTGTGCTCGCGATTATTGGCTCAGCAATTGCATCGATCTTTTACATCGGGGTGGCGTTCGCGCACTCAACCGGCGCAGGCGTTTTGGTGCTGATCATCTCGCCGTTGATTTTCATCGTTTACGTGACAGTTGCGCGGATATGGCTTGAGGTGCTCATTGTCGTGTTCCGGATATCGGAGGACGTGAAGAGGATCGCCAACAAGGACGCGGGCGAAGCGTAGGACATCATCAACGACCGGGCGATTTGGCCCGGGGCTTCTGACTATTCTATGATTTTTATGCTTTCGCGGCGCAGGGCGAGCCGGTAGCCGACGCCATACTTGGCGACGAGGAGGTCCCTGACCTCTTGTTCAGAGATGGCCTGTGAGTGCCTCGCTGCCTCCGAATGCTCATGCCGCTAGACGGAGTAATCCCCTCCGGAGACCTGATAGCGCCTTATACGGGCAGGAAGTCAGCATCCTGCATCTTTACGGATCAATCTGATCATATTTAGAATCGGAAAAAATGATCGCTTGACAACAGGTATAATTAAGGTATAGTAATTATACAATGGAATTGGAATTCGACCCAGTCAAGAGCGATAGCAACCAGAAGAAACATGGGATCGACTTCTACGAAGCCCGGTCCCTTTGGGATGACACTGATTTAATTGAGGTTCCTATAAAAACGAGCGACGAGGCAAGTTGCTTGGTGATCGGGAAGATTCTAGGAAGGCACTGGTCAGGAATTATTACGTATAGGGGCGAGAAGACGAGGATTATTTCCGTGCGATGTTCTCGGAAGGAGGAGGTTGATCTTTATGAAAGCTGATGAACTTGATAAGCGATTTGATGAAGGCAAGGATGTTTCTGAATACCTCGATTTGTCAAAAGCGAGGAGACCTGGACAAGAACAGAAAAGGGTAAATGTCGATTTCCCTATATGGATGATCCGCCTATTGGATAAGGAGGCAAAGCGTCTGGGTGTGACTCGACAATCAGTCATCAAGATCTGGTTAGCGGAGCGATTAGAAAAGGCGATTTAGGAGTATCTGATTCTAACAATGCAATCCAGTGGACGACCAAGAACGCTTCGGAGGCCGCGTTAACGGACGCGGATGAGATCGGGTTATTCAATGATTTGTATGTTCTCCTGCGGGAGGGCGAGCCGGTAGCCGACTCCATACTTGGCGACGAGGAGGTCCTTGACCTCTTGTTCAGAGATGGCTGTTGAGCGTTTCGCAGCTTCCACGAAGGCTTTCTTCAGCCTCGTCTTGTGGTCGCTGATCTGCTTCTCGTAGGGATAGGAATCGGGGTGGCTCTGTCCCCAGAGCGCCTGGTATATGATCTCCTTGTGGACGAAATTGGGCGCGTGTCTTGCGAGCACCAGAAGGAGATTGAAGCACTTGCGCGTAAGCGTTATCTCGGTGCCCCTGAAGGTTACGGACAGGTTCCGGGTATCGATGATCAGACCGTGCGTGCTCGCCCGGCGCATCTGATCGCTCGAGGCAGCCACGCGGGGACGTTCAACGGACGATGCGGAGCCTTTCGTGGCAGGTTTCGGCGACTTCAGGTGCAGCGCTGAGGCGAGGTTTTTGGCCGTGTGATGCCCGATTAGCTCCGATAGCCGCTCGAACGACGCTGCCCTGATTTTTTGGACTGACGTTATGCCGCCGTCAACGAGCTTTCTGGCAATGGCACGCGTGCAATGAGCCGTGATATGTTCATAAAGTGGTATTGCGTCGTCGAGGAGCCCAAACTTAAGCCGCTTGGCCAGCGAAGAGAAGTCCTCGAGGGCCGTGGCCGGCCAGTTAAGAAGCCTGCATATTCCAAGCAGCGATTCGCAGAGCCAGGCGTCGGTCTCGCCCACATTTTGGACCAACCCTGGCCACGCCTGGTAGAACTTCTGCTCGATCTCGCCGAGTGGGACCTCGCTGATCCAGTCCAGCAAGATGAGTGCTCGTTTGATGGCTCGCGTTTGCTCGAAGGATGGCCTCTTCTCTTGGTCGATGAGCTTGCCGACGATGGGTCTTTCAAGGACGCCTTCGAGGGTTGCGGCATCTCTCAACCAGTGCAGGTAGCGGTCATCTTGCCATTCGGAGCGGGCGAGCGGGACGTGAACGGACTGTGCGTCCTTTGTCTGAGCAAGAAGAAGGAGTGCCTCAAGTGGGGACAGTTTTGAGCCTCGGTTCTTACTAGCCCATTCTGAGAGCGTGGCCCCGGTCTCGGCGAGGATGCACGACTTGGCGACGAGGTGGCCGAGCTCCGATGCGGCGAGAGAGCCGCGGTCGGCCTGGGTCAGCAGTCGATTTGCCAGCAGGCACTCTAGGGAGTCGTGGAGGACGTTTTGGAATCTGTTCCTGGCTGCATGCGGCGTTGGCGTCTGTTCCTTTGCCCAGAGATTCCGACCCGTGAACGTCTTTAGCAGAAACTCAACCAGCTCCTGCTCAGTGCCGGCGATGTGCGAGGCGCAGAGGTTCAGGACGATGTCCTCAAGCGGCATCTTGGCGAGAGTCGGCGTTGCCTCCTCAAAGCCGCCGTTGATGTAGATGTCCTTTAGCCTCTTCTCCTCGAATTCCGACGAAGTGATCAGGATGGACCGCCCAAAGTCAGGCTCAAGCGAGAGCCTGCCGGCCCGGCCGCCGAGGTTCTCGTATTCGCCCTTGCTGATATCGATGAGGTGCATTTGCTGGAACTCTTTGGAGAACTGCCAGCGCTTGTGGTCGATTATGACGTTCTTGGCGGGAAGGTTGATGCCCATGCCGAGGGTTGTTGTGGAGAAAATCGCCCTGATCTCGCCTCTTCTGAAGCCGTTCTCAATTGCCCGCCGCTGGGCGTAGCCCAAGTCCGCGTTGTGGAAGGCCACGCCGCTTGATAGAAGCGAGGTAAGCACTTCCGTCGAGGGCGAGGCCTCCGCAAGGTCCACAAGCTCGGCAAGCGCTGCCTCGGCAGGCGGCAGCATGGTGTGTTTGGCAAACATCCTGGCCATTTCTACGGTGCTGGTCTTGTCCCGCAAGAAGACGATGCACTGCTCATCGCGGCCGACAAGCTGCTCAACGAGGCTGAGTGCAGCATGCCCCATCGACCCGGAGAAGGTGACCTCGAAGCGCTCCTGTCCCTGAGTGCCCGCGTTGTGCAACACGTAGTAGAACGTGCCGTTGCAGAAGACGCCCTTGCGCAGCTCCACCGGGCGCATGTTATCCTGAAGCAGCCTCGCCCCGATCCAGTCGCGTATGCTCTCCGACTTCGCGAGAACCGCCGACAGCCCGATGATCTGCGTCCTCTTCGCGAACGCCAACACCTTTGACAGGAGAAGCTCGAGCCGCGGCCCGCGCGATGCGTCCGTCAACATCTGCATCTCATCGATGATGATAACGCCAATGTCAGCAAGCAGCGTCGGCTTCGAGATCAGAAGTGAGTCCATCTTCTCAAAGACAATGATCGCGATGTCGAAATCGCCCCTCTCGATCGCCCGGTCGTGCTCCTTTCTGTCGCGCGATGACACGGCGATCTTGAGGCCCAAGGCGCTGTAACGCTTGTGGAATTGCTCGAATTTCTCCTCGGCGAGGGACTTGAGCGGCAGGAGGTAGAAGGCTCGTCTGTTCTTTCTTGCGGCCGCCACCGCTGCCATCTCTCCGACGAACGTCTTGCCGGACGACGTGGGCGCAAAGATGAGCAAGTTCTGGCCAGAAAACAGGTCGAATTCGGCAACCGCTCGCGACTGAATCGGCAGCAGCCGCGGGAACGCCTCGCGCCACACTTTCAGGACTGCGTCATCCACTCCGTAGGCGGACAGCAAGGAAGTGTCTATCCCCGACAGGCTGCCGGGCGAGCTATTTCCCATGTCGCCCGTCTTGTTTCACATCATTGGAAGCATGAATTATGAACGCAACTGTCCACAGATGAGGTTGAATTGACGTTGTAGGGGCGGTTCACGAACCGCCCAAAAAGAATGTAAATCAAAACATAGAAGGGCGCTTCGTGAAGCGCCCCTACAAACCGCGATGTCTGCATGTGAGCTGCCATGTATCTATCAGCGATGTAAAGCTGCAACAGGGTTCATCCAAACATTTCGTGGACGAGGCCACTCGCTCTCTTCTGCCTCCACGCCTCCGCCCTTCTGGGCAATCGTCCGACACCATAGGCTTTGGCCGACGGCTGTCTGCTTAATCTGCGGATAACTAGAAGGTGGAGCATCACGGCTGTCAAGCGACAATCAATTGAGAAGGAGCTCGCCGAGGCAGAAACGATGAAGGGTTACGTTAAGAAGGCCGTGGAGATACTGGCCACGGCAGATCAGAACACGCTGAAGGGACGGGATGATCGCGGCTACGGATCGCGATGTCTGCTGGGCGGACGTGTAATCGCCTCGTGGCGGCTGGGCGCTACAAGAAGGGGACCTTGCTGCTGCCGACATTTTTGAGGGTTATCGATAACGAGAACTGCGTGTCGCGGTGCGTTGCCTCCTGCCAAGCGGCGTTTTTGTATTCCCACGCTACCTTTGATTCCTGACCCGCAAAGAACATGAGCGACCAGCACTGGGAGTGATACACCACGGTGTAGTTGTTCTGGTTGAAGAGGTTGTCAGCAATGTTGTAGTTGACGGTCGTGTTCAGCTCCCACTTCGGGTGAGGCGCACATCCGAGCTCAGCGGTGAGGTAGCGGGTGTCGGCATAGGAACTATCGTCGTAGCTCGTAACGGTGCTCGGACGGAACAGGTCGATGCAGCGGTAGCGGAGCGATGCATGCCAGCTTTGTTTATTGTAGTTGGCTGCTAGCGTGTAGTTGGAGATGCGATTTTTGTGCGGATTGTAGTTGAGTTGGAGGTTAGCATCGAGCGTCTCGGTCGGCCGCATAGTCATTGACGCCATAACGTCGGAGAAGGGGCTATAGTCAATCCGGTATGGGTTGAGCTCGGCTTTTTTGAGAATCATTGCCTGTCGGAAGTCGTAGCTCTGTCGGAAAGTGAGCTCGAGGAGGTCTCGATATGTGGTCTTGGGCTGCCCATCGTCGCCGGGTTTCACGATCTTGGCCCTGAGGCGGTTAGTGAGCGAGTATGTCGTGGCGCTTCTTCCCCACAGGCCGGGGGTTATCATGCCGATATAATCCATGCCATCGTAAGTAAGGTCGTAGTAGCGCCCTGAGCGGTCGCCGGAGAGATCGATGCTGCAAAGCAGCGATTGGTTGACGGCGGGGACATAATCGAAGTTCACAGAGGGCGTGATGAGGTGTTCCACCTTGTCGATGTTGCCCCAACCTGAGACGGAGAAGATTCTGTGGACAGCGGGCCCGGAACAGCTCAGGCTACAGTCGTATATCTCCCTCCTGACGTCATTGCCGTGGCGCACCACTCTCTCGAACGGTCGCTCCTTGTCGAATATGTCTTCGTCCTTGCGGCCGGTCATGAGCTCCGAATTGTCCGCGATGAACGAGTAGGTCTTGACCTTGCCCAGGCCCTCGACGCCGAGCTCGGACAGGTCAAGCGCCGAATCGATATACCAAGTGGTGCGGAGGCCCACGCGGCCTGTGAGCGAAAGCCACCGGCCAATGTTGAAGGGGTAGATGAGTTGGGGATAGACATCGAACCTGTTAGTCGTCCTCTTGATCGGGACCTCGACGCCTGTGGCGTAGCTCCAGAAGCCGGACTCCTGAGTGAGGCGGGAGGCCTGAAGCGAGAACTGATAGAACAAAGGCGTGTGGGATATGGGTCGCCTCATGCCCATGAAGCTGATCTCGGGCAGCTTTTGCAGGGTGGTGTCTATGTGGGTGTCTTTGTCGAGGCCCTCCACGTGCTTCACGTTCGCTGAAAAGTAGTATTGCGACCAGCTCTTGATCAAGGAGACCTCCGAGACGATCTCCTGGGGGCGGTTATAGATGTTCCATATATAATCCTCGCCAAACTGCTTGTCGCTGATGTAGTTGATGTTCGCCGTCGCCTTGAAGCCCTTGCTGAGGTCTTGGGTGTGCTGCCACTTGAGCCGCCAGCGCTCGGAGGGGTTGTTGAATATGGTGGTGGTCTCCTCCGGCTCTTCGCCTGGCCTCTTGGAGGCATGGTAGGCGTAGAAGTTGCCGCCCGACGTGGGCGAGAGCACATACCGGAACTCTAGCGACTGCGCGCAGGTCCCCTCGTCGTAGCACTCCAGTGAAAACGTTGCGTCCGTGTTCTCTGTCGTCGCCCAGAAGAACGAGGTCTTCACGAAGTTGCCCAAGAGCGAGCTGCTACCGACCTCGGGCATCAAGAATCCCGTCGTCCTCGCGGGCGTGATCGGATATATCCAGTAGGGCAGATAGGCCACCGGGAACTTCTTGACCCACATCGAGCCGCGGCGCAGGTAGATGTACTTATCGACATGGATGGTCGCACGCTTCATCTTGAAGGACCAATCCGGCACCTCTTGCGAGCAGGACGAAAACGTCGCGTCATATACTCTATATCTGTCGAGCTTGAAGCGGTCAAGCTCGCGGGCCTTGAGGAAGTATGACGGCTCCAGGTATGCCTCCGCCGAATACACCTTCCCGAGGCGCGTTCCGAGGTTCATCTCGAGCTTGTCCCCGACGATCCTACTCTTCTGGTACTCAAGGATGATGTTGCCGGTCGCTACGGTCTCCATGGTTTGCCTGTTGAAGGTTATCTTGTCGGCTCGCAGCCTGATCTCGCCGAAGCGGATATCGACGTCGCCCTCGAGCGTTGCGACGCCCGTTTTGGCGTCATAGTGCTGGTGGACCGCATAGACCTGGACGGTGTCCTCTTTCTTGACCATTTCCATCAGTTTCTTCTGTGTCTCTTCTGCCGCCGAGAAGATCTTTTCCTGTGCGCGGGCCTGAGGGCATAGGAACAGGAATGAAACCAGCGTTAGACAAGCGAAAGAGATGTCCCGCGCCCAGCCCAAACGCCCCTTGGGATGGATTAGCCTTGGGGTTCTAATCTGGCAGCTCAATCGTCTGCTTTGGGGTTGCGGGGACTTTTTGTGCGGTCGGAGCGGCCTCTTTCGCTCCTTCGTCGGGACTCACCCTTTGGTCCGGCGCGAAGAACGTGAGCAAGTCCCCAAGCACTTGTTTGAGGCGTTTGCGTTCCACTACGATGTCGATAAAGCCATGTTCCTGGACGAACTCCGCGCTCTGGAAGCCTTCCGGGAGCTCCTCGCCGATGGTCTCCTTTATCACGCGTGGCCCCGCGAAGCCGACCAGCGCCTTTGGCTCCGCGACAATTATATCTCCAAGCATTGCGAAGGAGGCCATGACGCCGGCTGTTGATGGATCGGCCAGAACCGAGATGAAGAGGTTGCCCGTTAGGCCGAACCTTGCCGCTGCCTGGGATGTCTTGGCCATTTGCATCAGGGAGAGCATGCCCTCCTGCATCCTTGCACCTCCGGTGCTTGCGATGGTGATCATGGGGATGTTTTTCTTGCCGGCTCGCTCGAAGCCTCGTGTAACCTTCTCGCCTACGACCGAGCCCATACTGCCCCCCATGAACCTGAAGTCCATCGCTGAGACCATCACCGGCAATCCTCCTATCTTGCCTCGAGCATTCAGGACGGCATCTGCCATGTTGGTCTTGGCCTGATTTTCCCTGAGCCGGTCCCTGTATTTCTTGCTGTCCACGAACTTCAGTGGGTCGGTCGGATAAAGCTCCGCGTCAACCTCGGTGTATTCACCGTTGTCAAAGATGAGGTGGCAGCGTTCCGTGGCGGTGAGCTTGAAGTGGTAGTTGCACTTGGGGCAGACCTTGAGGTTATCTTGAACCTCTCGCCTATAAACGATCTCGCCGCAGCCGGGGCACTTGAGCCACATCCCATCGGGCATCTCGATCTTCGTGCCCTGGGCTGGCCTTTGGATGCCCTTTCGTTTCTTAAACCACATGACCGATAAACACCTCTACGCCGCTCACGTTCCCGTATCGCACCTTGCATGGCCCCTTGTCAGAACTCAATGACCTCGCCCTGTTCAAGTAGTGCTACGTCCCCACCGAGCGCAGCAGCCTCCCTCGCAATCCGCTCCACGTAACCGGGCTTCATGTGGAACAATCGTATAGGAACATCCTTCCCAACCAACGAGACAAGACCCTCAAGCTGCTCCGGGACGAGATGACCGGTCTTGCTGGCCAACTCCCTCAACTTGTTGGGGAAGGATGCCTCGATGAGCACGAGCTTTAGGTTCTCGGTTTCGCGAGCGCGTTGGATGATGGGGCCGATCTCTCGCGTATCGGCGGAGTAGAGCATAGCGTTTCTGCCCTCAGAGATGACGAAGCCAACCGTCGGAACGCTGTGTTCGACGCTGAAGGGGGTTACGACGAGCTCGCCGACCCTCTTGGGCTCCCCGGGCCTGAGGGTCTCAATCACCGCCACCGAACTTCCAGTCCGCTTGATGGCCGTGAAGTCAGGCCACATGGTGCCGTTGAGGAGATGGCGCTGAATTGCGTCGGCGGTCTCCAAAGTCGCTATGATCCTAAGAGGCGCCTTGGCGTCAGCAAAGATGTTGTCCGTCAAGAAAGCGAGGCTGGCGCAGTGATCGAGATGCGAGTGGCTGATTACCGCGGCGTCGATGCGCCTTTGCGCCTCGAGGGGAAGCGACTCAGCGGCCGAGCCAGCATCCAGGAGGATGTGGTCGTTGACGAGAAAGCCGGTTACCCTATGATATTGAGTAACGCCTCCATAGCAGCCCAACACGCGCAGCTTCATGGTTTATCCTCCGCTATCTTCAAAGCAGCGGCAACGCCCGACATCGCCTACCCATCTTTTGCCTTTCTGTGCAACCAGCTGACGCCCCCAGTCGATGCAATCCTACTTGAGGACAGCGTAGCGAATCAAGCACAGCGCGTCGATGGCGGCAGATAGCTTCGTCCCGACGCGGTCTGAGTGGTAGTGGAACCGATGCGCCACGGTCGCCGTCTTGGTCGCCGTGGCTATAAACACTGTGCCCACTTCTAGCTTCTCTGTCCCCGTCGCCGGGCCCGCAAGCCCCGTCGTGCCCAAACCCACGTCAGAGCCGCACAACTGCATCACTCGCTCGGCCATCCTTTTTGCCACCTCGGGGCTGACCACGCTGTGCCGCTGAATGAGCTCGCGAGGCACACCGAGCACGTTCACCTTTGCCTCAACGCCATAGACGCAGAGGCCAGCCAGGAAAAACCGTGAACTGCCGGGCACATTCGTCAACGAGTGTGCAATCAGGCCGCCGGTGCATGACTCAGCAACCGCCAGCGTGAGTTGCCTCGAAACGAAGAGCTGCGCTATCTCCTCGGCCAAACGAGCAATCTCAAGCTCAAGCTTTGCCCGGTCAGACACCAGTCTCCCTCCCAAGCAAACGCCTCAACATTTTCTTGAAGGCGTAGATTGCGCCGAAGAGATTTCCCCAAAGCCTCGTCTGCTTGTTCATGTAAAACAAGCGCCTTAACCCGCTCTGCGTCGCCGGCAGAAGCACATCATCCGCCGACAATACCCCCTCACGGACCGCAACCTTGTGAACTGCGGTGTGCGGCTCAATCCTAATGTAACTCGCAAAAACCCTACAACGAGAGCGCAGCTTGAGCTTCGAGCCTACGAAAAACCTGAGCAGCTTGAAAAAATCACTCCACCTCTCACCAGGGGGGCTTATGAAAAAATTGTAGGAAACTGAGGCGCGGGCGTCCTGTTGGGCCATCTGGAAAGTCCTCTCAATATCTTTCTGCCTGGAGACCTTCCCCATTTTGGCCAGAACCGAGTCAGTCAGAGCGTCCGGGGAAAACGCAAACTCCGCACACCCCGCCTCGAGCGCAAGGTCCCACTGTTCCTTGCTCAGGAAACGCTCCGAGAACCACGCGATCCAACGCGCTCTCCTGCCGAGGCCACGCCGGACCATCTCACTGCAAATCGCCTCACAGTGAGCGGGAGGGATATTGAAGACCGGGGCGATGAACTGGAACGTCTTGAGCCCATGCTGCTCAATCAGCGTCTTGACCTCGTCAACGACCTTCATTGGCTCTCTCAGCCTCACCCCGGGCCCGTTCAGGAAAGGATATACGCAATAAGTGCACTTCTGTGCGCAGCCGCGGGAGCTCTCCACTCCCATGGAGAATGGGACCTCCAGATATGGCTTGGGAGATACAACGAACGGCGCCTCGTTCGGATAGCCGGATAGGTCGAACAGCTCTCCGGGGCCGGTGCTTTCGATCAGTCCGTTTTTGCGGAAGAGAATCCCGGGGACAGAGCGCGGGTCATCGAGGCTCTCGAGAAGCGAGGCAAATGTTCGCTCACCCTCGGAGACCACCCCGAAGTCAATGGCATCTACGGCCTGCATAATCTCACGAGCATAGATTGAAAAGCCCGGCCCGCCCATTACTAAAGGCAAGCTCGGCCTCTTATGTTTTATGGCCTTGACTGTCTTGGGGACCTCGGCGAAGTAGTAGAAGCGGTCTCGGTATTGCGTTGTATCGACGTTTCGCAAAGAGAGCCCGACCACGTCCGGACCTTGCTCGAGAAGGGCCTGATCAAGTGCTCGGTATGGGTCCTCTTCGACGTTCATGTCGAGCACCGAGATGCTGTGTTTGGTTGTCAGGGCAAGATAACGTCCCAGCGCGTTAAGCCCCGCTGGGAATATGGGAGGCTCGAGGCGGCCCAAGTAGGCTTGGACGAGCAGGACCTTCAACGCTCGCGTCTCTTTCTGGGTGTCCTGACACGCCAGATGAGAAGGGCAACGAGCTGGGCGACGGCCGCCCCGGCGAGGTCCGAGCCTATGTCCGAGAGACTCGCGAATCTGCCCTGCACGAAGTATTGGTGAAACTCATCGCTCACGCCGTAGGTGAGACAGAAAAGAGCGGCGATGATAGACGCCATCTTGACGCTGAACAGAAGCGGCTTTGTTCTGAAGGCCATGTTGGCCAAGAGGCCCATTATGAAATACTCAAAGAAGTGCAGGACGTAGTCAGGGACCTCGCCAAGCTCCTCGGGCACGTTAGAGATGGACGAGCCGATGAACACCAGCCCACAATATATGGCCAAAAGACCCCAAACCAAGACCGGCCGGTTTATCAAACCTTGCTGCTTGCCAAACGGGGTCTGAGCGCTTGACCTGCCGGCCCTCTTGCCCAACTTCGTATTCACCAGACTGAGCATCCTTGAGCGTTCATTGCGGCGAAATCCTCGACTAACCTGCCGGCCCTGAGGCCTAAAGCAAAGCTCTTTTCGCTAAGCGATAGCGTCTAAGATTATATGCGAGCGAAGCGTTTGAGCAAGTTCTGCGCTTACTGTGGTCTGGTGTTGGGATTGATGCAGACGCCGAAACCAGTTGCAGGGGTTTTCTCAATGGCTTACTTTTGGTTGTGGAGAGATGCCGGAGAGGTCGAACGGGGCCGACTCGAAATCGGCTGTGCGGCTTAAACCGCACCGGGGGTTCGAATCCCTCTCTCTCCGCCAAGTATTTGGACGCGCGTGCTCGATACCGCGGTCGGAGACCTATCATCCAGGGTCTTTCGGTGGTTGAGCTCATTTGGGAGAGGTGTCCGAGAGGCCGAAGGAGCACGATTGGAAATCGTGTAGGCGGCGAATACCGTCTCGGGGGTTCGAATCCCCCCCTCTCCGAACCAACCTAAGTCCTACAACCTATGTTGGAACATGGTCGGCGGGTATGCTATTGTGGCCGAAAATCTAACTTGATGCTGTCAGGGGAGAGGGATGCAGCGAAAGAAGCTAGCGGTTGTGGTAATTATGGATGGTTGGGGTCTGAGCGACGTGAAGGAGTATAACGCCGTGTATCAGGCCAACACGCCCAACTTCGACCGGCTTTGCAGGGAATACCCATGCACGACGTTGCAGGCATCGGGCGAGGCCGTGGGCCTCCCAGAAGGCCAGATGGGCAACTCCGAGGTAGGCCATCTGAATCTCGGCACTGGCAGAATCGTCTATCAGGAGCTCGTGCGGATATCCAAAGCGATACGCGACGGGTCATTCTTCGAGAACGAGGCGCTCGTTCAGTCGGCCGAGAAGGCCAAGGAGAACAGCTCGCCGGTTCACATATTGGGGCTGCTCTCGGATGGCGGCGTTCATGCGCATATAGATCACCTTCACGCCCTGATCAAGCTGTTCAAGGAGCGAGGCGTAGGACAGGTGTTTGTGCACTGTTTTCTGGATGGTCGCGACACGCCGCCTCAGAGCGCTCTCAAGTTCATTGAGCAGACCCAGCGGTGTTTGAAGGGGTACGAGGATGCCAGGATTGCGAGCGTCGGGGGCCGGTATTATGGAATGGACCGCGACAACCGTTGGGCGCGGGTAGAGAAGGCCTACAACGCGATGGTTCTCGGCAAGGGGTTGACCGCCTCGAGTGCGGAGGAAGCGGTTCGGCTTGGCTACGGCCGGGGCGAGGTGGATGAGTTCCTGCTCCCGACCGTCATCGTTGATAGTAATGGCGAGCCGGTGGGCACAATGCGAGACGGCGACGTCTGTGCTTTTGCCAATTTCAGGGCAGACAGGGCGAGGGAGATAACGGCGGCGCTCATCGATGCCGGCTTTGATCGGTTTGAGCGGGAACGGTTCCCGAAGCTCTCGAGCTTCGTCTGCATGACTGATTACAAGGAGGAGTTCAACGAGGTGGGGATTGTGGGCGTTGCGTTTCCGGCTCAGAAGCTCGAGCGTGTCTTGGGAGCTGAGATCGAGGCGGCCGGCAAGAAGCAGTTTCATACGGCGGAGACGGAGAAGTATGCCCATGTGACGTTTTTCTTCAACGGTGGTGTTGAGGAGCCTTTTGAGCACGAGGACAGGGCATTAATCCCCTCACCTTCTGTTCCGACTTACGATCTTAAGCCCGAGATGAGCGCCTACGAGGTGAAGGACATCGTAATCAATCACATACTATCGCGGCAATATGCCTTTGTGGTCGTGAACTTCGCCAACGCCGACATGGTCGGACACACGGGCGTCATGGCCGCGGCGGTCAAGGCGGTGGAGGTCGTTGACGAGTGTGTTGGCGAGGTGGTCAAGGCGACGCTCTCGGTCGGCGGATGTGCGATCATCACGGCTGACCACGGCAACGCGGAGAAGATGTGGGACAAGCAGACCAACTCACCTCACACGGCGCACACCACAAACCCGGTTCCATGTGTGGTGGTGGGCGATGATTGCGGACCTCTAATTGAGCGGGGGAAGCTTGCAGACATCGCTCCCACTGTGCTCAAGATGCTTGGGCTTGAGATTCCCGAGCAGATGAACGGAGAAGTCCTGTTCGCAACGTGACACCTAAAGCACTTGACATTGAATACCACAGGAACCATATTAGTATATAGATAGGCACTCAGAATGAAGAATGTGGATCGACATGAAGTATGGATCAACTCTAGTCAGGCGACCGAACACTTGGGATTGTCAAATGTCAAGGTGCTCTATCGGCATATTCGATTGGGGATTATTCCCCAGAAATTCGTTCATCGATATGCGGGGCGGCTGCGGTTCAAACGGAGCGAGCTTGACCAGCTAATCAATTCGGAAACGGAGAAACAGAGATGAGAGGAAGGCACTGTTTGTGGATACTGGCGGTCTTGGCGGTTCTGATTGCGAGCCAGGGTCTGTTGTTTGCTGGGAGCGCAGACGACTCTGTCGAACGCTCGTGCAACATATCGGTCAAGGGTGTGGAGCTAGAAGCTCTGATTCGCTCGATACTGAGCGATACCGGCGCAGTGTTTTACCCGATGTGCCCCGTCAACCGAGAGCTGGACCCGCCAGACTGTGAGGTGTTCACATACACTGATACCTACGGCCGCGAGGTAATAACGATGGATTGCGTTAAACCAACCATCATGACGATAACCTACTCCACGCACGGGGACCAGAAGATACGGGATGTGCTGGACGCCTTGCTGCGCAGCCGGGGCTATTGCTGGTGGACGCTAGGCCGCCGGGTATGCATCGACTGGGAGCTTAAACTCCTCTGTGTAGCGGAAGGGTGGGGATACGTCCACAATCAACATCTGCCTAAAACAACGATATTCGTCCCATGCAGATAAGCCTGAGAAAGCACTTGACATTGGTATTTTGCGCTATGATATGACAAGATACGTGGGCTATGACGAGTCTTTCGAAGTGCGCTGAGACGGATAACGCTTGAGACGTGAGATGGGGACGGTGCAGGGACAGAATCTCCTTTACTACGGCGACAATCTGGACGTTCTAAGGCTGCACGTGAAAGGCGAGTCCGTTGACCTGATCTATCTTGACCCGCCGTTCAACAGTAACCAGACCTACAACGTGCTCTTTGCCGAAAAGAACGGGACCGACTCGGCCGCGCAGATAAGGGCTTTCAAGGATACCTGGCACTGGGACCTTCAGGCTGCCGAAACCTACGAGGACGTAGCTGAGGCGGGAGGTAGCGTATCGGAGGCGATGCAGGCTTTCAGGAGGCTTCTTGGCAGCAGCGACATGATGGCCTACGTAACGATGATGGCGCCGCGCCTCGTTGAGCTACATCGGGTCCTGAGGCCAACCGGCAGCGTCTATTTGCACTGCGATCCGACGGCTGGCCATTACCTGAGGCTTCTGATGGACGCCGTATTCGGCCCCAAGAACTTCCGCAACGAGGTAGTGTGGCAGCGAACCGGGGCACATAGCGACGCTCGTAGATGGGGACGTGTTGCTGATATACTTCTCTTCTACACCAAGACGGATCGGTATCAATGGCAGACACAGTTCATCCCGTACGGTGAGGATTACGTCAAAGAGCGATATCGCTATGAAGATGAGAAGAGGGGGCGGCTCTTCTGGGCCAATACGATGACCGCCGCGGGCCCTGGGCCCCCACGTGTCTTTCGAGGAAAACTCCTGGAGCCTCCGAAAGGCACCCACTGGCGTTTCAGCCAGGAGAAGATCGACCTTCTAGAGTCCGAGGGCCGTATCTACTACAGTTCGCGTGGGAGGCCCTACGTGAAGTCGTTTCTTGATGAGCGAAAAGGCAAGCCCGTCCAGAATATCTGGACGGACATCAGGATGACGAAAACTGGCAGAGAACGCCTCGGGTATCCGACACAGAAGCCTGAGTCGCTTCTCGAGCGCGTTATCAAGGCGAGCAGTAACGAGGGCGATGTGGTGCTGGACCCGTTCTGTGGGTGCGGGACAACCGTTGCGGCGGCACAACGCCTGAATCGACGTTGGATAGGAATCGACATAACGCATTTGGCGGTTACTCTGATCAAATATCGTCTTCGCGATACGTTTGGCGACGAGGTTGACTATCAGGTCATCGGCGAGCCGGTCTCCATTTCGGGCGCGATGGCGCTTGCGAAGGAGAACCCGTATCAGTTTCAGTGGTGGGCGCTCGGCCTGGTTGGGGCAAGGCCCGTGGAGGAGAAAAAGGGTGCTGACAGGGGCATCGACGGGCGGCTCTACTTTCACGACGAGGCAAGGGCCGGCAAGACCAAACAGATTATCTTCTCGGTGAAGGCCGGGCAAGTAACCGTCTCACACATTCGGGACCTGCGCGGTGTGGTTGAGCGAGAGGGCGCCCAAATCGGCGTGCTGATCACGATGTTGCGGCCTACCAAGGGCATGACGGACGAGGCGCTGAGTGCTGGCTTCTATGAGTCGCCAACCTGGCAGAAGCGCTATCCCCGTATCCAGATACTCACCGTTGAGGACCTGATGTGCGGCAAGGGCGTTGACTGCCCGCCGCTTAAGCGAACGAACGTTACGTTCAAGAAAGCTCCTAAAGCTAAGAGAGCTCGAGGCGCAAACAACACATTGTTCGAGTGATCATCTAGCAAGAGCCTGGTTGATGCTGTGGTCCTATGAAAGTTAAGAGTTATTCCGATCTATATCGCAGGCTCATAGGGCTATACGCCAAGCTGCCATACTACCTCTCGCCGAAGAAGGCGCTCCCGCCGCTTCAGGCGTTTTTTGAGGTTACTTATCGCTGCAACCTGAGATGCGAGATGTGTCAGTTCACTGACTTTTTCGAGCAGAATCTCAAGGCCGTGAAAACGCTCGTTGAGCTGAGCCTTGACGAGATCAGGGGCATCATCCAGCAGGTCCCGAGATACTCGCTTCTGTCGTTCAGCGGCGGCGAGCCGTTCGTGCGACATGATATCATGGACATTCTGACGGCCGCCTCGTCCCGCAACCCCACGCACGTCATCACCAACGGGACTTTGGTGGACGAGGACAAGGCGAGGAGGCTGGTGGAGCTAGGCGCGGGCGCACTTGGCCGTAAGGGACTTATCCTCGTCGGAGTCTCCATTCACGGTGACGAGGCCCTGCACGACGAAATAACCGGCACGAGAGGCTCTTATGCGAAGGCCATAAGGACGCTGGAAATGCTCCGTTACTACCGCGACAGAAGGGGGAAGAGATACCCGCTGATCAACCTCAAGACTGTCATAACGCACAAGACCCTTCCCCACCTTGGCTACATGTTTGACCTCGCAAATAGGCTCGGCGCCGACATCTGCAACCTGCTGACGATGAACAGCGCCCTGGACTTCTACTGCCGCTTGGCCCGGCTCGAGAACGTTGACCGGATACGGGCGTGGGCAAACACGCCGGCCGTCCCGGAGAAGCTGGACGAAGAGCTGCTCGATTCGACGCTGCGTTCGCTCGAAGAACGGGCGGCTGCGTCCCCAGTTCAGCTCCGGCTCTCGCCTCAGGGCATCCCCCGGCAAGAGCTTGTCGATTTCCACAAGGGACGTCTCAACCTCGCCCGTTACGTGTGCTATATGCCGTGGTCGAAGGTATTTATCTCCGCCTACGGAGATGTTCTCATCTGTTTCAACCAGTGGGTGGGCAACCTGCGCGAGAGCAGCCTGAAAGAGCTTTGGACTGCCCCCAAAATGATGCGGTTTCGCCAGATGCTCAAGGACGCCGGCATCTTCCCCGCCTGCGCCGGCTGCTGCCAGTCAGAGTACTCCGCGGGTCCGCCGTCTTGAGACCGCTGCCTCGCCAAGCACGCACCGCGTCCAGCGCCGACGCCAAAGTGCCAATGAATGCTCGCTTGCCGCTCCTGCTAATCACGCTCATCGCGGCTGCCCTCAGGCTATATCATCTCGGGCACCTCTCACTTTGGTACGACGAGGCGGCCACAGTTATTCTCTCCAAGAACCTAGCGCAGCTACCGCAGTCGCTTACGACCTCCGCCCCACTTCCTTTCGTTGTCGCTCACTACTGGGACCTTCTCGGCCAGTCGGAGTTCTGGGTCAGGCTGTGGGCTGCGCTTCTCGGGACCGCAATAGTGCCGCTGGTCTGGGCGCTCGGCAGACGCCTGTTCGGCAGCAGAGCAGGGCTATTCGCGGCAGCGCTCATCGCCGTCAATCCGCTCTGCATCTACTACTCGCAGGAAGCGAGGGGATACTCAATGCTCCCGTTTTTCGTCATCGCCTCGGCCTACTTTTGGGTTGTCGCAGCCAAGAGGACGAGATGGTGGCCATTCGGACTGTTCGCATCCCTCACACTTGCGCTCGCCTTCTACTCGCACTACTGCGCCGTCCTCTGGATCGCCTCGCTGCCGCTTTCGATGCTCGTGATGGCGCGTTCTCGTAGGGGCGATTCACGAATCGTCCCCAATCTGTTTTGGCTTGATCTCAAAACGCTTGCGGCCTCGTTTGTGCTCATCAGCCCCTGGCTTATGGTTTTTCTTGACAAGGCCACAACCACGGTCTCAGTGGCCGACTTCTGGATACCCAAACCGACGGCCAAGACACTCTTAATAAGCCTCGAGAACATGCTGGCAGGATTCCAGGCCCCGTCGATACCAGGCCTTCTGGCAACAGCTCTTGTAACGGCACTGGCTGTTCTTGGCCTCGGCGCAGCACTGATTCGCGGACCGAGGCGCGGGGTATTGCTCGTGGCTGTGAACGCCTCGCTGCCCATCGTTCTTGCCTTCGCTATCTCGAGGCTCGCCAAGAACTCCATATACCTTGACCGCTGCCTGATCGCATCAGCGGTCTTCCTTCTTGTCATGGCGGGTTATGGGATGTCCCTGCTGCGCAAGAAGGCCGCCTTTGCAGTCATGCTGGCCACCGTCGTCCTGCTCTCATTCTCGCTTGTGAACCACTATCGCAACGTCATCCCCGACGTGTCGCACTGCCCCGGCGTGCGGCCGCGCAAGGAGTTTCGGCAGGCCGCCGACTTCGTCAGGCAGAACCTCCTGAAGGGCGACCTGGTCGCACACACTTGCAGGAGCTCCCTGGCGCCATTTATGGTCTATCTTGCGAGCGAACAGCGACAGATCGTGCTCGCTGCGAGCAGTGAGCACCGAGTTAGGGTCATGCAGAAGTACCCATACAAGGGACTTTGGAGCAGCAGGCTATCGCAGGCGACGCTACCTATCGCCGTTTACGACCTCCCTCCGGGCTACAAGAGGCTAGTCCTCGTTGCTAGCGAGTGGGACATCGGAAAGGGCGACTTCTACTCGCAAGAGAAGGCCCGTATCAAGCGTTTCCTCGACCGCAAATACCCTCTTCTCATGTCCAAGAAATTCTACGGCGCTCCGCTTTACTTCTATGACCTGACGCGGCCCGTTGCGACGAGCCAGCCGAGCTCTCTAGCAGGTGAGCAAAAACCGTGAACCTGAAAGCGCTCATAAAAAACTCCTACGCCGTTCTAGCGGACAGGGCGACACAGAACCGGGCATTCTGGGCCGCATTTCGCCTGGCTCGCGACCTGCGGCTTCTCGTCGAGCTGCTGTTCCCTCAGCGGTTCTTCAGAAGGACGATTGCCGTGGCCGATCCTCTGAATGGCAGGCGAGCCTCGTTCAGCCTTTGGGGCAACGCAAGCGGAGTTTGGTATCTATCGCGCTGCCTCGAGCGGTCAGGGCTTTCTGTGCAAGAAGTAGATGATTCAAACCCGGCAAACGCACGGCCATCAATCAGCTTCGTTTGGCATAACTGCGCCGTGTCTTGGAAATTCAGACGCAACGGATGGCTGGTCCTCCCGGGCCAGGTGCGCTCGCGAGTGGACCTCTCTGCCGGCATGGACGCCGTCCGAGCTCGCTTCCTGCGCAGCGCAAAGGCGGCAGTCCGAAGCATCAAGAATCAACGACTCACCTATCATATCGTCCCGTGCGACGAGGTTCTCCGGCGATTCTACGACGAGATGTATCTTCCCTATCGAGAGGTTCGGTTCGCTGGCAATCCGATAGTGAAGGACTTTGAATCGGTGCGCAGGTTCGCAAAAGGCTCCGTCATGCTTGCCGTCACGGATTACCATGTCAAGCCCCGCCCGAAGCTAGAAGATATGCTGGGCGCACTCATCCTCCGGCGGAACGGCAGCAACGCAACTGCCGACTTGCCCGGCCTAAACGGCGACCCGCTGGCTGCGCTCGAACGAGGCGTGGTCGAGGCGCTGTATTACTTTTCGCTTGAGTGGTGCCACTCTCAAGGCATCGAGACGCTCGATCTGGGCCAGAGCCATCCATTCCTCGATGACGGCATACTCCGCTTCAAGACGAAGTGGGGCGCAATGGTTGAGGCCAGCCAGACTGGCGTGCACAATCTCGCAGTTCGCTTCTTGGACAACGGCTGGCTCGGCAAGCATCTACTCGCGAATCATCCGCTGATCCTCAATTGCAGCCGCCAACGGGCAACTGCCAACCGCCAACCGCCAACAGGAAATCTTATTGGCCTGGCACACCTGCCGGCCGATGAGCTCTCCTATCGGGCCTTACGAAAGACCAGGCGGAGCCGAATGATAGACGGCCTACAAGAGCTCGTGGTCGTTTCAGACCCCAACTCGCCCCAGGACGCGCAGCGACTGGCGGGGCAGTTCCCTGGTGTTAGGTTTCTCTCTTGTTACGACCTACGCTACCTGGCCGAGGCGGTCAACTCGCTGTCTCGCTGACGGCGTGCGGCCACCTGTGGGCGCGAAAGGCGGTCATATTAGCTGGAGCAACCCGTCGTCTATGCCGAGCTCGGCAAGCGTGCTTTCGAGCGGAGCGCCCGTCGCTGGGTCTATCCCAGAGAGCTCATAGAAGTGAGAGAGTGCAGCCTGAAACTCGTCTGGCTTTACGCGTTCCCCCCGGAATCTGCCCCCCGGCATCGGCTCCGAGTAGCGAGCAGGCAGGCCATCGAGGTTCTCGCCGCCGGTGCGCCTGGCAATCCACAGCCGCTCAATCGCGCCGATCCTTTCTCCGACCTTCTCAAGGTCCTTTGATGTGAGACCGAGCCCGCAGGCGGCGTTGACATACTCCGTCAGCTCATCAAACCCCAGAAGCTCGGGGCTGTTGAATTGGATGATGAACCTACAGATGCCGATGGCGTCAGACACCGCAAACAGAGATTCGGTCTGCCGGACCATCTCGGCCTTCCCCTCGTAGGACGTGGGGTCGGGCGAGACCCGAGCGCCGAATATCTTTCGCAATTGTCTAGCGCTCAGATTCAGCGCCTCGAGCGTCGGCCGGGAGCGAAGGTGGTCTGCGCCTCGTGTTGACGTCGCCACGCCGAGCGCAAAGCCCTTGTGGCCGCGAACATCGACCGCGTCCGACTGAGGCAGTCGTTTCGACCAGATCATGGCCTCGTCCACCACGTCGCCGAAATGGCTACGCATCGCCCGAGCGCCGTCGGCAAGTAACGCTCCGAGGTTCTCTCGCCGGGCTGTGGCCTCGATCAGCTGCATGATGACATCCGTATCGCCCCAGTTGAGGCGCAGTCCGCCCGTGTCCCTCTCGGTGATGACGCCCTTTTTGAACAGCTCAATCGTGGCCGCTATGAGGTTGCCAGCTGTGCAGGAATCTATGCCGAGCCGATTGAGCCTGTCGTTAATCGCGAGAATCGCGTCCAGGTCGGTGATGCCGAGGACCGGGCCGATGGCGCCCAGCGTCCCGTATTCGATTCCGGGACCCTCGATGCCAGCGTATTTCCCATCAGGGATTCTGTAAGTGTGCTGGCAGCGCACCGGACATGAGAAGCAGCCGGTTCGGCGGACGTAATACCGCTCAACGAGCCGTGAGCTGCGGAGCGCGTTGCTGCCCTCAAGCGGCGTGGATGTGGCGTTCTTGGTTCTTATTATCCCCATGCGGCTGTGCAGGTCATAGAGGAATGGCGTGCCGCGCTTGGCGAGATGTTTCAGGACATCAACCCTCTTTAAGGCCCGCAGGAAGCGCCTCGTCAGCTGGACGAAGGCATCTGGATCGAACAGCTCGGACGCCATGTCTCGCGGCTTGCCGGTTGCGACAATGGCCTTGATCCGCTTTGCGCCCATGAGGCAGCCGAGGCCTGTTCTGGAAGCTGCATGTCGCCCGCCTGTCCTGACCTGCGAGAAACGAACCAGGTTCTCGCCAGCAGGCCCGATGAGCAGCGCTTCAGAATCTCGACCGAATCGCGACTTCACTGCCTCCTGCGCGTCGTACGTGTCCCTGCCCCAGAGCCATGCCCCGTCCTCGACCGATACGTCGCCACCGTCCAACACGATGACGCCGGGGCCTTCGAGCTTCCCGGTGATGACCAGGTGATCGAAAGCAGTCCTACGAAGCGCCGCGCAGAAGTGTCCGCCTACGTTAGAATCCCCGAGCAAGCCCGATTCGGGCGAGATGCCGGAGACTGACGTTCTCGCAAGCGAGATGCCGGGGATGCCGGAGAGAAGGCCATTGCCGATGATGAGCGGTGCGTCGGGTCCGAGCGAGTCCAGATGCGGTTTGGCGTATTTGAGCAGCGCCAGCATGTTGATTCCGCGCCCGCCCAGCAGCATTTGACGGGCACTCTGCGGTATCTCCCGAGACCTAGTAGTTCTCGCTGAAAGGTCAATGTAGGCGACCTTCCGTATGGCTGAAGCTCCTTGCATGCCGTTTCTCCGTGATGTGGCGAAACCCTCGACGGGTTAGCGTGAGGTTAGCAGGCCAGCCCCCTATGCTCAACAGGCACTCTGCAATCGGCTAGCGGTTCGCCCCCTCGTTTTTCCCGGACTACATTGCCCGTAGCAGTTCCGAAGGCCTTTGACGTTGCGACGGTTGATGGGCTCTACGCCAGGGCGTCAATCAACGGCTAGCTCGGATGCATCTGAGTAGGAGAATACTTGGACTCCGCTCGTCGGGGTGAGGTGTGGAATCAGGTCCGTTCATTCATAATATCGGGCGTTTCGATCGCAAACGGCGCCTTGTCCTTATACCTCTTCCAGATCACCTTCGTGTTAGCCCATCGGTCTCCCCATCTGTATCCTCTGACCAACTGAAAGGCGATTATGAAGAGCGCAAATGGCACAATCAGTGGAAGATTCCTCTTGGACGAAACAGTGCGACCGGCTCGCTCACCGGAGGTCTCGTCAATGACATAAATCCCCATCGCGGCTTTTCCGGGCGATACGCCCCTGAAACCGTCTTTGATGAGGAAAGTTGCCCCGTGCAACCAGATCAGAACGTTTAATGCGACACGGATTAGGTCTTGAGGCGCGTGAAAGACTCTTAATGCAGTGTCAATTCCGTATGCGAAAAAGCGAAAAAGAAGGATCCAGAGAATACAATCAATGAGAAAAGCAAACTGTCTGCGATTGGCAAAGCGATAGTAACATCTCCTGCAGACGTAATGCCCATATAACTTCCTGTAGTTGGGCTGCCTTCTGGGTTTATCACTCCCACAGAGCGGACAGGCACAGCGGTGGGTTTGCGAATCATCCTTCTTCATGTCCGTCAGCTCCCTCATGTTGGGCATATAATATCCCCATGTTCTCTACAAGCGCTCTGTACCTCCCGCCGAGCAGGGCCTCTCCGATGATATATGCCCCGCAGGCCGCCTCCTTCGCAGTCTTTGAGAGCTTTTGCACCTTAGTTACTGGGGCATACTTGCTCAATCTGCGGACGAGCTCTTTCTTGATAGATTCGTAGTTGGTCAGTCGGCCAGAGATGATGATCTCTTTCGGATGGGGGGCGGCGACTATGATTGAGGCGACGTCCTTTTCGATGCTCTCTGCGAGAAGTGTGAGGGCCTCAGGACAGTTCGCAAGTTCGTCTGGCGCAATTGCGCCGCCAGCGAAATCCCTTATACCTCCCTTAAAGACCACCTCTTGCGTTATCGGTGGTTTTAGCCTGATCGCGATCTCGGCGTCCATTCCACCGCATGCAATGAATCCCAGGCTGCCGTTGGTGCCACCTATACCGTCAACGATTCTGCCGTCTTCGACCACCATGACGGCAGTGAAAGCATATCCTACCTCCAGATAGACAAAGGATGCCTCGTTGTATCCAATGCCCAACCGCTCTGATTGGTCCTTGATGCCAAGCGCTACGCAGCACACCTTGTCCGCGGTTCCCATGTCGAACTTATTCCATTTCCTGTAACGCGGGACGGTTGAGAGATGAATGACGCCAGGGGTGAAGTAAACGGGCAGAGCCTTTGCCTTCATCTCGACAAGTAGCTTCTTTATCCCCTCGTTCACGGCCAATTGCGTGTCCAGAGGGATCATCTTTGCGATGTCCTTGTTTGTCATGTCCGCGATTCTTTTCAGGGGAATTCCGTAGCCCGATGGGCCCACAACAGCATCCCACGGTCCTAGTCCCTCAAGTCTATCGAGCAGGATTCTCGGGTTTTCCAGGATATCCGCCGAGTTGATTGCTTCGTCGATTATGACCCGCCGGTCGTCTTCCATTCCGAAGAGGTCGAAGCTGTATGTTCCGGGGTCTATTCCTACGACTCTCATGGCTGAACTCCCTTCAATGGGCACGAGGGGTCTGAGGCTGTCCAGCTTCCGGTCAGAGCGAACGTCCTTGACCTGCACCCTCCGCATTCATATAGATAATTGCACTCACTGCACGGCGATTCTCTGTTCGACAGATCAGTTATCTCCCTTACAAACTCCGAATGTTGCATCTTAGCCCAAATCTCGCCGAGTGGTCGTTCCCCTACATTTCCCATTACAACGGGGGCGAATGTGCACGGCTTAACGTCGCCGTTTGTTTCAATGAACATATACTCTCCGAAAACGCAGCGAGAGATCTCTGGAACAACGATGCCATTCTCAGCGTCTGTCGAGAATCTAATGTTACGTTTCTTCAAGAATGGCTTAAAAAATGGCTCATCGACGTAAACATCCATTTCGTGCGTTTTCTGGAGCTGGATGATTGAGGAAAAGAGCGCCTCATATTCTCCGCTGCTCAAGGCATACTCGCCGTAGTCCTTGCAAGGCTTTAATCCTAGAATCGTGATCTTGGAGTATCCTATCTCCTTCACGAATCGGAATAGCTTGCCGATCTGCCTGTGGTTATGCTTCCCGACCGTGACGGGACAGGAATCGAGGATACGATACTCCGCTGCGAGGGCGACTGCTCGCTTCAGCCGGTCAAAGTTGGCGCCCTTTCTGGTCTTCTCATAGCTCTCCTTGTCCGCGCCGTCTATGCTTATCATGAGATTGACGTCCAGGTCGGCGAGTTTTCGTGCGGCCTGTCTGTCGAGCAACATACCATTGCTGATAAGATAGACCTTCACGTCATTCCTACGAAGGATGTCAATCACCTGAAGCAGCTCGCCTCGCAGGAGCACCTCTCCACCCTCCAGAATAACCCACCTGGGCTTGAGAGAAGGTATCTCTTCAGCCACTCTCAAGAGAGTCCTGCCGTCAAGCTCCTCCGCCGCCATGCCTCTGCAATGCAGGCACTCAAGGTTGCATCTATTCGTGATCGCCCAATCAATGAAATAAGGAGTGCTCACACACACGCCTGAGCGACAAAGATCATCTCGGGGGAATCGTCGGTCAGGGGCGACCTGTCGAAGTTGCCGAAGAGGTCAACGATCTCAAAGCCGCAACGGGCGAGGAGATGTTCCACCTCGTAGCGGAAGAAGTAGCGGAAGCGAAAAGCCTGCACGAGGCGCTCGGTTCTGCCGTCAGGGTGGGTTACGTAGAAGATTATCTCCACGTCGTTGTATTGTTCCGGCCGGTGGAATGCGACGACGCGGTTTGTGCGCCTGAGCTTCCTACCGTCCGGAAGCTCGAATTCGGGCGTGTCCTCAACCTCATTCAGGTATTTCGGGTTATTGATGCGTTGGGGATGGGTCTGGAAGAGCTCTAAGCTAAACCGGCCGCCCGGCAGGAGATGCCTGCGAACGCAGTCAAGGCAAAAGAGCTGCTCTTTGACGGGTATCAGATGTGAAAAAGATCGGAAGGGCGCGGTTATGAGCGAGAATCTCTCCTTCAGATCGAAGTTGGTCATGTCTCTCTGCACGGTTGTTACGCGCTTTTGCACGTCATCGGGTTGCTCCAGCAGATTTTTCCGGCATGTTGCGAGCATACTCTCAGAGATATCCAGCCCGACGATCTCGCATCCCGCCTGTGCAGTCGGGATCAGTATCCTGCCCGTTCCGCAGCCTAGTTCCAGCGTCTTGCCGCTCGCTAAGCGCGCTGCATCGACATAGAAATTCCTGTCCGCTCTCTTGGCATAACCCGGAACTAGATCGTAGTATTCCGAGAGGAAGGACTCGTATTCATAGACATTGGATCTTTTCATTGCTCACTGTCGCCTTTCCGTGATTGGGCTGCGGTTACATTCTCTAATCCGCAGCATTCTGCCATGAGCTACCCCGCCTTGGCTACCAGCTTCCGCCAAGCGAAGACTACGAAGATCGCGCCCAACCCACCGTAAAACGCCCATCGCGACTCTGCTATCCCCAACATCCAGCCATTCACCCAACAAAAACCACCACTGGTTGCATCTCACCACCACGTAACGACCCATTCCTGCAAAACTGCTGCGTCGCCCGCAAAAGAGTTGACTCAGATCGGTAGCGTTGTTAGGCTTGTCGTTCGATTATTCTGGCAAGGTTGATTTTGGATACCCATATCAGATATTTTTGGGATAGACAGGAGAGAGTAGTATGAGAGTGTCGCGGTTTTTGGCTGTGGTCTTCATGTTGGCGTTGTTTTTTGGTGCATGGACTAATCTTGGTCTGGCCGACCAAACGCAGTTTACGCTCAAGTATTCCTGGCCGAGGCTTGATGTCGAGAGGATGCCGGCATCCGCGATGGAGCCCGAGGGTGGCGTAGGTGCATTCGAGGCAAGCATCAACGTATGGCAGGACCGGCTCGGCCTGTTGACTTCGTTTGAAATGGGCGAGTTCGAGTTTCATGGGATATCTGGCACCCATATTGTCTCTCCTGGGACAGCGGCCCAGCGTGTTTATGACTACGACTCTTATACAGATGTCGTGAAGGGCGTTTTCAACTGCGACATGCGTATCTATTTGGGCAACTTCTTCCGACGTTGGTCGGAGGCCGAGCTCAAAGTGCTGCGAGATATGAATCTCGCTGTCGTCCTTGGCTGGAACTGGCAGCACTACAAGTTTGACCGGAACGTAGTGGACATCAACGTAGTAGGTCATCCAAACGAGGAAGCAGATAAGAGCCTCCTGCCCTGGAACGAGGCAACTGGCTACGCGGTGGACCACGGCGGCGCCTACAAGATAGTTGCCAGTGGCCCCGAGCTCGGCTTCTCTCTCGACTGGTCCCCCTTTGAGGAATCGAAGACAGATGCGCTCAAGCAGATTGGTATGCACTTCTTGAGCAGGTTCTCGCCGGGCATCCTTAGAGCCCATTTCTACGGGGTCAAATGGCAGAACAGCCTGGAGAGCATATCCGGAGCAGATTGCGAGGCCGGCGTAACCTACGATTTCGCGAAGCTCCTTGACCTGAAGGGCGGTCAGAGCCTTACGGCGGGGCTTGGCGGCAACATGCGACTCCTGAGCGGACACGGCTTCAACAGAATAACCTCTTACGGCGGGCTGTTCACCGTAAGCTATGGGATGAAACACACCTGGTAGAGAAGAAGCCCCTGGCGCGCCCGTAGCTTGGGCTATGCTCGACTAGTGGACGAACGAGGGCTGGACCGGTGTTGCGCCTCGGCAAGTTTGGACATCGACCCGGGACGCTGTTTACCGTGGTCGTCTGTTTGGCGGCGACTGTCTTTGCGTTCTATGTAGCCAGCGTTGCGTCTCTACCGCTTGGGGGTCTCGTCAGATTCGTCCCTGATGACGCTTTCTACTATCTGAAGATCGCCCAGAATACTGTTGCAGGTCGCGGGCCAACGTTCGATGGCCTCAGCCCTACCACCGGCTTCCACCCTCTCTTCATGCTGCTAATCTTGCCCATCGCTGCCATCTTTGGGAGTTCGCCTGAGATGGCTATCCGCGTGATAGTTCTGCTCTGCGCGACCTTGTTTCTGCTCTGCGCGGTGGTCTTATGGCGCATCATCAATTCGCTTGCGGGCCGCGGGGCGCAAGCTATCGCTTTCGCGGCCGCCGTCACGGCACCTTCACTCGTGTTTGTGAGCATCGGCGGGCTCGAGACGGCGCTTGCGCTCCTATTGACACTGATCGCTTTGTCTCTCTTCGTCAAAATGGCGACGGCCGAGGCCGTGCGCGAAAACAAATCTCTCCTGCTGGGGTCAATAGTGGGGTTTGCGGTCCTCGCCCGAACAGACAACGTCTTTCTGATTCCGGCCTTCATCGTCGGTTTCCTAGCCACAGGGCCTCGGTCCAGGCGTTTGCTGCACTGGCGGAATCTCTCGCTTTTTGTCTTGCCTCCAATTATGGCGACGCTCGGAGTTATGACTTGGTGCTACTTGAGCACGGGAACGCCATACCAGTCAAGCGCTGCGGCGCTTAGCATCACATCTCAACTCGGCGTCAATTCAACTCACAGCGGTATTTCTGAGCTGGCCCAGTCATCCGCCGACATCGCAGGCAGTTTTGTGGTCATGGCGTTTCAGACCGCGGGCCTGCCGGTCTTCATCGCCGTGCTAGCGTTCGTAGCGCTGATCTTCGCCTCAATGTTCTCGGAGCTCATCCATGTCGGCAACCTGCTGAGGCGGGCTCGCCTCTTACTGCCACTTCTGGTCCATTCGTTCCTTTTGGTGGCGTTTTACGCTGTCTGGCTCCGCCGCTGTCAGCTGTGGTATCTCGTGCCCGCATCGATGGCCGCAATTGCCGTCTGCTCGCTGTTGTTAGTCGGCCTCGCTGAGAGCGTGAGCGAGATTTGGCCACGGCACGCGGGGCAAGTGGGAACGGTCCTGAAAGCAGCTATTGCCGTCGCGATAATCGTGGCGGGGCTGGTCGAGGCGCCTGCGCTTCTTTCAACGGGCCTTTATCCCTGGCAGCCGGAGATGTTACGGGCGGCCAGAGCCGTGCAGGAGCACATTCCGACGGGAGCCAGGCTGGCTGCCTTCAACGCGGGTATGCTTGGCATGTTCCTCGACACAACGGTGATCAACCTCGATGGCGTTGTCAACAATCGTGTGCTCCCGTTTCTGGCAAGCCGGAATCTCGACCAGTACTTGGCGAAGGCCCGGATAGAGGGAATTTTAGACTATCAATACAGCTTCTACAGCTTTGCTGGGGCGACAACGCGGGCGGGCTATCCGGGCTTCGATCTCGTAGCAGAACTGCCTGGCACGTGGAACGGAACCAACATCTGGGCTTGCAGGAGGAGGCGAGGAGGGTTCGTGGAGTCATCGATCGTTCGGCCGGTCTCCGGCTTTTACCCGCCGGAGCAATGGGTGGACGGCGATTTTGAGTTTCGATGGTCTGAAGGAGATTCTTCGAGGCTCTCCATCCTGCCCGCAACAACGGACGCTGACCTTGAGCTTGTCGTGCTCGCCTATCCGCTCGAGGTCGCCGGGCATTGTGGCCAGAGCGTTACGGTGGAATTGAACGGCGCCGCCTTGGGGAGCGTCAAGATGGCGTCAGGTTGGCACAGATACGTCCTGGGCCTCCCCGCCGGCAAGCTCGTGCCCGGCCCAAACACGCTCACGTTCCGCTACGGATATACGCTCTGTCCTGCCACAGACTTCAACGGCGGGGGAAACGATAGACGCAATCTGGCTGTCGCGTTCCGAATGTTCCGTTGTCAGAGAAAAAAACGCTCGATAGCTATCGCTGCTCCGTCGTCGTTGTTCCGGGGCACGAGCAGGTCAGCAGAATCCTTCACCTCTTGCAGAGCGTTCTCAACGGCTATCCCCAATCCTGCGTTCCGCAGCAAGCCGCAGTCGGAGATGTCGTCTCCTATCGCAACTATCTCGCCCCTGGCGATGCCTCGACTCTTTGCGATGTGCCAGACCGCCTGCCACTTCTCACCAAGCGGATTGAGGACCTCAAGCGCGCTTGCTCCGATCGTCAAGTTCCTCACAACGTGGACGTTCAGCTCACCACTTGCAGCGAGCTTGCGCAGCGCCTCGTAGGCTGGGGTAAGCCTCTCAAGCGACTCCATGACGATAAATTGGATGATCTTGTCGGCGGGCGCCTCTCGCAGATCATCAAGCTCGAGAAGGAAGGCCGCGTTGCGAGAGACATAAGCCCGGTGGAAGCGGTTTGTGTCGCGTCTTGCGCAGTAAAGGTCGATCCCGTCCTCGAAGCAGTCCACGTGGAGGACCGGGTCGAGGCCAAAACGCGATAACAACTCGACGACGGGCACGAAATGCTGCGTTGGGAAGAGATTCTTGAGCACAATGTTGTGCTGCGGGCAGTTCCTGACGGCAGCGCCGTTGTTGTAGGCGACCGGAATGGAGCGGCCTATCTGCTCTACCATGGAAATCACCGTGCGGTAGCGCCTCCCCGTGCAGAATACGACTATTGCGCCGGCGTCAACGGCGGTGCGTAGGGCCGAAATGGCCCTCGAGCTGATCTTCTTGTCGTCCGTCAGAAGCGTGCCGTCGAGGTCGAGCGCAAGTAGCTTGAACTTCATCTCTCTCACTTTTTGGTTCGCGCTTTATGAGCAGTGGAACGCCGCAATGTCTTTAGGTTTTACCACAGATGCGTTTTGAGACAAGGAGCTCTTGCTCCGGGGCACGATGCACTCATCGGTCAGGATTGTCCTCGCAGACTCGATGAGAACATAGTCAGCCCTATGCGACCGGCCCCGGGAGCGAATCTTTGCAGCCGCTAAAGTTTGCTCCCGAAATTGACGAAATCTTGAATGAATGGGTGGCCATCTTGGCTCGAGCATAAACCGCTCGACCAATGCTTTATTGTTCGCTTGAAACGGGGAAACCGTGGGCAGGATATCGAGACTACAAGTCGTCGAGCGCGTCGCCGGAGGAGCACAGCTTTCGGGGATGAGCTTATATGGCATAAACCTGTCGGACCTCCAGCTTTCTGGACTGGAGTTCAGAGGCACAAACCTGTTTCGCGTCAACATGCAGGGCGTTGATGCGTCCGGCTCGGACTTCATGGATGCCAATCTCTCCCGGGCCAACATATCTCGGGCCAGTTTCCACAGGGCGAACCTGGAGCGCGTGAACTTGTTTGCGGCCAACGCTTCCGAGACGGATTTCAGCCAGGCGATGCTTAGCGGCGCAAGGATGGGGCGCGGCGTTTTCAGGATGGCGAAATTCGTTCAGGCTGACCTTAGGCGGGCGGAGCTCGAACGGGCAGACCTGTCAGAGGCGGACCTATCTAAGGCGATGTTAGGCGCCGCGATGCTTGGCCGGGCCAAGCTCATCGGATGCTCACTCGCAAGCTCGAATCTAGCGCACGCGTTCCTAAGAGAGGCGAACCTGTCCAAATCAAACCTCACCGGCGCTGACCTGACCGCAACCGACTGCAAGAGCGCCAATCTCTCGCAGTGTGCTGCGAGCTATGCCAACCTGCGCCGTGCAAACCTAACCGGCGTCAACATGCAGAACATAATCCTCAACGAGGCGGACCTCAGGCAGACAAGCGCCGAGAACGCAATTATCAAGAATGCGATTCTTGTGGGGGCAGACCTGAAGAACTCGGACTTCTCGGGCGCCAACTTCCAACGTGCGGAGCTGGCCTTTGCCCAGCTGGACGGATGCAACTTCGCCGGTGCGACCTTCCAGGCCGCTAATCTTGCCGAGGCGTCGGGTTGGCACAAAGCCGAGTGGAGGGGGGCGGTCTTCAACTCTGCAAGCCGTCTGCCGCCGGGCTTCAAGGACCTAGTTGATGGCGTGATCTTCATCTGAGAGCCTTTTTTCAGGGCCAGGCATCATTCAGACGTGTCCGACGGGTCAGACTTGTCAAGCCGCACCTACGTCCAGGGCAGGCATCCATTCAGGGGAAGAATCGCATACGGGTGCTGGCCGGGATTCGCAGGTTTCCCAGTAATCAGATTGGAGCGGGGAACGTTGCGGCTGCCTCGCGGATGGAGGGCAGAAGCTCGTGCCCGAAGGGCAGACCATGGGTAGCCGCAGGCGTAGCCTGACGGTGCGAATAAACGCCACAATCCCCTTTTCTAACCTCCCCGTTGCGTTGCACGCACGGGCTACCCATGGTATCCCCTGTCGGGGATTACAGCCTGCACCCCTCGTTCGCACCCGTTAGCTGAAAGAAGCAGCAACTCGGCCGTCGACATGAACTCCCGTGCCTATCTGGCAGCCAGCTTCAGAG
>Ga0307378_10001208_pt1 | contig 42561 bp, 37 predicted proteins | sample UN1MG_FD_202238 | JGI IMG/M metagenome (GOLD analysis project Ga0307378, IMG submission 202238) | Soil microbial communities from Risofladan, Vaasa, Finland - UN-1 | ecosystem: Environmental > Terrestrial > Soil > Coastal area > Acid sulfate soil | place: Finland: Risofladan, Vaasa | collected...
CGGAGCGTCAGTTCTTGTCGCCGAAGCGCGCGTTAAGGGTTATGAAGGGGAAGCATGTGGAGAATGCGGTAACTTTACCCTCGTACGAAACGGAACGTGCCTCAAGTGCGACACGTGCGGATCGACGAGCGGGTGTAGTTAGAGTGATCTGATCAGCCAGCCACCCGATAGGAGGGGATGAAAATGGCAGTAGCGAAGAAGAAGGTAGCGAAGAAGAAGGTCCCGGCCAAAAGGAAGGTCGCGAAGAAGAAGGTCGCGAAGAAGGCACCGGCGCGTAAGACCGCCGCCGCCAAGAAGCGGACCGTGAAGAAGACCGGTACGGCCAAGAAGAAGGTCGCGAAGAAGAAGGTCGCCAAAAAGCGGCGCTAGCTTCCGGCACCAGTTCGAAAGAGGCGCGGGGATCGAAAGACCCCGCGCCTTTTGTTTTTCCATTACAAATCAACGAGTTATGCGGCCCGCCCCCAAACGACCTCCGGGGGCTTTTTGCTGCCCGATCCTGTTCTGCCCCGGCGTTATGCAGCGGCGCGACTTAGCGCTAAAATTCGATTGCGTGTCTGCGGGCGCCGGGCCCCGCCGCGTTTTGAGAGTGACGGACAATGACTCTCCTGAGACTCGCCTACATTAGTAAGTCGCTGCTTGCCGGCGATCCGCGCGAGCGCGAGCACATCGCCGATATCTTGATGTCGTCGCGCCGAAACAACGAAGAGACGCAAGTGACCGGCGCACTGCTGGCCACGGAGGGGCGCTTCGCCCAAGTGCTCGAAGGCGAGCCGAAGGCGGTCGAGGAGGTCTATGGCCGAATCACTTGCGTTCCGCGTCACCAGGACATCGTGCTGTTGTTAACGGAGCCCATCGCAGCCCGGCAATTTCCGGAGTGGGCGATGGCCTATATCGGACCGTCCCAACCGGCCGAGGACGCCGTGGCGCGGGTGACCCGGACGCTCCCCCCTACCGACGATGGAGACGCGGCCCGGGATCTCGTCGCCTTCATGAGCACGATGATCGACGGCTGCTCTGACGCCATGGCCCGTCCAAACGACGAGCCCGCGCCGAAGCGCTGAGCCCTTAGGCCTGAGCTCTTAGGCCTCGTCCGCGGGCGCGGCGCTGAAGCCTTCCTGTCCGATCACATCCCAAAGCGCTTTGAGCACCGAATCGAGTCTGGCCTCATCCGCGCCGCGAAGCACGATGTAGGTGCCGAACTGCCTGTGCTCGAAGAAGGGATAGGAGCCGATCTGCACGTCGGGATGGGCGGCCTGGAGGGCGGCGAGCGGCGGGGCCACGTCTCCCTCGGCCGCGTCGACCCGGACCGAGCGCGCCAGCATCAGGCGCCCCTTGGCGAGCCGCGGCATGACCTCGTCCAGCATGACCTGCATGATCCGGGGCACGCCGGCCATGACGATGACGTTCTCCAGCATGTAGCCGGGGGCGCGCGACACGGCGTTGTGGACGAGCTCGGCGCCGTGGGGAATGCGGGCCATCCTGAGCCGCGCCGGGGTGAGGTCGTCTTCGGTATATTGCTGGCGCATCGCCGCCACGGCGTCGTCGCGGACGTCCGCGCCCACTCCGAAGGCCTTGGCGATGGCATCGGTGGTGATGTCGTCATGGGTGGGGCCGATGCCGCCGGTGGTGAACACATAGGTGTAGCGCGCCCGGAGCGCGTTCACCGCGGCGGCGATCTCTGCCTCGACATCGGCCACGACCCGCACCTCGCGCAGCGCGATGCCCGCACGCGTCAGATGGCCGGCGACATAGCCGATATTCTCGTCCCTGGTACGCCCGGACAGAATCTCCTCGCCGATCACGAGGAGCGCGGCGGTGATGGTCTCGGGGCTCGCCTTGTCTTCGATCATGCCTTCTTCTACCCGAACTCCATGGATCAGGGGAATAAGGGGGTAATGGAGCGCGGTGGGTTGCGGCTCTTCGGCCCGCTCCCTAGGCTCACCTCATGCTCATGCGGTTTTCCTCCGGCCTGATCGAGGGCCGGCTCCTGCGGCGCTACAAGCGCTTCCTCGCCGACGTGGAGCTTCTCTCCGGCGGGACGGTCACGGCGCATTGCGCCAACCCCGGCTCGATGCTGGGCCTGAAAGCGGCAGGCTCCCGGGTGTGGCTGTCGCGCTCGAACAATCCAAAACGCAAACTCGCTTATTCCTGGGCGCTGATCGAGGTCGATCTGGGAGGCGGCCCGACGCTGGTCGGCATCAATACATCGAGCCCGAACGGCGCCGTGGCGGCCGCGATCGAGCATGGCCTCATTCCATCCCTCACCGGCTATGGGTCTCTGCGCCGCGAGGTCCCCTATGCCGGCAACAGCCGCATCGACATTCTGCTGGAGGACGAAAGGCGGCCGCCCTGCTACGTGGAAATCAAGAATGTCCATTTGATGCGGCGTGCGGGGCTCGCGGAGTTTCCCGATTCGGTCACGGCGCGCGGCGCCAAGCACCTCAGGGCGCTCTCCGAGATGGTGGCCTCGGGCGCGCGCGCCGTGATGGTCTATTTCGTCCAGCGGGGCGATGCGGAGACCTTCACCCTCGCCCACGACATCGATCCGGCCTATGCGCGGGCCTTCGCCGAGGCCGCGAACACCGGCGTCGAGGCCATCGCCGTTGCCTCGGCGCTCACGCTCGAAGGTCTTGCCTTGCCGCGCGCCATCACACTCGAGCATCCGCCCGCACTCACCCCTTCGCCTGCGCCCGAATGACCTGCACCATTGAACCTGTGTCGATTTCCTCCTAACTGTGACGGGAAACCCTTATAATCCGCACGATGTCCAATCTCGAATTTGCCCGCGCCCAAGCGCGCGACACCAAGATCAAGCTCCACGGAGCGGAAGCTTTCGCCGGCATGGCGAAGGCGGGCGCGCTGACGGCCCAAGCCCTCGATCTTCTGACCGAGCATGTGAGGCCCGGCGTCACCACCGATGAGCTCGATACCATCGTTTTCGACTTCGCCATGGCGCATGACGCGGTGCCTGCGCCGTTGAACTATCGTGGCTTCCCGAAGTCGATCTGCACCTCCCTCAACCATGTGGTCTGTCACGGCATCCCCGGACCTCGGCCGCTGCGCGAGGGGGATGTCCTCAATATTGACGTGACCCTCATCGTCGACGGCTGGCACGGCGACTCCAGCCGCATGTATCCGGTGGGCACGATCTCGCGCGCCGCGGAGCGGCTGCTCGAGGTCACGCACAATTCCCTGATGCGCGGCGTGGCCGCGGTCAAGCCGGGCGCGACCACCGGCGATATCGGGCACGCGATCCAGGTCTATGCGGAAGGCGAGCGTTGCAGCGTGGTGCGCGATTTCTGCGGCCATGGCTTGGGGCGCGTGTTCCACGACCGGCCCAACATCCTGCATTACGGAGAGCCCGGCGAGGGCCTGCCGCTGAAGCCCGGCATGCTGTTCACCATCGAGCCGATGATCAATCTTGGCAAGCCGCACGTGAAGATCCTCTCCGATGGCTGGACCGCCGTGACCCGCGACCGTTCGCTCTCGGCCCAGTTCGAGCACACGGTCGGCGTCACCGACACCGGATGCGACGTCTTCACCCTATCGCCCAAGGGCCTGGATCGTCCGCCCGCAGGCGCTTGAGCGTAAGCGGCAGCCCCATGGGTTTCGAAGACGCCGCCAAGCCCCATTATCTCGGTCACCGCGAGCGCCTGAGAAAGCGCTTCCGCGCGGCGGGCGCGGACGCCCTCCCCGACTATGAGCTGTTGGAGCTGGTGTTGTTCCGCGCCATGCCCCGCCGGGACACCAAGCCGCTGGCCAAGGCCATCCTCGCGCGCTTCGGCACCTTCGCCGAGGCCATGAACGCACCGGACGATCTGCTGCTCGAGGTACCGGGGCTCGGCGAGGCAGCTGTGGTGGAGATGAAGCTCGTGCGCGCCGCGGCGCTGCGCCTGATGCGCGGCGAGGTCTTGGAGCGGCCGCTGCTCACCTCCTGGCAGCAAGTGCTCGACTATTGCCGCGCGGCCAAGGACTTCGAGGCCAAGGAGCAGTTTCGCATCCTATTCCTCGACAAGCGCAACCAGATGATCGCCGACGAAGTGCAGCAGGAAGGCACGGTGGACCACACGCCGGTCTATGTGCGCGAAGTGGTGAAGCGGGCGCTGGAGCTCTCAGCCACGGCGATCGTGCTGGTGCACAATCACCCCTCGGGCGATCCCACACCGTCGCGGGCAGACATCGAGATGACCAAGCAGATCATCGCCGCGGCCGAGCCGCTCGGCGTCGTGGTGCACGACCACATCATCGTCGGCAAGCAGGGCCATGCCAGCTTCCGGGGCTTGGGGCTGATCTAATCGGCAGCAGGCCGGAACGTCGTTGCGAGCCGTTCGACTGGCGTGGTGGCGTCGGCCTTCGCGAAGCTCAGAGCTTCTTCAGGGTCACGCTCGCGTGGCCTTTATTGCTACTGAACGTCACCGTTTGCACCGAGCCGCTCACTGTGACAGTCACGCTTCCCGAGACGGCGTGCTTTGCACTGGCGAACTGGCCCACATAGGTGTTCTCGCCAATCTGCCGCAATTGTCCAGCCTGCACGATCCGCTTTGCGGAGGTCGACGTGCACTTCACGTTGACACCAACAAGTTTGCCACTCTGTGGGCCATAGCTGATACGGCAACTCACCTTCTCTTTCGCGCCGTCGGTTGGAACGGCCACGCCGCTGCCACTCCAAGTGCCACTCAGCGACGAGGCGGCGCTGGCCTCAAGTGAAACAAGAAGGGCGAATAGAGCTAACGCCAAAAGCCGGAGTGACGTCTTCATGTAACCCTCCAAAATTGGCTTGTTGCGGCCGTAGGTTGCCTTGGGCGCACTCTGTGGCAAGCGCTGTCCGAGGCAAGTATAGACCGATCCGAGGACCTCTTAAACCGTCTCCAGGACCGCTGACAATGGGCCTGGAAATCCGCCCCTTCCCCGCCCCTGCGCGTCGTGAGATCAGCGCGCTCCGCTAGGTTTAGCTTCGCGATCGCGCTTGCCACTTTTGTCTCGGCTCCCGCGGCGGCCCTCCAGGAAGGCAATGGTGGCTGGAAGGATAAGCAGGTCGCCGAAGAATGCCGTCACCAACAGCACGATCGTGATCTCCCCGAACAAACGCAGATTCGGCAGCTCGCTCAGGAGCGTCGCCGCGAAACCGGCAATCAGCACCGCGGTGCTCACCACGATGATCGGTCCGATGGTCCTGATTGTCTCCGCCAAAGCGCGCTTGACCGCTTCGCTCTTCTCGCGAAGGTGGTTGTAGTAGTTGAGGATGTGAATGGTGCTGTCGACGGAGATGCCAAAGCCGATGGTGAAGGCGATCACGGCGGTGAACTGCAAGCCCACGCCGGTCAGATAGAGCACCGCGCCCGCAACCGCGATGGGCAGAAGATTGGGCAGGATACTGTAGAGCCCCGCGCGCGCCGAGCGGAACACCAGCCCGATCAGCACGATATTGCAGCCAATGGCGATGAGAAGGCTTCGGTTGAGTTGCGCGATCATCTCGTGGCTGGCCCGGGCGGAGACCACCGCGGTGCCCGTCACGACGAAGTCGGCCTGTGGATAGGACGCGTGTATCGCCGCCAGCTTGCTCTCCAGGTCGTCCACGATCGGCAGAAGCTCGACGGCATCGATGCCGGGGAAGTAGCCGGTCACCAAAGCCGATTTGTGATCCAGGGATAGAATGCGCGCCATGAGCGGCGAGTCGGCGTCGCTCAAAAGACCGAACACCTTGTCCTTGTCGAGCCCGCGCTCGGTGGCCCATTTCTGCACACCGTATAAGGAGGTGACGCTGGTGATCAGCGGCAGCGCCTCCAAGGCCTTGTGCACCTTCTCGACCACCTCAAGCGTCTCGGCCGTCTCCATTTCATGATCCGCCGGCCACTGAATCAGGACGAGCATCCTCTCCGTGCCGCCAAGCCGTTCGTCGATCGTGCCCATGGCGGCATGCGCCACGCTGTCTTGGGGCAGATACTCGCGGTACTGATAGCTGGGCGTGATCAAGGCGTAGAGCACGCCCGCACAGGCGGCCAGCACAATGCCGCCGGCCAGGACCGCACCCGGCCTGCTCAAGGTGACGCTGCCCAGTCGTGCGCAAGCGCGGCTCGCCGTGTCGAAGATGAGATTGATGTTGCGGTCGGACGCCGGCTTCGCGCCGATCAGGCCAAGAACCAAGTACGCCGCGGCGGGCAGAACCGTGATCGTTGCGAGAAAGGCGATGGCCGTCCCGATCGCCGCGGTGAGACCGAAGCCCGCCACCAGATCATGCGGCACGAGCGTAAGGGACAGAAGGGCGATCGCGGTGGTGACCGAGGCAAGAACGCAGGCCGGCCCGATCTCGGCGACCGACGACGCTATGGCCTCGCGAAGCTCTTCGCCGTTCGCCAGATTGCGCCTCAGCCCGAACAGCAGATGCAAGGCGCTGGCGACGACAAGCACGATCACCAGGGCCGGCACCACACCGGTCAGGACATTGACCTCTTGTCCGCGCAGCTGTGTGGTCCCCATCAGCCAGATGACGGCGACGACGGCCGGGATACCGCCAAGGGTGGCGTAGACGATGCTGCGAAAAAATAGCCAGCTGACGATAAAGGAAATGACGAAGCCGACGGTGATGAAGGTGCGCTGGTCGCGGATCAGCGAGGAGACGATCTCGAGGCGCAGAAAGGCCACACCGGTCGGCTGAACGCGAATGTCGGAACCGGCAAGCACGGTGTCTGCGACGCCGTTCAACTCGGCGGCAAGGTGCCGAAGATCTTCTATGTCCGGCTGCGGCTCGATGCCGATGATGAAGAGACCTGTCTTTCCATCATTGGAAAGCAGGGTTCCCGCGACCAGCGGATTGTGCAGCACCGCCTTGCGTATCTCCGGAAGCTCAGCGTCCGTCAGCTCGGCGGGGAATATGGGATCGCTGCGGCCCGAGGCGTCGGGCGGGTGACGGGCGGAGAATATCGAAAGCACGTCTTGGACGCCGTCGACGAAGCCGAGTTCCAGGTGCAGGTCCCGCAAGCGCTCGAGATTTTCGCGCGAGAGAAGATCGTCGGCCTCCACCAGGAGCAGGATCTCCCCCACGCTCTCGGGATACTGATCCTCGACCGTTGTGAGGTTGGCGAAATCGGAACTCTCGGAGCGGAAAATCTCGCGGACGTCACTGGAAAACTCAATCTTGCTCGCGCAATAGCCGAGCGCCACGGTGAGAATGGCGATGACCAGGAGCGTCCAACGTGGAAAGCGAAGCGCGAGTAAACCGAGCTTTTCGAGGCCGAACCCTGGCGTCATATGAAGAACCAGTTCTTCCCGTGCGGATCGGACCCCATGCGCCCGTTCCGGTCTCTTAGCATAACTCGCTCCTAGCGAACCAGCAGGTCGTAGCTGGCCGGCATCTGGGGCGGGACATTGTCGCTGAGGGGCATCGTGAAAATCTTGAAGTGCCCGTCATACGGCACGAACCCCGCCAGCAGCATCTCGGCAGAGCCGATGTAAGGCTTTTGCGGCAGCAACGCCAGGCACGCACCGTGTTGTTTCAGGCGCCAGAGCGTGGCTGCCAGAAGGCGCTGCCGGTCTCGGCTGCTGCCTGGGCAGACCAGGTGCTCGATCATGCCGACGCGCAGCGGGCGCGCGTCCGACATCGGCAGGACATGAAACATGGACACCGCTTCGGCCCCTGCTCCCCGGTCCAAGACAAGCGTCTGCGGCCCCTCGTCCAGGCTCGGGGCGGGCTGCAATTCCCATAAGCTTGGCGCGGTCCGCATCTGGGCCGGCGCTTCCGCCAAGAGCTGTTGGCAGCGTTCGAGATCCTCGCCGGCAAACGCGCGAATGTCGGCGGTGGCGCTTGGCTTTGACACCGGGCGCAAGCGCGCTGCAAACCCGCCCAGCTTGAGCAGCGGGTCCTTGACCGCGGCGGCGAGCATGCCGCCGTCCAGAACGCGGGCCCAATATGTCAGATCGCGGCCCGGGGAGATGTCCTTGGGAAAGGCGCGCGCATAGCTCTCCCAAAAGTCGAGACCCACACCGGGACCGGAGCGATAGGCGACACCGACCATGAACTCCGCACCTTGAGCGGCGAGACGCGTCCTCAACTCGTGAAGCAGCTTGATGGCCGCGAACTGGCCAGCCCCTTGGGGCGTGACGGCCAACCAGGACCCATAGGCGCCCGCCACACGCCTGCCGTCCATGTGGACGGCGTAGGGCTGCGCCATGATTAGCCCGACAAGCTGATCTCGCAAATAGGCCCCCAAGGCATGGTCAGGCGTGAACTGAGGATCATCGAAAATGATGTGCTTCAGGAATGCGCCACTCCACCGCGGAACGAAGGATTTGCCATGCGGATGCTGGTCGTAAACTTTGGCAATGAACCGCGCGATCTCGTCCGGCTCAATGCTCAGTGGCGCAATCGTAAGCGCCTCTGTCGCATCCGCGGTCACGTCGAACGGGCCTCGACCAGGGCCGTCAGGGTCCCCACGCTGCGGAGATTGGCTGGCGTAATGTCGGCGGCGGCAATCTTGATGTCGAACGCGTCGGTGAGAAACGCGACCAGTTCCATCACCGACAACGAATCGAGCGATCCTGTGGCGATCAAATCCGTGTCGACTTCTACGGATGGATTCCCGCCATTGAGCGAGCGAACGAATTCGAGAATTTTTGACTGTTTTTCACCGCTCATAACGTCCGATCACTCCGCAATGTTGCTACCCTCGCTCTGCCGCCATGGCCTTCAGCCGGGCCAAATCCAGCTTGCCATTGCTGAGCCGGGGCAGCTTCGACACGGCGACGATCCTGTGCGGCACCGCGCCTGAAGACAGAGACTTGGCGCAAATCTTCCCCACCATCCGTGTGTCCAGCGCGGGATCGCCGCCGACGAACGCCACTAAATCGTTTCCGGCCACGAATGCAACGGCCTCCTTGACGCCGTCTGCGTGGAGCAGCGCGTTTTCCACCGAACCCAGTTCGATACGCAGACCGCGCACCTTGACCTGCTGATCGCGGCGCCCGCGAAAATAATAGGCGCCGTCCGCGCCCTGTTGCGCGAAGTCACCCGTCGGATACGGCCGTTTGGCGGGAACGAAGCCATCGGCCGTCAGGTAGCCTTTCATGACGGTCGGACCGTCGACCTGGATCTGCCCGATATCGCCTCTCGCGACCTCTTCGCCCGCGTCATCGACCAATTTGACGGTCGCATCGCTGGCCGGCCGGCCGATAGGGATTTCCTGGGTCGCATTCGGTGCGCCTGCGAACCGATGGGCCAGGCACACATTGGTTTCCGTGGGCCCGAAGAAATTGAAGACCGTCGCCTCCGGCAAGGCACCCATCAGCTGTGCCAGCGGCCGGGGCGCAAAGGGTTCGCCCGCATAGATGATCGCGCGCAGCGATTTGCCCGCACCATCGGCAAAAGCGTCCGCCTCCAGCAAGATCCGCAGCACCGTGGGCACGGTGTAGAGCACCGTCACACGATGGCGTTCTATGGCCTCGATGAGCAGGCCCGGAAATGTCGTTGCCGCGCCTGGCGCCAACACGATGCGCGCGCCCCGGCTGAGCCCGCCATAGATATCGAACACCGACAGATCGAAGTGAAACGGCGCGACACTCAGAAGCGTATCCTCGGGGCCGAGCGCGGTTTCCTGCGCAGCCCAGTCGACAAAGGCGAGAGCATTGCGATGCGACAGCAAAACGCCCTTGGGCCGTCCCGTCGAACCTGACGTCGTGAGAATATAGGCGTCGTCGTCCGATGTGCGGCTTGCCGATGGCGGTGCGGATTGTATGAGCGCGTATTGCTCGACCGTGCGTGCGTCCGGCCCTGTCTCAAGCGCGACCTCGTGAACGCAGACCGAGTCCAATTGATCCGCAAGGCCCGGAATATCGCTCAAGACGTGCGAAATCCCGAAATCCTTGAGCACCATCGCCCAGTAGAACGATGAGGCCTGCGTATCGAGTGGCGCATAAGTGATGCCTGCGCGCGCGGCACCGAGAAACGCCGCAATCACATCGGGCGATTTTTGCGCAATGACGGCAATGCGATCGCCGGCCGTCAAGCCAATGTCTTGGAGGCGGATCATCTGCGCGCAGGCGCGTAGCGCGAGGTCGGCGTAGCTCGAGAATACGCCCTCACCGATGATCGCCGGTTCGCTTCCCCGATCAGCCAGCGGCCCGTCAATGACCTGGTGCAACAACATGGCGCCATCCCGGCTCACGGATGTGCGCGCAACATGAGTCGCGTGGCAATTTTGTATTGCACATCCGTTGCGCCCGACAACACGCGGAACGGCAACATGTCATTGAGAAAAATGGTGGCGGAACTTTGCTCAAGCACGCCGGCGGCGCCAAAGAGCTCTTGCGCGGCAAGGCCATTGGCCACCGCGGATTCGCCGACATAGGCCTTGGCGAGACAGACCGCGGCATCATCAGGCTCACCATCGTCGATGGCGGCCGCGGCGTCGTATAGAAGCAAGCGGGCCGCTTCCAGCCTGGTCTTCATCAACGCAATGGACCGCGCGACCACGTCATTGTCGACGAGCGGCTTGCCGAATTGGGTCCGGTGGCGGACATGCGCCAGGCAATCGCCGAAGCTCTTCCGCATAGCACCCAAGGCTATCGCGAAGAGCCCGCAGCGCTCCCAGCGCATCGAGCTTTGAAACACCGCCCCGCCGCCGCCTAAGCCGCCGAGAAGGTTGCTCTTGGGGACCAATGCGCGGTCGAGCCGCACGCTTCCCCATGGTGCGTTCCTGAGCCCGGCTTTGGCCGGTCCGCGTTCGATGGTGAGGCCCTTCGTGGTGCTTGGCACGAGGAAGCTGCTGATGCCGAACATGCCCGGGGCATCACCCGTGCGCGCCAAGACCACGAACAGATCCGCGACCGGCGCATTTGAAATCCAAATCTTCTCTCCGCTGATCGCAAAGCCGTCCGCGCTCTCCTCCGCCCGTGTCTTCATGGCATAGGTGTCGGATCCCGCGTCGGGCTCGGAGACGGCCAAGGCCCCGATGCAGGAGCCTTCTGCCATTTGCCTGAGCCATTGCGCCCGCTGATCCTCGGAGCCAATCGAGGCCACCGAAACCGCGACGGCGAACTGATGCACGCCCAGGCTGAACAGAAAGCCCGGATCGGCGCCCGCCGCGGCCATGGACTCAAACACGCGCATGCAATCCGTAAGCGATAGCCCGCGGCCGCCGGCCGATGTCGATAGAGGCAGACCCGTATAGCGCGCCGCCGCGCAGGCATCCCACATCGCGCGGTACCCGGCCGAAGCCAACGCGCCCTCGTCCGCACTACCCGTCAGCGGGATGAGCGTGTCGCGCGCGAACGACCGTGCTTCCGCCACCAGCGCTTCTTGATCGGCAGTTCGCTTTGAGGACATTGTGCAACCTTAAGGTTGATCGGGGTTCGTCAAGGATCGCACAGGCGTCCGCGCAATTCGCCGCGTAGGGTCCATCTCGGCTTGCCATTTACGACGTTGACGGATCAGGCTCCCCCGCAGACGTCGAAAGATTAGGCTCCCCCGCACCGCTCGTGGCAACAACGTCATCCCACTGTTACCTCAGCTCGGAATGTTTTCCAAGATGAGCAAAGTCCATTAACACTACCTTTGGAGGGGCAGGCACAGACGTTAAGGCAATGACCTGGATCAAGGCCTCGCACCGCCCCTTTTCATTGCGTCGCTATCCCAAAAGAGCCTAAATTGCCTTGCGTTTTACTGCTCACCCGATGAAGAGTGAGGTCCACGTTCAGTGCCCGTTTCAAGTAAAAAGTCTGATCACGCTAGTCCTGGCGCCAGCGCGGTCGCCATCAGAGCGGCCATTACTGGCGCAAGCTGCCGCTTTCCCGGGGCGGCCAATCTGGACGAATTCTGGGCCCTTATAAGATCTCGGCGGCATGGCCTGTGCCAATCGCCGCCGGGCCGTTATGAGGCGCTCGATCTAACATCGGACTACATCCAGTCGCTCGAAGAGACCGGACACCAGTGGGGCGGGTATATCGGGAACCCGGACCTGTTCGATCCGGTCGTGTTCGGCATGAGCCGTGCCGAGGCCAGCGCCACCGACCCTCAGCACCGCCTGATCCTGGAAGTCGCCTGGGAGGCTCTGGAGAATGCTTGTGAGACCCCCGATCAATTGGCCGGTTCGCGCACGGGTGTGTTTGTCGGCCTGAGTAGCATCGACTATCCGATGTTTATCTCGGCGTTCGATCCCTACGGTGCCACGGTCACACCTTTCAGCGTGCCCGGAGTCGCGCACTCCATTGCCGCCAATCGTCTCTCCTATCTGTTGGATCTGCGCGGCCCATCTTTAGCCGTCGATACGGCATGCTCATCGTCGAGCACCGCGCTGCACATGGCCTTGCGTAGTCTAGAGCAGGGCGAATGCGATGCCGCCATCGTTTGCGGCGCCAACTCGATTCTGACGCCCTATGTGACAAAGGGCTTCAAGCGCGCGCGCATGCTGTCCAAGGATGGCCTCGTGAAGTGCTTCGACGAGAAGTCTGACGGTTATGTGCGCGCCGAGGGTGCTGCCGCGATCATCATTCGCCGCGAGGATGAAGCCGTCGCACGCGGCAATCGCATCCTTTCGACAATTGTAAGTTCGGCCGTCAATTACGACGGGCGGTCGCAAGGGCTCTTTGCACCGAACAGCCAGCGCCAGATCGAATTGATCCGCGCCGCCCACGCGGCAGCGGGCATCGACCAGACCACGGTCGGCTTCGTCGAGGCGCATGGCACGGGCACCTACCGCGGTGACGAGACAGAATTGAACGCCCTCAGCACGGTGTTTGCCGGCGCGCGCGACGACGTCCCCTGTTTCGTTGGGTCGGTGAAGGCAAATTTGGGGCATCTGGAGGCCGCCAGCGGGCTTGCTGGCCTCCTGAAGGCGGTGTTGTGCTTGGAGAAGGGCGAAATCCCTGGACAGGCAAATCTCACCACGCCGATGAAGGCGTCTCAAGCCGAGGGTGCACGGGTGATCGTGCCTTCGGAGACGACGCCGTGGCCCCGCGGCCGGTCGGTACGCCATGCCGGCGTGTCCTGCCTGGGGCTCGGCGGCTCAAATTCCCATGTGGTAATCGAGGAGGCCCCTGCCCCCGTCGAACGGGAGGCTTACGTGGACCGGCCCGTCCACGTCCTCAAACTCAGTGCGAAGAAGCCGGAACAGGTCGCCAGGATGGCCTCGCAGCTGCAAGAGGCGCTGGCCAACCAACCCGACCTTTTGCTCGGCGACATCTGCTATTCGGCAAATTTCGGACGCGCCGACTTTGAAGAGCGCGCGGCCATTGTCGCGCACTCGCGCCACGACCTTGCAATCGCATTGCGCTCTCTTGCCGAGGGCCGCACCTCCAGCAACATCTTTACGGGTCGCGCTCGAAAGGGCGGGCCGAAAGTCGCCTTGCTGTTATTTGGAACCGTTCCATCGCATCGCGGAATGGGCCGCGGACTTTATGATCGCGAGCCGCGCTTTAAGGCGTTGATCGACGAGGTGGGCGAAGCCCTGCGCGAGATAGCGGACCTCCCGCTCCACGATCTTCTCTATGGCGCGCAGGCCTCCGAGGGAACAGAGGCCGGGGCGGCCCCAGCAGCGCGCGTGGCGTTGTTTGCGACGCAGTACGCCGTTGCCCGTTTTCTCAATGAATCCGGCATCAAGCCGGAATTCGTTATCAGTAGCGGCGTCGGCGATATCGTCTCGGCAGTCTTGGACAAAAGAGTATCTCTTGCCAATGGTCTGAAGTCCGTCCTTGCCGGCAGCCCCGAGCAGAGCATCGATGAGGTCAAGAAGGCGCTGGACGACGCGCTCGCGGCCGGCGTGCATATGATCGTCGAAGCCGGATCGCAGTCGGATCTGCTCGCGGAGATCGCCGCCGCAACAGGCAGCACGCTTTTGATGTCCTGCCTGTCGCAGGACAAAGACGACTGCGAGCAATTGGCGGCGGTGTTGAGCACCTTCTACACCATTGGCGGCACCGTCCACTGGCAGACGCTCGATGCGCCCTTCAATCGCCGGCGCTTGGCGCTTCCGACCTATTGCTTCGATCGCGCCCGGTACTGGTTTACCGACGATTTTCTTGTTCCGGGCACAAGGACGGCACAGCTTGCGGCGGCAGCGGCGGCGGCAGAGGCCAAGGAGACTGACAAGGAGAGTGTCCCCGCTCAGGCGCCGGTGTTAGCCAGCCCACCGGTTCCCGCCTCTGTTCCGCTTATCTCGCGACAGGATCTGTTTGACCTGCTTCGCCGCAACGTTGCCGAGGCAACGCCTCTTTCGGCGACCGACATCGGCGAGGGCACGCGGTTCGACGAATTCGCGATCGATTCGATCGCCGCCATTCAGCTTGGGCTGCGGCTCGAAAAGCAGCTCGGCGTTCTGCCGGACCCAGAAATCTTCTCCGAGGATATGACCTTCGGCGCGGCCGTCGACGCGCTCCATGGCTTTTTGAGCACCGCACGCGCAAAACCCAACGGCGCGGCGGCGGCGGCAACAGCGGCGGCGGTGGCGGCGGCGGCTTACGAGCCGCCCAAACCTCGTGTTTCGGCAACCGCGCCAGATCCCCAGCACGGCGACACACGTCGCGATCAGGACACCGGACACACGCCCACGGATGCGCAAAGCGTCGATGACGCCCGTGCTTTCCTGGAGGAGACCAAGGGGCGACTCGAGCCCACCGATTACCTCGAGACGGTACGTCCCGACTTCACCGCAGCGCTGCACGAGATGTTGCTGGATGTCGACTTCGATACGGCGACCGGCGACCGGCTGAGCGGCGCGCGCTTTGGCGTGCCGATACGGGCCATCGACATGGTCGGGGGCTTCGGGTCCACGTTGTTCGGCCATAACCATCCCGCTTTGGTCGGCGTGCTCCGAGAAGCGCTGGCGACCCACCGGCCGAAATTCGTGCAGATGTCCAATCGCACCGCCGCGGGTACGCTGGCGAAGGCATTGGTCTCGCGTGTAGCCGCGCTCACCGGGCACGACTACAAGGCTGTGCTCGGCAGCACCGGCGCGGAGATGGTCGATGCCGCCCTCAAGCATGCCTCGCTCGAATGGAGCCACCGGCGCAAAGCCTTCAGTGCAGCCGGCGCCAAGGCCGGTGTCGATATCCCTAAAGCTGTCGGCAAGCCGCCCGTCTTCCTGGCCATCGAAGGCAGCTACCACGGCAAGACGCTGGGTGCATATAGTTTGACGTGGCATGCGCCGGGGCGTGACGCCCTGCCCTTCAGCGGACCCTTCGAGGTGGTCTGGCTTCCGCGGGACGATCTGGCAGCCGCCGCCAAGATCTTCGAGCGCTACCAGGTCGAGCTAACGACAAGCGATGGCCCGGTCCGGTTCAGCCGCATCGCCGGTTTGTTCCTGGAGCCGATCCAGGGCGAAGGCGGCATTTTCCCCCTGTCAAAGGCCTTTGCCGACACCTTGCGCCAGCTTGCCGACGCGGCCGGCTGCCCCATCGTTGTCGACGAGATCCAATCGGGCATGGGACGCGCAGGCGCGTTCACCGCTTCATCGCTCATCGATCTGCGCGGCGACTACTATTTGTTCGGAAAGAGCCTCGGGGGCGGTCTGACCAAGACGACGGCCTTGCTCATCGACGCCGAGCGCTATGTCGAGGGGTATGGCTTTACCCATACCTCGACATTCGCGGAAGACGATCATGGGGCCCTGGTGGCGTTGCGTGCTCTGCAACTGCTGGACGATGACAAGATTGACGCGCGCGCGCGCGATACCGGCAAATACCTCGCCGACCGGCTGGAGAGCGTGAAGGCGCGATATCCCGGGGTCCTGTGCGACGTGCGCGGTTGCGGCCTGATGGCCGGCATTGAGATCGCGGGTCAGCAGGATAATCCTTCGCAGCTGATAAGCGGATTGTCGGAGCAAGGGCTTCTCGGCGTGTTCGTCGCCAGCTATCTGCTGCATCGGTGCGAGACCAGGGTCGGCACCACGCTGTCCCGCCCCTCGACGCTGCGCCTAGAGCCGTCCGCCTACATCTCACGCGCCGACATCGACCACGTCGTAAAGGGCGTGGAGGAGGTCTGCCAAGTCATCGCGGCGGGCAATGCAGCCGATCTCGTGCGACACCTCGCCCAAAGTTTCAGGCGAGCCGGTCAGACGCCGTTCCGGCTGAGTGACAACCCCGTCGCCGGGACGACGCAGCCGAGCCACGCCAGCGTTACGGCGGCCCAGAAGCAAGCCGTGTTCCTGGGTCACATGATCAGCTCGGACGACATTGGCCTGCTCGACAAGTCGCTGTTGAGCCTCACGGAGACCGAGCGGGAGAACCTTGCCGAGAGACTGACCGATCCGATCCTGATTGATCGTGTGCCGCTGCTGTCGTCTTCCGGCGAACCCCTAAATTTCGAAGTCTACACGCTGCCTCTGACCAGCCGCGCCATCGTGAACGCCCTGCGCAATGGCGAAACTGCAAAGATCGTGGAACGGGTCAACGCGGCGGTGGCTCAGTTTGCCGAGAGTGGCGCGCAAGTCGTCGGCCTGGGCGGATTGCTCTCGGTGATTACGCGCAACGGTCTGGCGGTGCGTAACGGCTTCGATCAGTTGCAGATCACCACGGGCAATACTTACACGGTGGCTTTGGTCGTCGAGGCGGTTCTCGAGGCCATGCACGAGCGCCAGATCGACCCGGCCACCGCCAAGGTCGGCATTGTGGGCGCGGGCGGCAATATCGGCGCAACGCTCGTGCAGTTGCTCAGCGAATATTTCTCCTGCCTGCACCTGGTGGGCCGGAACGCGAGCCTCGCGCGGGTTGAGCGCGCGGCCATCGGGGCCTACGACGCCGCATTGGCGGAGCAAAAGTTGCGCCCGCAAGCGTTGACGGGCCTGGCCGCGGCACTCGCCGATTTAGATCTGTTGTCTGATCAAACGAACCTCGCGGTGTCGAATGGGGTGAAGATGAACGGCGAGGCCCCCTCGGCGGGCGCGCGCCTCCGAAAAGCGGTGATTGAGCGCTTCGGCACCGATCCCTTCCTGCCCATCACCGCGAACATCGAAGACTTACGCGATTGCAGCGTGATCGTGACGACGTCGAATTCCATCACGCCGATTCTGACGCCAGCCAATGTCAGCGCCACCACCCAGATCATCTGCGACGTGTCGGTGCCGACCGATGTCGATCCCAGCCTCGTCGCGCAACGGCCCGACATTGCCTTTGTCCGGGGCGGCGTCGCCAGGGCGCCCGAGAACAACCAGTTTACGTTGGACGTTATCGAGCTGCCTCAGAACCATTTGCTGGCTTGCATGACCGAGACCGCTCTGCTGGGCTTCGCTGGAAAACAGGACTTCCGCGCGATCGGCGACATTCATGCCAGCGGCGTTCGGCATTGCCACGCCTTGGGCCGCAAATACGGATTCAGTCTCGGCTATGTCTCACTGGAAAAGCCGTTCGCCATCGATATCGATTGAGTCGAACGCAACATTTCTCACTATCGTTTCGGTGCAGGCGGGAAAACGCGAATGACCGCTTCAAAAATTCCGCAAGAGTGCGACGTGACCGTTATCGGCGGCGGCCCGACCGGATCGACAGCCGCCAATAAGCTGGCGTCGCGCGGCTATCATGTCGTGCTTCTGGATAAGGCGGTCCATCCACGGAACACGGTCGGAGAGAGTCTGGTCCCGCACTTTTGGCGCTATGCCGACGAAGTCGGCGTCACCCAGGACATCGTCGACGAGGGTTTCATCCCGAAAGGCGGCGGGCTCTCATTTTGGGGCAATGAACTGCGCCGCTTGCGGTTTCGCGATTTTGGCCATCAGCGCCAGCCACTTCATGTCGAACGCGATATCTTCGACGACATCTTGTTGCGCAAAGCGAGCGCGGTCGGCGCGCAGGTCTTCCAGGGCGTCCAGGTCACGACCATCGATAACTTGGAAGGGCCCGTTACCACGGTGAACTATAAAGACGCGGACGGGGAGCCCGGCGCCTTGCGCACGCGCTATATGGTCGACGCCTCGGGGCAGGCCGCGGTCGTGGCCAGCCAATTGAAAATACGCGCCTTCGACGAAGGCCTGCGCTTCTCGGCTTTCTGGGGCTATTACCGCAAGAGCAAATACCTGACTTTCGACGGTGCGCTCCACAACGACGAGGACAAGTTCACGCATCCGCCGGCAACGCTCATGTCGACCATCGGCGATTGGGGCTGGTCCTGGCACATCGTGCTGCGCAACAGCATCAGCGTCGGCGTTCTTGTCCCCAAGGCGCGGCTATCGGAGTTGCGCGGCAAAACCAGCGAGGAACGCGAAGACCGGTTCAAGCGGCACGTTGCCAATATTCCTTTGACGGGACGCCTGCTCGACGAGAACGACTTTATCCCCGGCAGCCTGCTGAGCATCCGCGATTACGCTTACAAGCCCACCACCTTCACGGCAGGCAATTGCTATCTGGCTGGAGATGCCGCGGCCTTTGTCGACCCGATCAACTCGATCGGCGTTGTGTTCGGCATGTTCTCCGGGTCGATTTCGGCGCATGCCATTTCGCGGTCCCTGGAAAAGCCCGGCGAGGCACAGCTGAACCGCGATTTGTATTCCACCCACTATGGCAACAGGGTCGCCCTCTTCCGCTTGCTCGCATTGCCCAATGGGCATGCGCATCTCTCGCGCGAGGACATCGATCGCGCCAAGGTGGCGATCAATTCGAGCAGCGATGCCGAGCTGCAGCTCATGGCGTTGCAGGCCACCAACAATCTGCGCGAGGGCGTGCTGCACGAAATGTTCGATGGCCTCGGCATTTCCAAACGGCCGAAGATCGAAAACGTGGACTGGCAAGCCTTGCAATTCTGAAGGCTGGATTCAGCCGGAGCAGAGGTTTAGTCGCCTTCGCCCGGGACGGACGACGCGCTCGCCTTACGCCGGCGGCGGGCCGAAGACCAGAACCGCGTTGAGGCCGCCAAAGGCGAAGCTGTTCGACATGGCGTAATTGACCTCACGGCCCTTGCCGGTGTTCGGCGTGTAGTCCAGGTCGCACTCGGGATCCGGCTCGTCGAGGCCGGCCGTGGGCGGCACATAGTTCTCGCCGATGGCCTTGATGGCCGCGACCGCTTCGATGCCACCGCCGGCGCCAAGACAATGGCCGTGCATCGACTTGGTCGAGGAGATGGACACATTGTTGGCGGCGTTGCCGAACACACGCTTGATGGCGCGGGTCTCGTTGATGTCGTTGACCATGGTCCCGGTGCCGTGGGCATTGATGTAATCGATATCGGACGGCGCCAGGCCGCCGTCATCGAGCGCCTGCTGCATGGCGGTCGAGGCGCCGTCGATGGACGGGTTGACCATGTCAGCCGCGTCCGCCGTCATGCCGTAACCCATGAGCTCGGCAAGGATCGGTGCGCCGCGCTCCTTGGCGCGCTCATATTCCTCGAGCATCAGAATACCGGCGCCCTCGGCCAGCACCGTGCCGTTGCGTCGTTTGGCAAAGGGCCACAACCCGTCGGGGCTGAGCACGCGCATGGCCTGCCAGGCTCGCGTCGCACCCCAGTTGAGGGAGGCTTCCGCCGCGCCGGCAAGACCCACATCGACGAGCCCCTCGCGAATCATCCGGTAAGTGAGACCGATGGAGTGGGTGGCCGTGGCGCAGGCACTGACGAGGCCGAAGGTCGGGCCCTTGATGCCATACTCAATGCTGACATGAGCGCTCGCGGAGCTGCCGATTGCCTTTAGCAGCGTCAGCGGATGGGTCGCCCGCTTGTTCTCCTTGAACAGCATCTTGTAGGAGAATTCGAGGGTGGTGAGGCCACCGACGCCGGAGCCGATAATGCAGGCGGAGCGGTAGCTGTCGGAGTCCTTGATCGGATATTCCAGCTTCGACTGCAGCACCGCTTCATGCGCCGCGCAGCCGGCATATTGGGAGAATTTGTCGGCCAGGAGCAGCTGCTTGCTCTGCAGGCGCTCGCGGGGATCGAAGTCCGGCACCTCGCCGGCGATCGTGATGTAGAGGTCTTCGGTCGAGAAGCTCTGGACCTCGCGGATGCCGCAATCGCTGCGTTGCATCGCGGCCCAGAACTTGTCCACGCCTGTACCCAAAGGAGTGACAACGCCCTGGCCAGTGACCACGACGCGCCTGCGTCCGTTAGAGTGTGTCATGTAGTGCTAAGCCGTAACTCCAAGCCTGGTCGACGTCCCGGGAGGCCCGAGCGGAATGGCTGGTTCAAGCTGCTGCGCCCGAGGCCTTCGATTCGCCGATGATCCCCTTCACGCGATCAACCACAGAGCCGACCGTCGCAAACGCTTCGACTTCCTCGTTCGCATTATAGGGAATTTCGATCCCGAAGGTATCCTCAATATCGAACACGATCACCGCCAGATCGAGGGACTCAATCTCAAGGTCGCTCAGGGGCGTCTCAAGCGTCACGTCCTTGGATGGATCCTTCATGTTCTTACGAAGAATCTCGATGATCTTGGTGGCCACCTCGTCCATATCACTCTCCCTGCCCCGTTGGGGGGTCCGTGTCTAATGGTCCCTGGCTAAAACATAGCAAATTCGAGGGCAAGTCGCGCATTGGAATAGACTTAAAAACTGGTCGAGTCTACCCGTGCCCCGCACGCTCGATTTGACGATACTATACGCTCTAATCGCTAACAAAATTGGCGTTTTTGCGCCTGTCCTCGCCTTCGTTTCAGCATAATCCACGCAGGCCTCGGGCCTCTCGCGGCACTGTTTATCAACCCCGTGCTACAATAATAATAGACGAACGCGCTTGCGGCCAATTGCCTCCCGTCGGGGCCCCAAGCGTCGGTTAACCCGCCATAAAGCAACGCAAAACTCGAATTTCGATGGCCAGCAAGGCGAATCCGGAACCTGTGGACACTGCGCACGCCCCTAGAAACCGTCCGTGGCTCAAGGCTTATCCGGCCGGTATTTCTTGGGAGCGGCGCTTTGAGCCTGGCCTGGTCCACCAGATCCTGGAGGACGCGGTGGCCGCGTTCGGCCCGCGGCCATGCACCTATTTCCTCGGCAAGCGCCTGAGCTATGCGGAGATCGGGGCCCTGGCGGACCGGGCCGCCAAAGGCTTGCGGGCGCTCGGCGTCGGCGAAGGGGTCAAGGTCGGGCTCCTGCTGCCCAACTCACCGACCTTCCTGATCTTCTATTTCGGCGTGCTCAAAGCGGGCGGCACGGTCGTCAACTTCAACCCGCTCTACAGCCTCGAGGAAATCGAGTTCCAGATCCGCGACAGCGACACCAAGATCATGGTGACCCTCGATCTGGCGGTGCTCTTCGAGAAGGTCGAGCCAATGCTCAAGAGCGGGGTGCTGGAGAAGGCCGTGGTGGCGAAATTCGCCTCGCTGCTCCCTCCGCTCAAACAGGTCGGACTCAAGCTCTCGGGCCGGGTGAAGCGCGTGCGGGTGGGCTTGTCGCGCGTGCGGCGCCAGATCGTCCGCGAGGCAGACCTTCTCGCCAATGACGGCCGCTATGAGCGGCCCGTCATTACGCCGGATTCCATCGCTGTGCTGCAATATACGGGCGGCACGACCGGCACGCCCAAGGGGGCGATGCTTACGCACGGGAATATCTCCATCAACGCGCAGCAGGTGAAGCTGTGGGTGAGCCGGCCGCCGCAAACGGTCGACCGTGTGCTCGGCGTGCTACCCCTGTTCCATGTGTTCGCCATGACCGCGGTGATGAATTTCGGCGTCACTCACGGCATGGAGGTGATCCTGGTGCCGAAATTCGAGCTGATCGCCACCCTGAAGCTGATCGGCAAGCTGAAGCCGACAGTGATGCCCGGGGTGCCGACCTTGTTCAACGCCATCCTGCGCCATCCACGAATCAAGAAATTCAACCTCTCGTCGCTTGAGTACTGCATCTCCGGCGGCGCGGCGCTGCCGCTTGAGGTGAAGCGCGGCGTCGAGGCCTTGGCCGCCTGCAACCTGGTCGAGGGCTATGGCTTAAGCGAGACTTCGCCGGTCGTCGCCTGCAATCCGATCGATGCGACGCGCGAGGGCTCCATCGGGCTGCCGCTTCCCGCCACCGAAATCAGCATTCGTTCCCTCGAGGACCCTACCCAAGAGGTCGCCCCCGGCGAACCCGGCGAGCTCTGCATCGCCGGGCCGCAGGTCATGACGGGCTATTGGAAGCAACCGAGCGAGACCGAGTCCGCCTTCGTGGGACGGTTCTTCCGCACAGGCGACGTGGGCTACATGGACGAGGAAGGCTTCATCTTCATCGTCGACCGCATCAAGGACATGATCAACGCCGCGGGCTTCAAGGTCTATCCCCGGCGCATCGAGGACGCGCTCTACGAGCACTCAGCGGTGGCCGAGGTCTGCGTGGTGGGTGTTCCGGACGACTATCGGGGCGAGGCGCCGAAGGCCTTCGTGCGGCTGAAGGAAGGGCGCGAGGCCACGGCGATCGAACTCATGGCGTTCCTGCGGCCGAAGCTATCGAAGCTCGAGCTCCCGGTCGCCATCGAGTTTCGCAGCGAATTGCCCAAAACGATGATCGGCAAGCTCTCCAAGAAAGAGCTCCGCGCGCAAACGCGAGGCTAGGCTCAAGCCTAGACGTCATCCCTGCAAACGCTGTCGGTACGTTTGGCTAGCGCTGCCAGGGAAGCAGGCCTTGTTGCGCCTCTTGCTGCTGCTGCAGCTTCTGCTGACGCCGAAGCTGACGCCGCTCACGCCAAGACAACCTTTGCGGCGCGGCACCAGTCTCCGCCATCGCCTCGGTCTCAGCCGTCTGCATCGGATCTTCCCCATCGATCGGCTCCGCGGCGGGCTGGGGTTCCGCTTGGGGTGAAGGTGCCGTGGTCGCGCGAACCGGCTGCGGCTTGGGCTGCACCGCGGCGGACTCGGACTCGGACGGAGCCGGCGCGCTTTCGGCCGCGGCGACCGCGGCTGCGCCGTCGTCATCCTTCGGCAGTGGGCTCGTCATGGCGAACATGCTCGGCACGTTCTCGCCGGAAAAGCCGGCCTGTCCATCAGTGCTCGTCGAGGGGCTCAGGAACCGATAGCCAGCCAGGGTGCTGCGCGCGGTGACCGGCGTCAGCATTTCCGCGTTGGCAAAGGGGTCCGCTTCAGGTGCCGGCGTGGCGGCGGCCGTCTCGGGCGCGCTCTCCGGCTCGGCCGAGGCCTCGATCTGCTCCTCGGGCTCGGGCGTCGGCTCTTCCTTGGGCAGCGAGGTCCGGACCCAGGTGCGCTCACCGCACAGGATCCACCCCTTGCAGCCTCTGAGATTGATCTGATTGCGCGACACCAGCGTCAGCGTCGCCGAATAGGTGTTGCCGTCCTCGGGGTTGTAGATATTGCCCTTCCACTGGTTGGCGGCGACCTGCGCCATGCCGTTGATCATCGGCAGACCGAGGATGGGGCGATCCCGCAGCCTGGGGTTCTCGTTGCGGATGTCGTGAAGGGGCTTGCCCTTGTAGAGGGGGTCCTTAAGCCAGACGATCTTGGCGCAGATATAGCGCTTGCCGGAGCCGCAGCGGAAGATCTCGAACTTCCCCGGGCGCTCCCCCTCCTCTGATTTTCGCCAAATACCCGTGGGATCGGCCGCAGCCGCCTGGGTCGCACTCAAGGGAACGAGGGCGGCGGCCATCGCAATGCCAATCGCCGCGCTGATCACATGATGCCGCATAAGCACCTCCGTCATGGGTCGGGCCGTAGGCAAGATCGTCGCCTCGGCAATGTCTCTTTTGCCCCCTGTCCCTGACGGGTCTCGTTGGACCCAATTCCTGATCCGGCGATAGAGCACTTATCCTGCGCCCTTAGCGTCTTTGCCGATTTCCGCCGGCTGTGGCGTCCCGACCCCTTCCAGGATCGCCGCGACGCCCATGCCGCCGGCAGTACACACCGAAATCAACCCTCTTTGGCCAGCCCCATTATGCAGGAGTTTGGCCAAAACTGACAAGATCCGCGCGCCCGTGGCGGCAAACGGATGGCCGATGGCGATGGAAGACCCCTTGACGTTCAATCTCGACCGATCGATCGACCCCAAGGGTTCGCTTCGACCAAGCCGGTCACGGCAATAAGCCTCTGATTCCCATGCCTTCAGCGTAGCCAACACCTGCGCCGCGAATGCCTCGTGAATCTCATAATAATCAAAGTCTTGCAGCGCAAGCCCCGTCTGATCGAGCATTTCGCTCACAGCAATGGTTGGCGCCATCAGAAGACCTTCACCCTGCACATAGTCTACGGCAGAAGTGCGACCCAAAGTTAAATATGCCTGAATTGGAATTCCTTGGTTTTCCGCCCATTCTTCGCTTGAGAGCAGCACCGTAGCGGCCCCATCGGTTAACGGGGTGGAGTTCGCGGCGGTAATCGTCCCTCCCGCCTTATCAAAAACCGGCTTCAGCTCGGCCATCTTCTCGAGCGAGATCTCCTCGCGAATGTTGTTGTCGCGAAAGACCCCGGCGCAGGGGATCACGAGGTCGTCCATGAAGCCCTCGTCATAGGCCTCGCCCGCCTTGTGGTGGCTCTCGAAGGCGAGTTCGTCCTGCGCCTCGCGGGTGATGCCCCATTCCTTGGCCATGAGCTCACAATGCTCGCCCATGCCGAGCCCGGTGCGGGGCTCGCGGGTGTCCGGCGGCACGGGCGCAAGCTCGCCCGGCATCATGCCTTTGAAGGCGGCCAGCCGCTGGCCCATGGACTTGGCGCGCGAGGCCTCGACCAGGCGCTTGGCGAATTTCTTCTGGAACACGATGGGCGCGTCGCTCGTGGTGTCGGACCCCATGGCGATGCCAGCTTCGATCTGGCCGGTGGCGATCTTGGCGGCAAGCCCGAGCGCGCCTTGCAGGCTCGTGCCGCAGGCCTGCATCATGGTGATGCCCGGCGTCGTCTGGGCGAGCGGGCTGCCAATGACCGCCTCGCGCGCGAGGTTCCAGTCCTTGGCGTGAGTCACGACCGCGCCGCCGACCACCTCGTCGATGTGAGCACCGGACAGCGCGAAGCGTTCGGCCAGACCGGTGAGCGCCGCGGTCAGCATGTCGAGATTGGAAAGCTCGGCATAGGCCGTGTGCGAGCGGCAAAAGGGAATTCTCACCCCGCCGAGCACCGCCACACGCCGCATCTTTGCGTCCTTCATCATGTTCCTTTCGGCCTCGTCGTCTTACGCCGCGGCTTTGCCGGTCTCGGCGCCGGCCTCGCTCCGCCGATAATGCAGCGGCCCGCCGCGGAATGGCGCGAAGCCCGTGCCGAAGATCACACCGGCATCGACATGGTCCGCATCCGCCACGACATGATCCGCTTCGGCGCGCTCGGCCTCGTCGAGCAGCGGCTTGATCAACGCGCGGCCGAGGCGGGCCAAGTCCGCTTCGTCATATTCGGCGTCTTCGCGCTTCGGCTTGCCGTCCTCCCAGACATAGAAGCCCTCGCCTGTCTTCTTGCCGAGCTTGCCTTGCTTGACGAGCGTCGCCAGCACGTTGTCCGGCTTACCATCGGCCTTGGGTGCAAGATCGAGCTCCTCGCCGACCTTGTTGCAGATGTCCAGCCCGACCATGTCCATGAGCTCCATCGGCCCCATGGGCATGCCGAATTTGAGCGCGGCCTGGTCGAGCTTCTCGCGCGGCTGGCCTTCTTGGTACAGGCGCACGGCCTCCATCATGTAGGGCGCGAGCACGCGGTTCACGAGAAAGCCGGGGCAGCTCTTGGTGATGAGCGGCAGCTTGTTGATGGCGGTGACGAAGCGGCAGGCCTTGCCGATTTCCTCTTCGCGCGTGCCGGAGCCGCGCACGACCTCGACCAGCGGCAGTTGCGCCACGGGATTGAAGAAATGAAGGCCGACCAGCCGGCCGGGATCCTTCAGCGCCTTGGCGATATCCTCCAGCTTGAGCGAGGACGTGTTCGTCGCCAGCACCGCGCTCGCCTTCGCTTTCGTCTCGAGATCGGCAAACAGTTTCTGCTTCACGTCGAGCTTCTCGACGATGGCCTCGATGACGACATCGGCGTGCTTGATCTGCTTGCCGTCCGGATCCGCGATCAGGCGTGCGACAGCGGACTCGATCGCCGTCTTGCCGCGCAGGCGCTTCCTGAAAAGCTTCTTGGCGCGGGACAGCGCCTTGCCGATCTGTGCTTCGTCGAGATCCTGTAGGCTCGCCTGCATGCCGGAGACCACGCACCAGGCGGCGATGTCGGCGCCCATGGTGCCGGCACCGATGACATGCACTTTGCGCGGCTTGAAGCCGTTCTTGGGCGCTGCATCCTTCAATGTCTCGGATAACTTGAACACGCGCCGTAAGTTCCGCGAGGTCTCGCTCGCCATGAGCGGCGCGAACATCTCGGTCTCGGCCAGCTTCATGCGCGCGGGGTTGTCGCCGTAGCGTTCGAACAGATCGATGAGGCGGAAGGGCGCGGGGTAATGCTCCTCGCGGACCTTCGCCTTCGTCTTGGCGCGCATCTGCTTGGCCAGCATCCCGCGCACGGGCTGCTTCAGCATCAGCTTCTTCCACCACGGCGCACCCTTGGAGCGGCGCTTCTGGAGGACGGCTTTGCGCGTGGCCCATTTGAGGTTGTGACGCGTCGGCACGAGCTGATCGACGAAGCCCATGGCGCGGGCGGCCGTGGGTCTGAGCATCTTGCCGGTCAGCATGGCGGTCATGCCGTCGAGGGGGCCTGCCGCCTGGATGGCGCGCACCGTGCCGTTTAGCCCTGGGAAAATGCCGAGCTTCACCTCGGGGAAGCCGAGCCGCGTCCCCTCCTCGCGGTCGGCGATGCGCCAATCGCAAGCCAAAACCAGTTCGAAGCCGCCGCCCAGGCAATAGCCGTGGATCGCGGCGACCACCGGCACGGGCAGACGCTCGATACGGTCGAACAGCTCAAGCGTCTGCTTGACCACGTCCTTGATCTTGTCCTCGGTGTCGAAGCCCTCGAACTCTTTGATGTCGGCGCCGGCGATGAAGCTCGACTCCTTGCCGCTCATCAGCACGAGCCCGCGCACCTCTCCGGCCGGCGCGTCCTCCACCGCCTTGACGATCTTCTCCAATTCCTCGGTGGGCCGGCGGCCGAGCGCGTTCATGCTCTCGCCCTCGCGGTCGAACATCGCCCAGGCGATGCCCTCGAAGTCGACAGAGAAGGTCCAGTCCTTCAGATCGGTCAGTGAAATCGGCATGGTTCTGTTTTACTCGGCGGCGAGGTGCCGTTTGGTTTCGGAGTCGCTTTCGGCCGGTTCAAGGCCGCGCGTCAATTCCGACGCGGAGAAATCATCAACCGCGATAACGCGGGCCACCATGTCGCGCAAGTCCGCAAGCTCTTTTGCCTCATCGGCGCTCAGCACGCCCTTGGCTTCCGCATCCTTGATCCAGTCATTGTCGTGGAAGCGCTTTACCTCGCCCTTGCGAATAGCGCGTTCGAGCTTCTTCTCGGCCTCTTCGCAGGCCACGACCTTGAGAAGCGTGGCCTCGAGCAGCCCCGTCGCGTCGTCGGTGCCCTCCGACGTATAGATGTCGCGGGTCAGGCGGTCGCGGAAGGCGCCAGGCTGAAGCGCGAGCCGGACGATATCCTTGCCTTGGCGGTCGGCGGCTGGGCGGCGCATGCCGAACGGCAGCACCAGCGGCCCCATGAGCCAAGCGGCCCAGCGAACCGGAAAGTTGTCGATCACGCCGCGCATCGCCACGTCGTAGCGGTGAAGGCAATTGCGCGCGCAGTAATCCACGACGAGGCGGTCGGCCGCGGGGCGCCCGTCATCTTCGTAGCGCTTGAGGATCGACGACAATAGATAAAGCTCGGCGAGCGCGTCGGCCATGCGGCCGGTGATCTTCTGCTTTACTTTAAGGCCGCCGCCGAGCAGGGCCACGGTGAGATCGGCGACCAGCGCGAAGGACCGCGATGCGCGCGACAGCTGCCGCCACCAGCGCGTGACATCGCCGGTGTTCTGCGGCGCGGTCGCGAACAGGCCGAAAGTGAAATTGTGGAACAGCGCGCCGGTCACATTGGAGAACAGGAAGGCGCGGTGATCGTCGAAGGTCGTCTCGAATTTTTCCACGCCGCGCTCGTGGTCGGTGTCCTGCAACGCCTCGATCTCGGCAAAGAGATACGGATGGCTGCGCAGCGCCCCTTGGGCGAAGGTGATGAGCGTGCGGGTGAGGATGTTGGCGCCTTCTACGGTGATGCCGACCGGCACCATCTGATAGGCGCCTTGGATATAGTTCGACGGGCCGTCGCAAATGCCGCGGCCGCCGTGAATGTCGAGCGCGTCGTTGACGCTATCGCGCATGCGGTCGGTCGAGAGGTATTTGAGCAGTGCCGAGATCACGGCGGGCTTCTCGCCGGCCGAGACCATCGAGGCGGTGACGGCGCGGGCGGCCTCGAGCCCGTAGGCGTTCTCGACCAGGCGCGCCAGTGGCTCCTCCACGCCCTCCATGAAACCTATGGGCAAGCCGAACTGCTTGCGGATGCGCGCATAGGCCGTGGTGCGGCGGGCCATGGCCTTGGCGCAGGCGGCGCTCGTAGCGGGCAGTGAGATGGAACGTCCTGCGGCCAGGCAGTTCATCAACATGCGCCAGCCCTGCCCTGCCCCCTCCGGCCCGCCGATCACCCAGTCGAGCGGCACGAACACGTCGGTGCCTTTGGTCGGGCCGTTGGGGAAGGCCGCGCCGGCGGGTAAATGGCGGCGGCCGATCTCGACGCCGGGATGGTCTGTCGGAACCAGACCGAGCGTGATGCCCACATCGGTCCCCTTGCCGAGAAGATTGTCCGGGTCGAACAGGCGGAAGGCGAGACCGAGCAACGTCGCATTCGGAGCAAGCGTGATGTAGCGCTTGTCCCAGGTGAGCTTGATGCCAAGCGTTTCCTTGCCCTCGTGCAGGCCCTTAGTGACGACGCCGACATCGCGCATGGCGGCGGCGTCCGACCCCGAGAATGGGCCGGTGAGCGCGAAGCAGGGAATCTCCTCGCCTTTGGCGAGCCGCGGCAAATAGTGCGCCTTCTGGTTTTCGGTGCCGTATTTCTCGATCAGCTCGCCGGGGCCGAGCGAATTCGGCACCATGACGATGGTGACGCTGTCGGCGCTCTTGGACGAGATCTTGCCCAGCACCAGCGACTGCGCCTGGGCGGAGAAGCCCAAGCCCCCGTGCTCTTTGGAAATGAGCATGCCGAGAAAGCCGTTGTCGCAAACGAAGCGCCAAATATCTTGGGGCACGTCATGCAAGTCGTGGCGGATGCGCCAATCGTCGAGGCGCTTGCACAGCTCTTCGGTCGGGCCGTCGAGAAAGGCGCGCTCTTCGTCCGTGAGGGTGATCGGGGCCACGCGGCGCAGCCTGGCGAAATCGGGCTGGCCTGAGAACAGCTCCGCGTCCCAACCAATGGTGCCGGCTTCCAACGCCTCGCGCTCGGTGTCGGAAATCTTCGGCATCGCGCCCTTCAGCGCACGATAGGCCGGCAGCGTCAGATATTGGCGCTTGAGGTCGGGCATGCTGGCGGCGAACAACAGTCCGGCGATGAGCCAGCCGGCGAAGGTCCAGAACGGAAAGCCGAGGGCGAATTGCAGGCAGAGCGTGAACACCGCGACGGCGATCGCCCAGGTCCGGAACGACGCACGGTTCATCGCCAGCGCGAAGAACGCGGCCAAGGATACGGCAGCAAAGATCAGCTCAGTCACGGGCGGCCTCCAAACTCGCCTTAACCCTCGATGCGTCGCCTACGATCGTGCGCCGCGCGCAAGCGGCACGCCTTTTCGCCCTCTATGGTGACGCTGGGCCAGGGACTCAAGGGTCTTCTTGCGTTTTCCGCGCCGCCTGTGCCGCTTGGGCCTGCGAATCGCGCGGGGCCAGCGTCATGCTAGGCGGCAAACACTATCGACCCGCTTAACACGAAAACCCGACACTTCCTTGAATGACAGGGGCGAATTGGCTAAGCAGGCCCGGCAATTGTCTGACCAAAGAAGCTGGGGAACATCATGTCAGAAGAGCCGGAGCGCCCACAGCTCAGCCCCTATCAAGTGCAGCTCGAAGAAGGCAAACGCTATGCCTGGTGCCGCTGCGGGCGGAGCAAGAACCAACCCTTTTGCGACGGCGCCCATGCCGGCACCGGCATCGAGCCCTTGATGTTCACCGCCGAGCGCACCGAGATGGCGCTGCTGTGCGGCTGTAAGGACACGGGCGATCCGCCGTTTTGCGACGGCTCCCATATGCTGCTCTAAATTTGGGCATGCACTCGGCCACGCCTTTTTGCTAAAAGTACCAAAGTGGGTGCCACCCCGCTTTCTTAGCTCTGCAATGCCCGACCGGGGGAAGGCCAGGCAGGCTTTCACATGGCCTATTTCCTTCAGCAGCTGATCAACGGGCTCGCCCTGGGCTCGATCTATGGGCTGATCGCCATCGGCTACACCATGGTCTATGGCATCGTCGGCATGATCAATTTCGCCCATGGCGACATCTTCATGGTGGGCGCCTTCATCGCCCTAATCGCCTTCCTCGCGTTGATGGCGCTCGGCGTCACCATGATCCCCCTGGCGCTCCTTCTCGTGCTGATCATCGCCATGGTGCTGACCGCGGTGTGGGGCTGGACGGTGGAGCGCATCGCCTACCGGCCGTTGCGCGACTCCTTCCGGCTCGCCCCGCTGATCACCGCCATCGGCATGTCCATCGTGCTGCAGAACTTCATCCAGGTGGCCCAAGGCGCGCGGGTGAAGCCGCTGCAGCCCGTCATCACCGGCGGCTACGAATTCTTCAAAGACGGCGAGTTCACCGTCATCATCTCCAATATCCAGATCCTCATCGTGGTGACGACGCTGGTACTGATGACCGCCTTCTGGCTCATCATCAGCCGTACCGCGCTGGGCCGCGCACAACGGGCCTGTGAGCAGGACCGGCTCATGGCCTCGCTGTCGGGGGTCGATGTGGACCGCACCATCTCGCTCACCTTCGTGCTGGGCGCGGGGCTCGCCGCCGTCGCCGGCCTGCTCTACCTGCTCTATTATGGGGTGATCGATTTCTACATCGGCTTCATCGTCGGCATCAAAGCCTTCACCGCGGCGGTGTTCGGCGGCATCGGCTCGATCCCCGGCGCCATGCTCGGCGGGCTTGTGATCGGGCTGATCGAGACCTTCTGGTCCGCCTACTTCACCATCGAGTACAAGGACGTGGCGGCGTTTTCCATGCTCGCCATAGTGCTCATCTTCTTCCCGACGGGCCTGCTTGCGCGGCCCGAGGTCGAGAAGGTCTAGCCCTTGGTCGAGCCCGGCACATCGTTCGGCCAGCGGCTCAAATCAGCGCTCGCCGATTCCCTTCTTGCCGGTGTTATCGCCTTTGCGCTGTTCTCGCTGGTGCTTGGGCTACGCACCGAGGACGACGTCACCGGGCTGACGCTTCAGCCGCGTCCCATGCTGCTTGCGGTCGCCGTCGGCATCGTGTTCTTCGGCCGGCTGCTGCTGAACCTGTTCGTGTGGCAGGCGGAGTATCCGCTCACCACGCCGTTCGCCAAGCTGTTCACCCGCGATTCGTTCGACAGACGCGACCTTGTTGTCCTGGCCGCGACAGCGGCGCTCGGCGTTCTCGCTTTTATCGTTTCCGCCGTGTTCGCTGTGCCGGCATTCGAGGTGATCGGGATTGCCCTACTCGGCTTTGTCGGGCTTGGCTTGCTGCGGCGGCTGATCGTCCATGTCTTTCCCGACCTGCCTTACGCGCACATCTTCGTGGTGGGCGGCATCGTGTTCGCGGTGCTGTTTCCGATCACCGCCTACGCCCTGGACAAGACGCTCAACCTGGGGCTGCCGCTGCGCTATTGGTTCGATCTCTCCATCCTGGTGCTCACCTATGTGATGCTCGGCTGGGGCCTGAACATCGTGGTCGGCCTCGCCGGCCTGCTCGACCTCGGCTATGTGGCCTTCTACGCGGTCGGCGCCTACACCTTCGCGCTGCTGGCCACGCATTTCGGTCTCGGCTTCTGGCTTTGCCTGCCCATCGCCGGGCTCGCCGCAGCACTGTGGGGCGTCATTCTCGGCTTTCCGGTGCTGCGCCTGCGCGGCGACTATCTCGCCATCGTCACTTTGGCCTTCGGCGAAATCATCCGCATCGTGCTGCTGAACTGGACCGAGGTGACCAACGGGCCAAACGGCATTTCGGGCATCCCCAAACCCACCTTCTTCGGCCTCCCCTTCTCACCGTTTGCCGAGGGCACCACGTTCAGCCAATTCTTCGGCCTGAAATACGATGCGCTGCACGGCATCATCTTTCTCTATTACGTGATCCTGGTGCTGGCGCTGATTACCAATCTGGTGACGCTGCGCTTGCGACGTCTTCCGATCGGGCGCGCCTGGGAGGCCATGCGCGAGGACGAGATCGCCTGCCGCTCGCTCGGCATCAACACCACCGTCACCAAGCTCACCGCGTTCGCCACCGGCGCGCTGTTCGGCGGGCTGGCCGGCTGTTTCTTCGCCACGCGGCAAGGCTTCATCAGCCCGGAGAGCTTCACCTTCATCGAATCCGCCATCATCCTCGCCATCGTCGTGCTCGGCGGCATGGGCAGCCAGCTCGGCGTGGCCATCGCCGCGGTGGTCATGGTTGGCGGCTTCGAGGCGCTCAGACATACGGAGGGGCTGCAAAGCTTCTTCGGCGAAGGCTTCGACCCGGCGCTCTACCGCATGCTGCTGTTCGGCATCGCCATGGTGGGCATCATGGTGTGGCGGCCGCGCGGGCTCATCTCATCGCGCACGCCGACCGTCGCGCTCAATGACGCGCGCGCCATCTCCCCCGATCTCGTGGGACAGGGGCGCGCATGAGGACGCTTATGAGACCGTGGGACCAAGACCCCGTGCTCACCGTCGAGCACCTGACCATGCGCTTCGGCGGTCTCGTGGCCATCGACGATGTTTCGTTTCAAGTGGGCCGCCAGGACATCACCGCCCTGATCGGCCCCAACGGCGCCGGCAAGACCACCGTGTTCAATTGCCTCACCGGGTTCTACAAGCCCACCGAAGGCATGATCACCCTGAACGAGCCCGACGGCGAGCGCTTCTATCTCGAACGGCTCGACGATCACGAGATCAACGCCCGCGCCCGGGTCGCCCGCACCTTCCAAAACATCCGCCTGTTCTCCGGCATGACCGTGCTGGAGAACTTGCTGGTGGCCCAGCACAATGCCTTGACCCGCGCCTCGGGGCTGTCGGTCGGCGCCGTACTCGGGTTCGGCGTGTCTGCCACCATCGGCGCCCTTCTCGGCCTTGGCGGCTTCGCTCGGGCCGAAAAACAAGCGGTCGAGCTGGCCCGGCATTGGCTCGATCAGGTGGGGCTCACCGCTCGCGCCGACGAGGCCGCCGGCGATCTGCCCTACGGCGATCAGCGGCGGCTTGAAATTGCGCGCGCCATGTGCACGCGCCCGGTCCTTCTGTGTCTCGACGAGCCGGCGGCGGGGCTGAATGCGCGCGAGAGCGATGGGCTCAATGCGTTGCTCTATGCGATCCGCGAGAAGGAGAAGATCGCCATCTTCCTCATCGAGCACGACATGAGCGTGGTGATGGCCATCTCCGACCACATCATCGTGCTCGACTACGGCAAGAAGATCGCCGACGGCACGCCTAAAGAAATCCGCGACGATCCGCGCGTCATCGCCGCCTATCTTGGCGTGCCCGACGAGGAACTGCCCGGGGTGGACGCGCCCGGCCCGGAGGCGCGGCCATGAGCGCGAACGCCCTGCTCGCCCTCGACAACGTCACCGCCTGCTACGGAAAGCTGCCGGTGCTGCATGACGTGACCCTCGACATCAAGCTCGGCGAGATCGTGGCGCTGATCGGCGCCAACGGCGCCGGCAAGACCACCACGATGATGACGATCTGCGGGCGGCCGCGCGCCAGCAAGGGCCACGTCGTCTTCGACGGCAAAGACATCACGCAGCTTCCGACCCATGAGATCGCACGCTTGCGCATCGCCCAATCTCCCGAAGGCCGGCGCATCTTCTCGCGCATGACGGTGATGGAGAACCTGCAAATGGGCGCCATCATCGCGGGCGACGCGGACGGCTTCGACCGCGACCTCGATCGCGTGCACACGCTGTTTCCGGTGCTCAAAGACCGCGCCGATCAGCGCGGCGGCACTCTGTCGGGCGGCGAGCAGCAAATGCTCGCCATTGCGCGTGCGCTCATGGGACGCCCCAAGCTGCTCCTGCTGGACGAGCCGTCGCTCGGGCTGGCACCCTTGATCGTCAAGCAGATCTTTGCGGCGATCAAGGATCTGAACGAGGCGGGGCTGACCGTGTTCCTGGTTGAGCAGAACGCCTACCACGCGCTCAAGATCGCCGACCGCGGCTATGTCATGGTCAACGGCAAGATCACCATGTCGGGCACGGGCGAAGACCTTTTGGTGCGCAAAGAAGTGCGCGCCGCCTATCTCGAAGGCGACACGGCGATCCTGAAAGAGACGAACGGAGCATGAGCGCACTGACCCCATCTCTCACCTTTTGGCTCACGGATGACGGCTTGCGCGTCTTTGTGGTGCTCACGGTGATCATCGGGGGTGGCGCCGCGTTCCTCGCCGGCCGCGGGCTCGCGCGCGCCTGGAAGCCGCTATGGCGATTGCGCCTGTATATAGCGTTGCTCGCGGTGGCGGTGCGTTTCTTCCATTACGCCCTGTTCGACGGCGCGCTGCTGTCGCCCTACTATTATCTCCTGACCTATGTGGTGCTGCTGGCTGCGGCGATGCTCGGTTTCCGCATGATGCGGACGACGCAGATGGTCACCCAATATCGCTGGCTCTACCAACGGACCAGCCCGCTCACTTGGCGCACCCGCTGACTTGATGGCCACCGACCTTGGCGCGCCCGGGATGCGTGATTAGGTTAGGCTCGCCTGAGGCTTTGAAGGAGATCGGAATGATGCGTTTGGCCGGGCTGATTGCCGCCCTCATGGCAAGCCTCGCGCTTGCCGCCTGCAACGGCGAGAACGACCCCAATGTTACGAAGATCACCGTCGCCGGACCGGTCACGGGCCAATACGCCTCTTTCGGCACGCAGATGACCAATGGCGCCGAGCTGGCCGTGGCCGATATCAACGCGGCAGGCGGCGTGCTCGGCAAAAAGCTCGATCTCGATGTCGGCGACGACGCCTGCGACCCGAAACAGGCCGTGGCGATCGCCAACCAGATGGCCGGGGAAAACGTGGCGCTGGTGGCCGGGCATTTCTGCTCCGGCTCGTCGATCCCGGCGTCGAACGTCTACGCCGAGAGCAATCTGGTGATGATCTCGCCCGCCTCGACCAACCCGGCGCTCACCGACAACCGCCCCGGCCCCAACATTTACCGCGTGTGCGGCCGCGACGATAAGCAAGGCAGCGTCGCCGGCGCCTATCTCGCCGAGCATTTCGGCGACAAGAACATCGCCATCATCGACGACAAGACGGCCTACGGCAAAGGGCTCGCCGATGAGGTGAAGAAGACGCTGAACGGCGCCGGCATTCAGGAGGTCCTGAACGAGTCCTACACCGCCGGCGAGAAGGACTATTCGGCGCTTGTGTCGAAGCTCAAGCAGGCCGATGTCGGGGCGCTGTTCGTCGGCGGCTACCACACCGAGTCCGGACTGATCCTGCGCCAGATGCGCGACCAGGGCATGGATGCGGTGCTGATGGGCGGGGACGCCCTCGTCACCCAGGAATATTGGTCGATCACGGGACCGGCCGGCGAAGGCACGCTGATGACTTTCTCGCCCGACCCGCGCAAGAACCCGGCCGCGGCCGAGGTGGTGGCGCGCTTCAAGGAGAAGGGCATCGAGCCCGAAGGCTACGTGCTCTACACCTATGCCGCGGTTCAAGCCTGGAAGGAGGCTGTGGAGAAGGCCGGCACCACGGATGCGCCCGCCGTGGTCAAGGCGCTCAACGAGAATGAGTTCGATACGGTGATCGGAAAGTTCCGATTCGACGGCAAGGGCGATCCGAACCTGCCGCCCTACGCGGTTTATCGCTGGTCGAACGGAAGTTATGAGCAGATCGGCGAGGCGCCGCCCGCCGGCTAGACCCTGGCTAAACGCTCGCGCGCCTAGCTCTTCTTGGCGGCCGCGTCCTCGGCTTTGAACTGGGCCTCGAGCTCTGCCTCGAACTTCACCAGGTCTTCAGGCACCGGCATGCCGAACGCGCGCATCTCGTTCAGCCTCTCGCGAATCTGCAAATAAAGCTCGTGCCGGTCCTCGGGCTGGTTCTCCATCTGGTTGATGAGAAGCGCGAGCTCCGCCTTGAGATCCTCGAATGCCATGGGGTGGTGTCTCCTTTTGACCGGCGGCGGATCGGACCATAAACGGCGAATGGCGGCAAGCCTTGTCGCGCACGCATTGCAGTCCGGCCGTTTCCCTTGCATAGTCGCCCTGCCGAGAGGCGTGGAGGGAAAGCAGGCAATGGAAAAACTGACGTTCACCAAGGTGGTCGGCTTCGTGCTTGCCGCGGCGTTTGCCATCGTGATCGGGGTCTGCATGTGGGCGCTGATGGTCGGCGACTTCATGAATACGGTCATGAACCAGCAAACCCAGCACACGGTCCGCATCGTCGGCTTTGCCGGTATGCTGGCCGCCCTCATCACCTGGTGGTGTCAGCGCTTCACGGCCCGGCGCGGCTTTCTGGTACGCATGCTGTTCGCGCTCTTTATCTTCATCGTGGCGTTCTGCAGCTTCGGCGGTCTGCTCCGCTTCATCTACATCCATGCCAGCTATCCGAGCCAGCAGGACTGGTCGTTGTCGGGCATGTATCTCGCCTCACTCAACGACTTCTATACCTTCCTGCTCGACATGCTGATCCCGCCCCGCCCGGCCTATGCGGCGCTGGCGGTGGGCGCGGCCATCTATGTCGCCCTGTTCGGCCCCCGCGAACCAAGAACTGTTGAAATTTAAGTCTTTCGGCAGTGCCGCGTTTGAGTGCGCGCTACGTTCTGCTAGACCTTTCCTCTCACCGGGCATCCGTCCGGGAAAGGCTTGAACGACCAGCATGATCCCGCGCTATAGCCGCTCCGAGATGACTGCCATCTGGGAGCCCAAGAACAAATTCCGCATCTGGCTCCAAATCGAGGTCTATGCCGCCGAGGCCATGGCGGAGCTCGGCCTGATCCCCAAGGAAGCGGCCGAGGCGGCGAAGAAGCGCGGCGGATTCGATATCGACCGGATCGATGCCATCGAGCTTGAGGTTAAGCACGACGTCATCGCCTTCCTCACCTCCGTGGCCGAGCATGTGGGGCCGGAGGCGCGCTATCTGCACGCGGGCCTCACCTCTTCCGACGTGCTCGATACCTGCTTCAACGTGCAGCTCACCGAGGCCGCCGACATTCTGATCGCTGATCTCGACGCGTTGCTCGCTGCGCTGAAGACGCGCGCCTATGAGCACAAGGACACGATCACCGTGGGCCGCAGCCACGGCATCCATGCCGAGCCGACCACGTTCGGCCTGAAGCTGGCCCAAGCCTACGCTGAGTTCTCACGCGCCCGGCAGCGCATGGTGCGCGCCCGCGAGGAGGTCGCGACCTGCGCCATTTCGGGGGCGGTGGGCACCTTCGCCCATGTGGACCCGCGCGTGGAGGCTTATGTCGCGAACAAGCTCTGCCTGACGCCGGAGCCGATCTCCACCCAAGTGATCCCGCGCGACCGCCACGCGGCCTATTTCGCCACGCTGGCGGTGATCGCCAGTTCCGTGGAACGGCTTGCCACCGAGGTGCGGCATTTGCAGCGGACCGAGGTGCTGGAGGCCGAAGAGTTCTTCTCGGAAGGCCAAAAAGGCTCCTCCGCCATGCCGCATAAGCGCAATCCCGTGCTGTCGGAGAACCTGACCGGGTTGGCGCGGGTCGTGCGCGGTTACGTCGTGCCTGCGCTCGAGGACGTGGCGCTCTGGCATGAGAGGGATATCTCGCATTCCTCGGTCGAGCGGATGATCGGCCCGGATGCCACGGTCACGCTCGATTTCGCGCTTCATCGCCTCACCGGCCTCATCACTGGGCTGATGGTGTATCCGGAGCGCATGCGCGCCAACATGGATCGCCTGGGCGGGTTGATTCATTCCCAGCGCGTTCTGCTCGCGCTCACCGCGGCGGGCGTCTCGCGCGAGGACGCCTATAGCTTGGTCCAGCGCAACGCCATGAAGGTGTGGCAGGAGGGCAAGGACTTCCTCACCGAGCTCCTGGCCGATCCGGAGGTGACCAAGGCGCTCTCGGAGGCGGTGATCCGCGATCAATTCGATCTCGGCTATCACACCAAGCACGTGGACGCGATCTTCGCCCGCGTGTTCGGCGGTTAGAGCTTAAAGCCCTCAGTCCCCGTAGGGATCCTTATAGGAGCTCTGGACGCCGGAGCTGATGCCTTGAATGTCAACGTCCGCGATGGGGCCGCCACCGTCGCCATAGGCGCCGCTGTCGCGGAAGATATGCGGCATGTAGCGATAGCGGTTGCGCTCTTGGGTCATCATGAAGAAGCGCTTGCGGTAGAAGCTTGGCGCAATAGCCGTGTAAGGCGGCATGTCGGCATACCAGTCGGCCTTGGGATAGTGGCCGGCACGATAGGGATAAGGCGGGAAGATCGGCCAAACCTCCGGCTCGACCAAATGGGCCGAGGCGAGCACCAGCCCGCGCATGCTCGCATAACCCCGGTAGCCGTCCCAGACCAGAGCGCACCAGCCGCTGCGGCAGCCCTTGATATCGACCCGCGCGCCCGCGGGGATCGTGGCGATCCGGTAATAGCTCGTGCTTGGTCCCTCGCGCAGGGACAGCGCCGTTGCCGTCGCCGCGTCACGCGCGAGCGTCGTGCCCGTGGCAATCATGAGCCCTAGAAGAGATCCCATGATCACTCGAATCGAGTGTCCCATGCCGCGCTCCTATACGAGTCGGTGCTCAATAGTCTGGCACAAGCGTCCGGCAGCGTCAGCCTCGGAGTGGACGGAATGGGCGCTATGGGACAAGCCTGATGCAAGGATGCAACGCCTCACCGGACTTCGCGAATCGTTTGAAGACGAATCGTTTGAAGAGCTTGGGCGGCGCGCCTTAAGAGGCTGATTCAACTTCCGCCTTGGTCGCGGCGGCGGCGGCGGCGAACCAGCCGGCATCGGTGCCGACGGCGACGATGTCCCAGCCTTCTTCGATCCGGGGCTTGGCGAAATCGGTGTCGTTGGCGAAAATGAGAGTCATCACAGACTTCTCGCGGGCCTTCCTCAGAACCAGAGTCATGGCCTCCTGGACCTCTTTGGCCCAGATATCGAGGCGCCCGGTGAGGGCCACGGAGAGGTCGTTGGGGCCGAAGCAGACCATGTCCACGCCGTCGAGGCTGAGAATGTCGTCGAGCTGCTCCAGAGCGCCCTTGGTCTCGATCTGCGGGCAGGCGATGGTGAAGCCGTTGGCCTCGGTGAAATAGTCGCCCGCATGCCCGAGCTTGGCGCGATACGGGCCCCAGCTGCGTAAACCCCGCGGCGGGTATTTCACGGCCCGGACGAAGGCCTCGGCCTCCTCCACATTGTTGATCAGCGGGCACATGATGCCTTGGGCGCCTGCGTCGAGCGCCCGGCCCACCAGGCCCGGATCGTTATTGGCGACCCGCACGATGGCCGGCAGGCCGCTAGCCTTGGCCGCCGTCAGGCAGGCGACCAGCGCCTCATTGCCCCCCAGCCCATGCTGCTGGTCGATGGTGAGGCAGTCCCAGCCCGCCTCGCCGATCAGCTCGATGAGGAAAGGATTGTTCAGCGTGAGCCACGCGTTGAACAGCGTCTTTCGCTCTTTGGCGGCCTGGCGGAACCGGTCTTTCGCCACGAAGTCTTGCGCCACGAGGTCCTGGGCCATCGCGCCGGTCAGCCCTTCGCTTCAGCTTCGATCTGCCGCACCGCCTCGACCAGGAGGTCGGCCATGGCGCGGCGGATCTGATGGTCGGATTGATCGACCCCCTTGCCGTCGAAGTCGGCCCTGATCTTGCGGAACACATCCTCCTCGCCCGGCTCCTCGAGGTCGGCTTTGACCACCTCCCGGGCATAGGCCTGGGCGTCGTCGCCGGAAAGCCCCATTTTCTCGGCCGCCCACAGGCCCAAGAGCTTGTTGCGCTTGGCGGTCGACTTGAATTGCAGCTCCGCGTCGAGGGCGAATTTCCGCTCGAAACTCTTCTCGCGATCGTCAAAATTGGTCATTGGCCCGGCACCTCCAAAAGACCCCCGCGCGCGAGGGCGAAAGAACGTCGAATTGTTGGGAAAGTCCCGCCTCTCAGAGGCGGGTGATAGCGCCGAAAGGCCGGAAAATCAACAAATCGCGGGGGCGCTCCCCGCGGCCCTTCGGCCCAATTGGGGGCCGTTGTACGCCCCCTCCCCTTGAGCTAAGGTCGGCTTAGATTTCTTGATCCGATTCCTGCGATGGTGATTCTTACGTGGCGCGCGGCCTGGGGTTTTCCCATCCCCCGCGCGTTTGGCGTTTGTCAGCCGTTGGGGCCAAGTTAGTGAGGAACCGAATATGAACCGCCGCCGGCGCGTCTATGAGGGCAAGGCCAAGATCCTCTATGAAGGGCCCGAACCCGGCACGCTCGTCCAGCACTTCAAGGACGACGCCACCGCCTTCAACAACAAGAAGCACGACAAGATCGAGGGCAAGGGCGTCCTCAACAACCGCATCTCCGAGTACATCTTCGAGAGACTCAATGAGATCGGCGTGCCGACCCATTTCATCAAGCGGCTGAACATGCGCGAGCAGCTCATCCGCGAGGTCGAGATCATTCCGCTCGAGGTGGTGATCCGCAACGTCGCCGCGGGCTCGCTGTCGACGCGGCTCGGCCTCGACGAAGGCACCATGCTGCCCCGCTCGATCGTCGAGTTCTATTACAAGGCCGACGAGCTCAATGACCCGATGGTCACCGAAGAGCACATCACCGCGTTTGGCTGGGCCACGCCGCAAGAGCTCGACGACATCATGTCTTTGGCGCTACGCATCAACGACTTCCTGTCGGGCCTGTTCCTCGGCGTCGGCATCCGGCTGGTGGACTTCAAGGTCGAGTTCGGCCGGCTGTGGGAGGGCGAGCACATGCGCGTCGTGCTCGCCGACGAGATTTCTCCCGACTGCTGCCGGTTGTGGGACATCGAGACTCAGGACAAGTTGGACAAGGATCGCTTCCGCCGCGACATGGGTGGTCTGGTCGAGGCCTACCAAGAGGTGGCGCGTCGGCTTGGCCTGCACGTGGATAGTCCGTCGCGGCCCCGCAGCGGTCCCGTGCTGGTGCGGACGACTTAAGAACAAGGGCTGAAAAGCGAAGCATGAAGGCGCGCATCACCATCACGCTGAAACCCGGCGTGCTCGATCCGCAAGGCAAGGCCATCGAAGGCGCGCTGCACGCGCTCGGCTTCGGCGCGGTCGACGGCGTCCGCCAGGGCAAATATATCGAGGTCGAGGTCGCCGAAAGCGACCCGGCACGCGCGCGCGCCGAGATCGAGCGCATGTGCGAGCAGCTTCTCGCCAACACCATCATCGAGAACTACGCTTATGAGCTCGAGGCGGCGTAGCCTCATCTGCGGACCTCTACAGGCTGGTCATGGCCGGGCCTGCCCCGGCCATCCACGATGTGACCAAAGAAAGACGTGGATGCTCGGCACAAGGCCGGGCATGACAGGCAAAGAGTTGGTATGCCGAGGCACATGAAAGCCAGCATCATCGTCTTTCCCGGATCGAACTGCGACCGCGACGCGGCCGTGGCACTCGAAGCCGCCATGGGCAAAGCCCCCGCCATGGTGTGGCACGGCGATTCCGACCTGCCGAAAAGCGATCTCATCGTCCTGCCCGGCGGGTTCTCCTATGGCGATTATCTGCGCTCCGGCGCCATGGCGGCGCACTCGCCGGTCATGCGCGAGGTGGTGCGCCGCGCGAAAGCCGGCACGCCGGTGCTCGGCATCTGCAACGGCTTCCAGGTGCTCACGGAATCGGGGCTGCTGCCCGGCGTCCTGATGCGCAACGCGACCTTGCGCTTCATCTGCAAGGACGTGCTGCTCAAGGTGGAGCGTAATAACACGGGCTTCGCCGGCCACTACGACACCGGCGAAGTGGTGCGATTTCCCGTCGCCCATAAGGACGGGGCCTATTTCGCCGACGAGGAGACGCTCGACCGGCTCGAGGGCGAGAACCGCGTCGCCTTCCGCTATTGCGAGGCGTCCGGCGCGGTCACGGAAGCCGCCAACCCCAATGGCTCCCGGCGCAACATCGCCGGCATCTATAACGAGACCGGCACCGTGCTGGGGCTGATGCCCCACCCGGAGCGCCTGGCGGACGCCGCCTTAAGCGGCACTGACGGCGCCAAGATGTTTGCCTCAATCCTGGAGACCCTCCATTGAGCGGCGCGGCGCGGGCGGCCCGCGAAGCACAAGGCCTTTCCGAGGAACTGATCGCCGAGCATGGCCTCAACGCGGAGGAATACGCGCTTCTCCTGAAGGAGCTCGGCCGCGAGCCGACGCTCACCGAGCTCGGCGTGTTCTCGGTGATGTGGTCGGAGCACTGCTCGTATAAATCCTCACGGGTGTGGCTGAAGACCCTGCCGACGAGCGGCCCGCAAGTCATCCAAGGCCCGGGCGAGAACGCGGGCGTGGTCGATCTCGGCGACGGCCAGGCCGCGGTCTTCAAGATGGAGAGCCACAACCACCCCTCCTACATCGAACCTTATCAGGGCGCTGCCACCGGCGTCGGCGGCATCATGCGCGACGTGTTCACCATGGGCGCGCGGCCCGTGGCCAATCTGAACGCGCTGCGCTTCGGCGCGGCCGACCACGCCAAGACGCGCCATCTCGTGGCCGGCGTGG
>Ga0307378_10001209_pt1 | contig 42530 bp, 44 predicted proteins | sample UN1MG_FD_202238 | JGI IMG/M metagenome (GOLD analysis project Ga0307378, IMG submission 202238) | Soil microbial communities from Risofladan, Vaasa, Finland - UN-1 | ecosystem: Environmental > Terrestrial > Soil > Coastal area > Acid sulfate soil | place: Finland: Risofladan, Vaasa | collected...
ATTGCGAAAAGTACATCGACCTTATATTAGAAAAAAGATAGTATGATGTAAAGTGGGAAAAGAAGCTATTCTTTATGAAAAATTATCAAACGATAAGGTACGTTGTACAGCTTGTGCTAGATATTGTGAAATGGCGGAAGGACAAATTGGTCTTTGTGGAGTTCGAGGAAATCAAAATGGAAAATTAGACCTGTTTGTTTATGGTAAAGTGATCGCAGGTCATGTTGACCCTATTGAAAAAAAACCTGTAACTCATTATCATCCGGGCTCAAAAGTATATTCTATTGCCACAACTGGATGTAATTGGCTCTGCAAATATTGCCAAAATTATGATATCAGTCAAAGAAGAAAAATTGAAGGTGTAGATATGACTCCACAAGAGGTAGTGCAAACTGCAGTAAATAATGGAGCAGATGGTATAGCCTATACCTACAATGAACCGTCGATTTTTATAGAATTTGCAAGAGATTGTGGCGTAGAAGCTCACCGAAAAAATCTTTACAATATTTTTGTTTCAAATGGCTACGATACTCCAGAATCAGTAAAAATGATGGGAGAGTTTTTAGATTCTATAACAGTTGATTTCAAAGGTAATGCTGAACCAGAGTTTACAAGAAAATATATTGGGATTCCTGATCCTCAACCAGTTTTTGATACACTTTTAGAAATTAGAGATAAAACAAAAATTCACGTAGAGATAACAGATTTGGTTGTTCCACAAGTTGGGGATAGTTTAGAGTATGCAGAAAATTTATGTAAATTTGTTTATGATGAATTTGGGCCAGAAATGCCTATCCACTTTTTGCGTTTCCATCCAGATTATAAGATGATGGAATTTAATTCTACTCCAGTAGAAACATTGGAAAAACATCATGAAATTGCCAAAAAAATTGGATTAAAGTATGCCTATATCGGAAATGTTCCTGGACATCCATTAGAACACACTTACTGTCCTGAATGTAAAAATATCGTCATCAAAAGATTTAGTTTTAATATAGAATCATGGAATCTTGATGAAAAAAATCAGTGTCAATTTTGTGAAAACAAGATTCCCATTGTAGGCAAATTATCAAAAAATTATAAAAAAAATAGATTTCATTTTGTTCAATAATTAGCAACTGCCCTTACAGGGGAACCTGTTGCATCTTTTAGCTTTAAAGGTAAAATGATGAAATTAAATCTCAGAGTGGGAATTTTTTCCAAATTTGAAAGATTTTCAACTATGAGAACATTATTTGTGGCTAAAATTTTATGAGCTGAAAATAACTTGTCAATCCCAAGATCAATACTTGGAGAATCAATTCCAATTAAATTGATTTTTTTTGAAACAAGGTAACTAATTGCAGATTTAGATAATCCTGGGTTATTTGTAAAATAGAATTTTTTATTCAAATTTTTTTGCCAGTTGGTGAAAAATATAATAGAAGAAAAGTTTGGGATTTTTCCATTTTTTTTCTCAAAATTAATCAAGTCCTGTTTGGTGATTGATTGATCTTTTGATTTTTTAATTTTTATTAATATTCCTTCTCCGATAAGCCGAGAAATAGGAATTTGGTGAATCTTTATTCCATTTTTTGCAAAGTGATATGGTGCATCAAGATGGGTTCCTGTATGAGAGCTTAAAAATAATAATTCTAGATTAAAACCCTCATCCTTGATTGTGGACCATGAAATGAATTGAGGAGGAGGCGAACCAGGAAAATTTGGAATTGACAAAGAAATTGTTAATGTAAGATCTAGATGTTTCACATCAAGAAATTCTGAGGGTAGTTTATCAGTTTTTGATGTCTATGAAAGGTTAAATACTGTTCATGAAAATCTGCAACATGCCTACAGCATATGTATTATTGAATTCGGATCTAGGTTCAGATAGTACTATAATTGATGATACGAAAAAAATTCTTCAAAATGAAGATGTTGTATCTGAGATTCAAGGTGTTTATGGAGTTTATGATATTGTTTTGAAGTTAACTTCTGATAATGCTGAAAATCTTCGTGCAATCATTACAGAAAAGATTAGAAAAATCAATAAGGTGCAATCAACCTTAACGATGATGGTTATAGAGGAACAAGAGAATCTATAACTTTTTTATCGCATCGATAACTTCAAGGATTTCAGATTCAGTATTAAAAAAGTGAGGAGACGCTCGAACTATTTTTTTGTCATAGATTTCTCTTACTGCTAAAATTATTCCCTGTTTTTCTAGTTTTTCAACCACCGTTTGTGATTCATGTCCATCTAAGGTAAATGAGACTATACTTGTACGCTCTTCGGGATTGTTTGGACCATAGAGTATTATTTTGCTATTTTTTGATAATTCCTCTCTGAGCATATTTGAAAGGTAAATGTTTTTTTTACGTATGTTTTCCAAACCATATCTGTAAAGATAGTTTGCAGAGGATTCCAATCCAACTATCCCAACATAGTTACGGAATCCTGTTTGAAATTTTTCAGGCAAGTCCTTGAATGCTAAATTCGATTCATCGTACATTATTGCTGATTCACCTCCTATAGAAAGAGGCTCAAGTAATTCGCTTGATTTACGATCACAGTAAAACAATCCTGTTCCCATAGGGCCACAAAGCCATTTTGATCCATTAAAAGCCATAAAATTACATTTAAGATTTTTTACATCAAAATTACCAGAACATCCTACTGTTTGAGCACTATCAAGGAAAAATGGTATTTTGTTATCTAGAATTTTACCAATTTTTTCTATTGGTAATATTGAACCAGTGTTATACAATGCATGACTAAGTGAAACTAGTTTTGTGTTGCTGTCAAGAAATTTTTTAAATTGATTAAAATTAAAAAATCCATTTTCATCTATCGATAAATTTTTGATTTCTAGTCTATTTTTTAGTCGAAGCCATGGATAAAAATTGGCATGATGTTCATGAGACATCCCACGTATTATAATATTAGAGGATGAATCAAAAGAAAGACCATTAGCTACAAAATTTATTCCGTCTGTTGTACTCTGAGTTAAAATAATCTCATCAGGCTGACAATTAATTATCTTTGAGATAATTTTTCTAGTATTTCTTAATTTTTCTGCAACAAATGGTTCAGATTCAAGAGAATCTGGTCCCAGCGAATTGTATGAAATTAAAAATTCTTTCATTGCCTCAATACTTTGCGTTGGCATTAGGGATACTGATGCGTTATTTAGATAGATTTTGTTAGATGAAAAATCCTCAGATACATCCTTTGGCTCTAAATTCATTATTATATCTGTTAATGAATAATTTAGTGTTGGATAAAAATCCTAACCTAATTTTAGATAATGATTTTGTTCAAATGAAAAGTGAATTTTCCGAAAAAAATCCGAGTTTTATTTTATGCTCTAAACCTTTTCTAAAAACTGAATTTTTAAATAGATTAATCGATTCTTGTGCTATCCCTGTAATTTTTTTAGATTTTGATTTGTTGTATAGTGGTTATGTGTGTTCTGAAATGATTAAAAAAAATGAAAATGTAAGAATTATTCGCTCTGATAGGATCAATTGGGAAAAGAACCTAAAAGAAATTATTGAAAAAATATCAAGAGAAAAATCGCTCGTAATTTTAGATTCTTTAAATGGGATTTACAACATGTTTGATGAATTAGAATCTAGCAGATTTATCAATGCGGCTATTATGCTTTTATCCTCTGTAGCCAGATATACAAAATCGCAGATTATGGTCACTGCAATGACCATAAAAAATAATAATCAAGAATGGACTCTTTCTCCAGGTGGGAGACATTTAATGGATTCAAAACAATCTGGAATGTATTATTTAGAAATGTCTGAAACAAGTTTGATTTTAAATATTATTGATAAAAACCAGCCAGATTCTAAATCTTTTAAAATTAGGAAATAATGTTGCTAAAGCGATCAGATTTTCAAACGCCGTTATAAAATTTTAAACGGTGTTATAAATTCAATTTCCTCGGTAAGTTATATAAAGATCAAAAGATAAAAAATTTTTGTTATGCCAGTAGCAATACTTCCAGACATCAGCGAACAAATGTGTATCGGATGTGCACTATGTGTAGAAATCTGTACAACACTTGGTCCAGATGTCCTTAGAGTAAAACCAGTAGAAGGCTGGAAAAGAGGTAAAGCATTTGTCTTTTATCCAGAACGATGCATTACTGACGGTGCATGCATCGGTGTATGCCCAACAAAAGCAATCTTTTGGATGAGACCAATGGACTTTACAGTTGGACAACCAGTGCCTCTTCACAAAGATTCAGTCTTCGTAAAAGGTTGGACCGAACTAGTAGACTAGTCGATTCGATCATTTTCAATTTATTTTTATATTTTTAAAATAACCAAATTTGTCCAATAGTACTTGTACAAATACGGTTTCCCTAATCATTTGGTTAAATCTTCACAATTAATTTCAAAAAAATTCAGGCATAAAATATTCTAAAAAATTATAATTTTCAATAGAATTATGGAATATTCAGGATGCCTTCTTTAATTAAAAATTGAATTCCCTGGACAAAGGTTGTATCATCAATGTCGCCATTTGCCCACCAACCTGCATTGCTTTTAATCCATTCTGGAATTTCATTTCCACCAGAGCCAGAACCTGGAGTAGTTGGAGGAATATTCAGGATGCCTTCTTTAATTAAAAATTGAATTCCCTGGACAAAGGTTGTATCATCAATGTCGCCATTTGCCCACCAACCTGCATTGCTTTTAATCCATTCTGGAATTATAGAAGATGAAACAACATTTTCACTTAATTTTTCAAGTAGAGGATTCTCCTCGATTTCAATTTCGACAATAGCAAATCCACTCATGGATGCATCAGGTTTTTCTTGTTCTGGTCCTGTACCATGAACAAATATCGAATAGCGTACTAGTCCAGCTTTTTCTTTTATTTGAAGAAGATGATGAACTCGACCAAATTCATTATACAGATTATCTTCTCCAATCTCTTGTGCATATGAACGCAATTTATTGCCTTCCTCATCGACTACCCAAATATCATAATGAATTTGATCTAGAATTTCAAGATCATTATACTTGCTAAGGAAATTTATTTTCCAGTCAATATTACAGCCCTCAATAGGTGTTAGCGGAGAATAATTGTACTGAATCATCATGGAATGTGTATTTGTAGAAACACGATCACTGGTATAATCATAAAATTTTGTAGGACAATTCAGTAACTCCTCTTTTTGGATTGTTTCTTCTACATCTTTGAAAGGATCATCCATGATATTTTCTTTATAATTTAACAAAGTGAACTGATACATTATTGGAGCATTGCCCTCAGTAATCCCTGCATAAGTTAATGCTTTAACAGGAAAAGGAAAATCATCCACTAGCCATATTTCATTATCATTACCGCTATACCAGCCAACAACAATGGTATCTACAGTTCCGGCAGGCGTAGTAATTGTCTCTACTCTATTTGTAATTAATTGGGCGTTACTTCCACCACCAATGGGTCCTATTTCCCCCCATGAAGCAGATCTAAACTCTTTTGGTCCATGAATTCGGTCATTTTCATTTCCAGTAGTAAAAGCAGACAACCAAGCTAATGAAGATTTGAATGCACTGGTATACTCAAAAATATTATCATCAAACAATATAGGTTCAGGAGCAGTTTTACCAAGACCCAAAGAACCTATAATGATTTTATTCTGATCTTCGACTACAACTTTCGCATCCCATAATGTTTCACTGATATTTTGTATGTCTCCTTTGATCCACATTTTCAATGTAATAGGGGAACAGTCATTAAGATTTATTTCACATAAAGAATACTCGAAATAATCTCCCTTCTTGAGACCTTCACCCAAATACCACGAACCATCAATATCAACACCTCCTGATGTTTGAGTATCCTGACCAAAAGAAAAATTTGAAAATCCAAAACTTGATAAAATAACTAATAGACTGATTTTTACTAGATTATCTTTCATAATTAATTTTTAAATTAATAGATATTAAACGTAGGTTACCCGTGTTAATTAAAAAAAATATGATTTGAACTAGTTTACAATCATGGAAAAATGGAATTTTCCCAATACCATTTTTGTTTGTAATGCTCTGGTTTTGAAGGGGGTACTTTTGTGTAATGTCGTTTGAATTTAATCTCGTCAGTGAATTTCATACTGCACTTGATTTACCCTCGGGGATTTTGGGGGTTCGTTTCATCCAAATAATTATTCCTATAAACATGACTGCAGGTATCAAAATAATTGCAATAGTCATTTCATAATAGAGTTCTAGTCTTTGTGCAGGTTGTACATGATAAGCTTCATGACTAGTTTTTTCGGGGTTATCATAAACTACACCAGTAAAATCAACGGATCTTTGAGCTTTGTTCTCGACTTTCCCAGATACTGTAACTCCTCCTTCAGCTAAAATAGATAAAGCTTCAATTCCTTCCATTCTAATAATTATTGAACCAGATTGATCAAAAATAAAATTACGGTAATCACCACCAATTTGATTTAATCCTTCATCACGGAAAAGTTCTTTTCCGTTTTGAAAAATAATAAAGTCATATTTCATTTTTGCCAGATTAGAATTTGTAGTCGGATCATAAAATTGATAGACAAATTGAATTTTTTCATGAGTTTTAATTACTGGTGGATCCCAGCTAAGATTAACTTCTATTTGTCTATCTGGAGTATATTGCAAAAGTGGAAATTCTAATTTCTGTCCAGTGGCATCGTGTGGAAAATCTGGAATTTTACTCTCAACAATTACCACACCTTCCATCCAGGGATGAATTGTGCAGAAATATGAAAAAGTACCAGACTCATCAAATTTATGATTCCATGATTCTCCTGGCAGAAATCGATCACTGTCAAATCCTCCATCTGGAGTTCCAAAATTATCATCCATCCAACCAAATCTTCCAGACCCTTCACCACTGGTAACAGTATGACCTTCTCTATCATTATTGTACCAAATAATTGAATCACCTACTGTAATAGCAATTACTGGTGGATCGTACCAAACCTCTGCAGGGGTATTTAATTCAGGATTAAATGACCCATATGGAATATTTACAATGTAATCTTCGGCATAAGCACTTGAAACCAAAGAAAGTACTCCTAATACAATTAAAGTATGTATTTGATACAAGATATGATTATTTACACTTTAAATTTATTTAATGATAAGAAGATTTTCTTTATTGATAGTCAGGTATGATAATTAGAGAAGGTTTAGATATTTTTAAATTGTAATTTTTCTCAAAAATCATATGAAACGAATTGAGATTATTGTTCAAAGTGAGGTTTCAAGACAAGTAGTAAAAGCAATTCGAGGTGTAGGTGTAAGTGGAGTTACATTGATTGAATCCTTAGGTCAAGGAGGAGGAGAAAGACCAGAAATTGGTGGAAAGCAAATTGAATTTAATTCTACAGATGTAATTATAACGGTTGTAAATGATTCCCAATTAGATTCTGCTATATCAGCCATTATGGATGTAGCTCATACTGGAAATAAGGGGGACGGAAAAATCTTCATCACAAATGTTGAACAGTCTTATGACATTTCGACAAAACAAAAATCATCTGAAATAATTTAATTTTTTTACCATTAAAGGAATTTTGATTTATTTTTGTTTTCTAGAAACGATATATACGGTATAGCCATGTTCCGGAGAAACAATCTCACTTTCTACTTTTTTAAAGATATAATCCTCCAGAGTTTTGGCATTTTCAAATAATTCTTTACCTATAATCAATCCATTTGCTGGGGCAGTCCTGTTTATTTTAGCACATCGATTAACAGTAGCTCCAAAAATATCATTAACCGACGAGGTTGAGGTTCTAGCTATTCTTACCATTCCAAAAGTAGCACTGGTTCTATAATCGATAACCGGCAGATTTTCTTTTTGTAATTTTTTTTCAATTTCCTCGTGTGATTCTCCTAATGCTAAACAACAATTAAGGCATTTTTTTATTGTAAGTTCTATTTCAGAATTAATTACAGGAAAATAGAATAATAAAGCATCACCAATATTTTTGACAACTATACCACTATAATTTCGAACGATCAATGCTGTTGAGTTGAGAAAAATTCTATAGAATTCACTTGTTTGTGAATCTGATAAATTTGAAGTGATTTTTGTGGAGTTCATTATGTCTATCATACAAACACAATATTTTTCACTATAATTTGAAAATTGCAAAAGAATGTCTTCTTGTTGTTTAATCACGTTTTCTTTTTCTTTAATTTCAATTAATGATTCTTGGAGTTTTTGAGCCATTGAATCAAAAGCATGAGAGAGTTCACCTATCTCATCCTTTGTTGTAATCTTTGTTCTTACCTCAAAATTGCCACCTGCAATTGTGTTTGCAGCATTTTTCAATTTTATTAATGGTTTTGAGAGGGTTTTTGAAATAATAAATGCCATTATTGCCATCATTGCTGTAATTAACAAACCAGTTTGAAATATTCTGCTTTGGAGATTTAAGATTGGTTGGATTGTTTCTGATTCGTCTATTTCTGCAAGTAATACAAATCCTAAATCACTTGCACAATAAGAGGAACCATAGGTATGAATTTCTCTATAGTCTAGATAAAGTCCTTCATAATCTAATCCCTCATTAAAGCAGTTTTTAACAGGAGTTGAATTTACTATTTGGTTAAAGATAGTATTTTCCGTAAATCTAGATTCAGATAACATCGTGAAATTACTATTAACAATATAGATTTCCCCTGATTCTCCTAGTCCACTTCTATTTAGTAAAATACCATCTATTGCTGCAGTTCTCATTCTAGATATGACAACTCCAATGGCTTCGTCTCCAATTTTACTATCTTGTGCAAAAATTGGAGATATCACAATCATTTTTTTACTGTTTTGAAAAGGTTCAAAATCTACAAATGATGTATGTAATCCTTTTTGAAATAAGGGATCATTTTGAAAATTATCTTTCTCAATTCTTCCAAGTGAAAAGAAAATATCTCCATTTTTTCCAATTATCTTAACGTCTTCAAATCCAATAGAAAATCCAATTAATGTTTGAAAAGCTTGAATTTGTGTCAGAAAATCTCTGCGTTTTTCTTCAATTTTGTTTTGAAGTGTCTCTTCTGGAGTTTGATTTAATTCTGTAACTAGAATTCGGATCATAGGATCAGTTGTAATAATTTGATTTTGTTCGATACGTGATTCAAACATTATCCGGAGGGTATCACCTCGTATGGTTGATTCACCAAATAATTGTTCACCAGTTCTTTCTTTAAGAATTTGTTCTGCATAATTAAAACTCAGAAATCCGGTAATCGATAAAGCGATAATTGATACGCTCATTACTAAAAGAATTAATTTTTTATCCAAAGCAAAAGAAATAGTCAATTCATCTATTCTATAATTTTATATGAATATCAAGTCTTTGTTAAATATCCAGGTCAGTTAGAATGATTAATTCTAGAAGGGGTAAAATTTTACGATTTTAAGATTAAGAGCCAAATCTCCACCTAGATTTGCTTGATTTTTTATCAAGATTCTCCAGCATTTGGTACGTAATGGTAAAGCCTTTTCCTACCATTGTGTCATCTTTATGGTAATTATTTTTGTTGGGTACAAATTCATCTGCTAAATCCTTAATCTTTTTAGTTTTAAGATCAAATAATCGAATTTCCTTGCCATTTTCCATTCTAATTTTTGCATCATTACTAATTCCCTGAATTGAAAAATCCTCGAAAAATTTGATTGTTCCCTCTTTTTTTAATTCAATAACGACATCATATGTTACCTTGCTGCCATAAAGTAGTATTTCCCTACCCTTGATTTTTATATCATCTTCAAGATTTAGCGCAATTATTGTATCGGCTTCAAGTGAGACTGTATTTACCGCATTTTCTAGAATAATTTTCCCGCGAGGTGCTAAAATTTGTGTCCTGTGTTCTTGCGAAAGATATAGTCCAACTCTACCTTCTGGATCTTGTAATTTGTATTTTCTTCCAAAAACATTTCCTACCACAGCATTTCCATTATCTACGATTATTTGTGCACCATTCTCAATTTTGTACTTGTTTTCAATTGGGTTGACAAATTTGAAATCTCCTCTAGTAAGATGAATTATTGATCTAAATTCTTTTGTCCATGAGGGACTTGTAACATTCCCTTGCATTACGATAGGTCCATCATAAGATAATTCTCCTGCCATAAAATTTCCTTTTATCGAAAGAGCTCCGTTTGCTTTTCTTTCAAGCTCTATTTCTCCTAAAGTTTTAGATCCAAATAGTCTAGTGGCAGTTAAGTTGGACGTGTTCAAAGCAAAGGCCCAATCTTGAGCTGTTTGCATTTCTTTTGATAATTCTTGACCTAAAATTCGATTTTTTCTTTTAATATCTTCTTCAGAATCTCCAGAGTATACCCTAGATTTTCTTAATTTTTCAATATTCGTCTCGGGGTATTTTTTGCCAATTTTTAGATCTTCATATGCTTCTTTAATTTTTATGAATTGTTCATTGTCTCCTCCTCTATCGGAGTGAAATTGGAGAGCTAATCGTCTAAATCCATCTCTAATTTCCTTTTCTGTAGAACCCTCAACTATGTTCAATATGTCATAGTTACTCTCTACCATACATACCACAATTCTTGGCTTAATTGAATCATAACTTTATTTCTACTTTTTTTCTGCACAAAATATGAAGGATTTGTTTAAAAATCAGAAAAACTGCCTTTTTTAAATACCAGAGTGCATTGCATGGCAAAGTATACTGATCTAATAAATCGAAAGTAAAGGAAATTTAGCCATGCAAGCGTTAATCTCAGGAAGAAAAGTTGAAGATGATTCTAGAAAAGATGCGATACTTCAGGTAATGTCTGACAAGTATTGTAGATCCATCTTAGAGATTGCCATGGAAAAGTCAAAATCAGCTATGGAGATAAGTGCTGAAACCAAAATTCCAATCAGTACAGTCTATAGAAGATTACAGACTCTCCATGATAACAAACTTTTAGGAATTTCAGGGTCCATCAGTGATGATGGTAAAAAATATTTCCTCTACAAAAGTAGGATAAAAGCTATTGCCACATCCTTTAATGGCAGTAATGTTGAGATTGAAATAGTTCCCAATATTTCCTAAAACCTATTCCTTTCATTTTATTGAAATCAAATTTGAAAATCAGTGATCTGTTTTAAATCAAAAAATTGATTAGATAAACATGGAAAAGTTGTTTTCTTCACCAGTAATTTCGGTAGAACCTGATTCATCAGTTTTTGAGGCATTGCAGAAAATGCAATTCAAATTTGTAAAACGATTGGTGATTACTGATGGAACTAAACCATTGGGAATCATTACAGAACGAGATATCAATAAATTTCTTGAAGAAGATAAAACGGCAAGGGCCGTTGATGAGATACCAATAAAACACCTTATGCAAAAAAATATCGTATTAATTTCTGATGGATTGGAAGATGACTATTATCAATGTGCTTCTAAAATGGAAAATTTGAAAATTGGTTCAGTAATACTTGTAGATAAGAATGGAGATTTATCAGGAATAATTTCAAGAACAGATTTAGTTAAAACGTATGCCAATGTTTTTGGTGGCAAATATCTAGTAAAAGATTTTATGAGCAAAAAAATAGTTACCTGCAGAAAATCAGATTCTTTAAAATTTGTATTAAGTTTAATGAATAATAATAAAGTCTCCAAATTGGTAGTAACTGATGGCACAGGATTAGCTATTGGACTAATTACAACTAGTACATTATTGAATCATAGTGATTATTTTACAAGAGGTCAAACACGTTCACGAGATTATTTGCTTCCATTAGATAAGGAAGTTATTGTAAATGATTTACTTGAAGATAGTCTTGTAACCATTGGAGAAAATGAAGATTTGGCAAAAGCTGCAAGTCTAATGATAAAGTACAAAATTAGTGGAATCCCTATATTAGATTCTAATCAAAATCTGGTAGGGTTGATAAGTAAAACAGACATTGTAAGGGCATTTTCCTACGTAATGCCTCATGAACAACTAAAATTAAGATATCAAGAAATGTATTAAAACGGTAAATTTTTAGTGTGAGTTAAAAATTCTTCCTTTTTCTACCAAGTGCTAATAATGCAATAATAATTGCTATTATTCCCAATCCTATTCCAATGTATCCAATACTCATTTGTTGATTTTGTTTTTCAAGTTCATTTACTGATTCTTTCAAATCATTTACTTCTCCCACAACTGCAGTATGTCCATCTATTAGCTGATTCAATGTCAAATCAGATGACTCAGGAAATTCAATGTATGACCTTTCATCTACTTTGGGTGGATGCATTGATAGACTGACAGTGGTATCACCAATATTTCCTAGAATGTTTGCTTGATAATATCCTGCTACGGTTGGATTTACAAAGGCATAATATTTTCCAGGAATATCATGATCTTCTGAGAATGGAAGAGTAATTTTATGGTCTGCCAAAATTAATTGCATTTTCAAAGATTTTTCAAGTCCAAGTACTCCATTTTTGAATTCTTGTTCCTCTAAAGACAATCCAGATTCCAAAGGACTAACAAATAGTTCAATTCCATTAGTCTCACCAGACACTACCGGCTCATTCATCCAGCCAATCTCTAATCTATAATCACCTACTGAATCAATAGTATGGCCAAATACATTACCAAAAAATCCAGGGATTAATAGTAAAAACAATGCTAAATATCTAAAATTCAATAATTAGCTAGTCAATTTTAAAGTTAAAAATGTTTTAGCATTTTTCTCTAAATGAAATTTGTCATAGATATTTTTTGGTGTATGGTTTGATCAAAAACTTTAGGCATCAGCATACATTGAAACTTCCCATGCAGTTGGGGTCTGTGCAAATGCTGTGTATTCTTTGTATTTTAATTCTGAATATTTCTCTAGAAAATCTTTTGTGAATACTTCTTCTAAGAATGACTGATCACTATTCAATGAATCAAGTGCTCCTTTTAACGAAACTGGAAGTGATCCTATTTTATATTCTCTTTTTTTCTCTGCACTTAATTTGTAAACATTTTCTTCAACAGGATCTCCTGGATCAATTTTATTTTTTATCCCATCTAATCCAGCCAATAATAAAGCAGCTTCGAGAAGGTAAATGTTTGCAGTAGGATCAGGTACACGATATTCTATTCTTTTACTTTTTTCTTGATTTCTATAATACATTGGAATACGAATTGCAGCAGAACGATTTCCCATACCCCAACACACATTCACTGGTGCTTCAAATCCAGGAACCAGTCGTTTATAGGAATTAGTTGTGGGATTTGTAATTGCGCAAAGTGCCCGTGCATGTGATAAAATTCCTCCAATGTAATATCTTCCAATTTGGCTCATTTGAGCAACACTATCATCAGGATCAAACATAACATTGATCTTATCATCCCATAAACTTTGATGGGTATGCATGGCAGAGGCATTATCACCAAAAATTGGTTTTGGCATAAAAGTCGCCACTTTATTTTTTCGCTTGGCCTTGACTTTAACAATATTTTTTACAGCCACAACACTATCTGCCATAGTCATCATTTCATCATAAACAAGATTAATCTCACATTGTCCTGAGGTTGCAACCTCGTGGTGTTCTGCCTCTACTTTTATTCCAAAGTTATTATAAAGATCATCACAAACATCTTTTCTAAAAGTTTCAAGCGTATCTTTTGGTTGGGCTGGGTAATATCCTTCTTTAATATCAATTGCAGTACTAACGTTTCCTTTTGCCCAAGGCGATTCTTTTGATTCAATAGAATACCCCGATCCTCCACCTGAGTGAGTAGCAGCATACGGTGATGGATAAACGTTAATGCTATCAAATACAAAAAATTCAATTTCAGGTCCCCAGTTAGTGTGTGTTATACCAAAATTCTTTAATTGTTCAGAAGCTTTGAAAGCAATTCCTCTTGAATCTCGATTATATCTTGTTTCTTCTATAGTATTTCCTTCATAAAGATCACAAAACAATATACAGTTTTTTCTGTTTCCTGGGTCATAGTCACTAGGTAAAATTCTAAAAGATTTTGGATCTGGTTTTAGAATCATGTCAGAATTATTCACAGATTTGAATCCAACAATGGAGCTTGCATCTAATTTTTCTAATCCATGTTCAAAGCTTTGTTTATCAATTGCATAACTTGGCATTCCAAGTCTATGTAATTCTCCAAACATATCAACAAACCAGAGATTTACATACGCAATATCATCATCTTTCAAAGATTGTAATACCTGATCAGCGTTCAATTAAATTTTTTAGCATATCATTTTACTAATGTTAGTTTGTAAGATTCTTTTGCCTAAAGGGTAAGGTAAAACTTAAGATTCTGGATAATCTTCATAAGATTTTATTTTTTGGATCTTGTTTAATTCCTCTTCAAAGAAGAATTTTTCTTCAAACGCCGGTTTTAGTTCATTTAACCATATGGCATTTTCATCATATTTTGCAAAAAATGGTCTTTGAACCCACTCAGGATTCCTTCCTTGCAAGAAACGCAAGGCAAACACCTTTTCTCCCATGATTGTAACTACACCTAATACCTGAACTTTGCCAGGAGTAGCTGACATGCTAGGGCCTCTGACAGTTCTTGCAAGACCAGTAACTTTTTTGTAGGCATTTCGGAAAATTTCTTGGGCCTTTGCTAGTGAAATTCCAAAATAATGCTGAGCACCAGTGTCCCTTACAACAAACATGTAGTAAGGAATACATCCTAGTTGAACCTGTTGTGTCCACATTTTTGCCCACATATCTGCATCATCATTAATGTGGGCCAAAAGTGGTGATTGTGTTCTAATCTGAGCTCCTGTGGCTCGTACTTCTTGAATTGCTCGTTTTACAGAATTAGTTGACAATTCAGTTAAATGATTAAAATGTGCCATAAATGCAAGATGAAGACCATTTTTGGTGATGCTTTTAAAAATATCTAACATTTGATTAGAGTCGTCATCTGTTAGGAATTTGTATGGCCAATAAGAAAGTGACTTGGTTCCTATTCTAATTGTCTTTAAATTTGGAAGTTTTGCATCAATTAGAGTTTCAATGTATTTTGAAAATATTTTAGCCTTCATAATCATCGGATCACCTCCTGTAAAAAGTACATCAGAAATTTCTGGGTGTTCAATTAGATATTGAACAAGTTGTTCACCTTCTTTCATTGCAAATTTCATTTCATCCATTCCAACAAATTGTGGCCATCTAAAACAAAAACTGCAATATGCATGACAAGTTTGACTTTGACTTGGGAAAAACAAACATGTTTCTTTGTATTTATGTTGCATTCCATACAATTTTGTCCCATCATTTAAGGTTGGAACATTTAGCTCCATCTGACCTGCTGGATGAGGATTTAGTTGTAACCGAATTTCGTTTGCAATATTTGCAATCTCTTTTTTATCAGAATTATTTTTAAGTGCAGTTGACATTTTTTCAAAATGTTGGGGTAAAAGCATTCCTTTTTGTGGAAATGTTAGAACAAACATTGGATCATCAGGTATTTTATTCCAATCAATTAATTGCTCAACTACATAATTATTGGCTTTAAACGGTAAAACATTTCCTACAACTTCCATGTCAAATTGTGTTTGCTCAGAAAGTTTTTGTATTTGTGGAATATCGCGAAAATTTGCTAATGTGTACGACTTTAGAGAAGGAGATTCGCCCCACGCCGTCTCTTGATAAGTCACTTTGTACAATACCAATTTCCCCTTGTTAAAGGTTACATAATTTTTAGGCTTGAAAATAGATGAAAAAGACAGAAATTTTTGATAAAATTTACTACAAGAAATGGTATTAATACTCAACCTTTGTATTCTAGAAAACTAAACAAATTAGGAGGGGAAAAAGATGGCAGAAGAAGAAATTTCACAAATTTCAATTGGTGAGTTTGATACCGTATCACAATTATTAGCCTCCTCTGAGCCATTACAATTTGCATTTATTGTAATGATTGTGGGCATTATTATCATTGCATTAGCATATAGCAAATTTTCTAATTTTGTAAAATCTCATAAAATATACTATACCAGACCACATCTATCCAGATTTATCCGTAGGGCTGTTTTACCGTTTTTTGCAATTGCACTTATCTCATCAACTAATGCCTACATGCAAACATCTGGTTTGTTTGACCAAGAAACAATAGTTGATAATGAATTAACTCCTCAGGCAACTTTTGCAAAAATTCTCAATACCTTTAACATTTTGGTAATAGGATACACTATTTCTCATCTAATTCCCATTGCTCTTACCAAACGAGACAAATCTAATCTTGAAAAAAATGATTTTGATGCTTGGTTTGATTATCGAGGATTTTCTGATGATGAGGGAGGTTTGTTCCATAAATTGTACAAATGGATGCCACCTAAAGTTACTATAGATGAAATACCTGAAGACGAATTTCAAAATCATCTAAAAACTAAAGAAGGTTTACAATATCTTGAAGAATTTCGCACTACCAAAGGCAATCCAATTGGTAGTTATGAAAAATTAGTTAAAGATCCATTTGAGGAATGGAAGCAATCAGAGAGAGTAAAATATCAAAAATATTTTAAAAATTGTATAACTGGAAATAATCAATCTGGAAGAAAATTAAAGCCTGGTACCAAGCCAGATGAAATTTTTCCAATCGATGTTTGGAGAGAAGAAAAGAGAATTCACAATTTTGAACCACTTATTCCTAGTTCAAGACCTCCTGGTTATGCAAAAAAACAAAGAGAAGGTCTACCAAAATCAACAAAGCAGGTTTTACCAATTGGAATTTTTGTAGCAACTATTCTGGGAGTAGTTGCATGGTGGGGAGTTGATCTGTTTGTATTGGCTACTGCGACAGGTGGATTTGCAATTGGTATAGGTTTAGCTTTACAAGAAACGATGCAAAATTATTTTGCATATTTGCTAATTAGAAAAGATAAGATTTTTCAAGAGGGCGACAGAATCAAACTTGACACTGGGTATAATGGATATGTGCACAAAATCACGCCCAGAGTTACCTATGTCAGGGATGCAATGCACGAATCCATTGCTATAATACCAACAAGGCACTTGGTTACTGCTCAAATTATAAACTATACTAAGGAAAATAAATTGGTACCAGCTATCGTAAAGGTTGGGGTTTCATATCTGAACAATCCCAAACAAGTTGCATCTATTCTTGTTAAAATTGGAAAGCGGGGTATGAAGGAAATTGTTGACACTAAAGGAAGACACCTAGTTAGACAAACCAGATGTCCATATCTAGACAAAAATAAACCAAGCTGTGGATGTGACAAGGATCTTCAGGTCGATATTTCTCAGCCTGTTGTTAGATTTAATGAATTTAATGACTCTGCTTTAGATTTTACAATGTGGATTTACGTTAAAGATTATGGGGCACAATTCAAAACAAAAACAGATCTAAGAATGATCATGTATGAAGAATTTAAAAAGTATGATATTAGAATTCCATGGCCAATTAGAACTATTTACCAAGGAGATGAAAAGAAGGAATACGAAGAAATTAATCAAAAGGAACAGGATAGAAATAAAGTTGTAGATGAATTTGGTATGGGAGACATTGGTCGTGGAGGGGGAGATGAATAGATTTCTTTTCTCAAAACTTAAGAATCCCCTGTCTACACGATCATATGTTGATTAATCTTATTGCAGGTAATTCTTCAGAAAATTTAGCTAAAAAAATATCAAAAAAACTTAAAGCAAACTTTGTAAATTCAGAAGTAAAAATATTTCCAGACGGAGAAAATAAAATCACTCTCAAAGGAAAACTCTCAAAGGACAAAACTATCGTAGTTCAATCAATATATCCGCCAGTAGATTCAAATCTTATTCAGGCATTATCTCTAGTCTCAAAGGCAAGAGATTATTCTACTGAAGTAATTGTGGTGATTCCTTACATGGGATATGCGAGACAAGATAGGGAATTTTTACCTGGAGAAATTGTAACAATGAAGGTCCTTGGACAATTGTTCAAGGGTGCAGGTGCCTCAAAAATAATAGTTGTTGATATTCATAGTAAAATGGGACTAAAACACTTTAAAATCAAAACTGAAAATATATCTGCCATTCCAGATTTGGTAAGATATTTCAAAAATGTTAAACTAAAAAATCCATTAGTTGTTTCTCCTGATCAAGGTGGAAAAGAAAGAGCGAGAGAATTTGCCAATAATTTTGGATCAGAGTATATTACACTGGAAAAAAAACGCGATCGTAAAACTGGTAAAGTTGAAATTAAAACTGAAGGCCTAGATAAAGTAATAGGTAGAGATGTGATTTTAGTAGATGATATGATTAGTACAGGCGGAAGTATAATCAAAGCTACTAAATTTCTTAAAAAACAAAAATGTAACCAAGTGTTTGTTGCCTGTACACATGCTTTACTAGTAAATGATGCAGAAAAGAAAATGAAAATTTCTGGAGTTGCAAAAATTATTAGTAGTAATTCTATACCAGGTAAAACATCTATTGTAGATATTTCAAGCACAATTGCAAAGGCAATAAAATAATGCCAGAAAGTTTTTTTATATTGTCTAAAGATCATTTAGAAATTGCTAAAGATGAAATAGTTGCTATTGCAAAAACTTATGATCGATTTGCCAAATCAAAATCATTTTCCAATTTGGTAATAATACAATCAAAAATAAATTGGGAAGTAATTGCACAGCGTGCAACTTTTGTAAAAATATCTGGTCAAATCTTAAGGAAAATGTCTGGACTATTTTTAGAAGAAGATAATTTTGAAGTTTTAAAAAATGCTAAAACTTTTGCGTGTAGAATAGAAAACTTATCCTCAAAAAAGTTTGAAATTCCAGAATTAGAAAGCTCGATGGGGGATATGATTTCCAAGCTTTCTCAAGCTAAGGTAGACTTGCAAAATCCTGATATTATTATTTATTTAATTTTTACAAATCAAGAAAATTTTTTTGGTTTTTCAAGACCAAGCGAATTTACTAAAAGGCCTAAAAAAATCCGAAAACATCCACATGAATTAGATTGGAAATTAGCAAGGGTAATGATTAATTTGATTGGATTAAAAGAAGGAGAAACTGTATGCGATCCATTTTGTGGTACTGGTACCACACTTTTGGAGGCTGAATCCATGGGCATAAAAGCAATTGGAGTAGATTTTGATAAAAAAATGTACGAAATTTCAAAGGAAAACCTAGAAGCAAATGGCTTCAAATCAAAAATGATCAACGCAGATTTTAGTGAATTTACAAGTATGGAAGATAAATTTGATGGGATCGTCACAGATCTCCCTTATGGAATCGCATCTAAAGCATCAGAAGATCCTAAAGAATTAATTAAAAAATTTGTATCCAAACTTCCTAGACGTAAGAAGATTGCAATAATGTGTAAAAAGGGATTTGAAAAAGAATTGAATATGAATCCATCAAAGACTTATGATATCTATAGGCATAAAAGCTTGACCAGGACAATTTTGATAAAATGAAACTTGTATTTTTGGGAACATCTGCTGCACAACCTACAGAGAATAGAGGATTATCATGCATTTGTCTTGAACGAGAGGGAGAAATTTTGATGTTTGATGCTGGAGAATCAGCACAAATTTCGTTTCTTAAATCTGGCTTGGGTTGGAATAAGAAAATGAAAATTTTTGTTACACATCTACATGGTGATCATTGTGTAGGAATTTTGGGACTTCTTCAAACAATGACAATGCAACATAGAACGGAATCTTTAGAAATTTATGGACCAAAAGGAATAGATGAATTCATTGCTGCAAATATCAATGTATTAAATTTTGGATTGTCATTTCCAATATTGATTTCAATAGTAGATGAAGGAAAAGTTTTAGATTCTAAATTTTACTCAGTATATGCATGCAGAGCAAGTCATTCCGTTCCTGCATTTTCATATCGTTTTGATGAAAAAGACAAACCAGGTAGATTCAATCTTGAGAAAGCACGTGAGATGAAAATTCCTGAAGGACATTTGTGGAATAAATTACAAAATGGAGAACAGATTAAAATTGGTGAGAAAGTAATTACATCGGATCAGGTGTTAGGTGAAAAACGACCTGGGAAAAAAATTGGAATTTCAGGAGATACAATGCCAACTGACGAATTAGAGAAATTTTTTGAAAAATGTGATTATCTTGTTTTTGACGCAACATTTTTAGATGAATTGAAGGAAAGAGCCAAAGAAACGTGTCACTCTACTGCAAAAGAGGCAGCTACACTTGGTGCAAATGCTAGAGTAAAAAATCTAATTCTGACCCATTTTTCTGCAAGATATAAAGATGAAACTCTTCATCTAAAAGAAGCAAAGCAAATTCATGATTCTGTAATTACTGCAAAGGATCTTTTAGAAGTTGAAATAAAATAAGATGTTTGAACAAATTGCTGAACAGCTAACAACAGCGAAAAAAATTGTTTTTACAACCGGTGCTGGAATCTCGCAAGAAAGTGGAATTCCCACCTTTAGAGGTAAGGATGGGTTGTGGAGAAATTATGATGCAATGAAATTAGCTACAATTGATGCATTTTATAAAAATCCAAAACTAGTTTGGGAATGGTATAACGAACGAAGACAAAATATTTTTGCAGCACAACCCAATTTTGGACATAATGCAATTGTTGAATTGGAAAAATTTTTAGAAGTAGTTGTCCTTACACAAAATATTGATGGGCTTCATCAAAGAGCCGGTAGCTCAAAAGTTTTAGAATTGCATGGAAGTATCGTTAAAATCAAATGTACCGTTTGTGATTACAAGGATGAAATTACTTCTAATTTCTCAGAAATTCCGCCTGTATGTAAATGTGGTAATATTCTTAGACCCGATGTAGTATGGTTTGGTGAGGGTTTACCTCAAGACGTATGGCAAGAAGCAATCGCTCATGCAAATAATTGCGATGTTATGGTTATTGCAGGAACTTCATTGGTGGTTTCTCCTGCAAATACGTTGCCAATCTATGCAAAACAAAATAATGCAACATTAGTGGAAATTAATCCTGATGAAACAACCATGACATCAGAAATGGACTGGTCAATTAGATCCACCTCTGCTAAAGCTTTGCCAGAATTAGTTTCTATATTTAAAAAATAATTATATCCAAATTACTTGAATTCTGAAAAGTAGATAATGATTTATTTTAATTAACTAAATTTATTCCTCATCGTCAATTAACCAATCAATAATTCTATTGATACTAGATGAAGTTAAAACTAACTTTATTGGTCCTAACGGAGATTCATCTGATTTTTCACAAATTGCTATTTTTTCAGCAAAGGCGGCTTGTTTGTTAAGATAAAACCATGTAGAATTGGCGTCTAAATTTTTTTCCAATGTTCGTCGATAAATTCTTTGAGAGTTCATAGAACCTATATTTTCATGAATTTTTTCTAATGATTGTAAATCATTTGAACTTGCTTTTATAGAAAATTTCTCAATAGTTATTTTGCAGTTTGAAAGGATATTATCGATTGCAAATTTGACTTTACTTGGATCTTCTGAAGGATTAAGGGAGCAAAAAAGTTCAATTTTACAGCTAAGGGAAGGCCTCTTCATTTTAGCCATTCTTCAATTTTTTTAAAGGATACCTCAATCAATTGTTCTTTTGTAAAATTATTATTTGAAATTGCATCGTCAGATAAAGCAATTGGGTTACTAATTCCCACTCCTAATTCTCTGTTGTCTCTTTCCTCAAAATTTTCTTTGGTTTTAGGATCATCTGATCTTCCCCGTTGTTGTAAGAATCCAAATCTAGTATTAGTTGAGGCATGTATTGCAAGAAGTTTTACTGCTCCAAACTTCCTAAGAACTTCAATTTCAGCCGACGATCTAATGCCATCAATAATGATAACCGTTGATTTTGAATTTTCAATTTGTGGTTTTACCAACTCTGCTACTGCACCTGGGCCATTTTTTTCTCGAAGATCAAGCATCAATTTTCCGAGATTAGACCCAGTAGGTTCAAGATTTCTTTTCTTTGCCTCATTTCTAACTGCATTTCCCATATTGATGATCTCATAGCCTTTGGATTTCAGACCATCAGCTATTGTAGATTTTCCTGCTCCAGGCATGCCAGTCAAGCAAACAATTAGTTTAGTCAACAGTTAAAGAACAAATCGGGTAATCTATGAAGCTACCGGAAATTATTATAAAGATACTTCAAAGAAAGTTGTGATGCGAGCATTTGTGGCAGTAGAAATTTCTAATGATGATTTAATTAATTCAATCGCCAAACTGCAATCAGAGATCATTAAAGCTAAACCTATAGAATCTCAGCATTTGCATTTTACACTCCAGTTTTTAGGTGAAATTTCAGAGGAAATTTCTCAAAAAATAAAACTAGCCCTCAAGACGATAGAGTTTTCAACTTTCAAAGTAAATTTTAAAGGAATTGGAGCCTTTCCTAAAATTAAATTTCCTAGAGTCATCTGGATTGGAACCGATGAAATAGGAGCAAATGCTTTGATAGGTTTAGCAAAAAAGGTTGAAAATGTACTATCACCTTTGGGTTTTATTCCTGACAAGCCGTTCAAATCTCACATTACAATATTTAGAATTAAAAACAAGGTAGGAGATATCAGTAAAGAAATGGAGAAATTTGAAAAATTAGAATTTGGATCGCAGGAAATATCAAATATTAAACTTAAACAAAGTGTCCTTACTCCACAAGGTCCATTGTATTCTGATTTAGAGGAGATTAAGGCTAAACTATGAAAGAAATAATTTCAAAGGTTAGAAATTCAGTAATTCCTACAAAATCCTTAGAAAAATCAAAAAGTGACATTGCTGATTTGGCCTTCAAATTAGTTGAAATTCAAGTAAAGAAATTCCCACAGGTAATAGATTTGGAATTTGGAGGCTCATTTGCCAAAGGAACATGGTTACCCAAGAGTGCAGATGTTGATATTTTCATCAAATTCAAAAAAGAAACTTCAGAAGAAGAATTTGTAACAATTTCAAAAAAAATTGGATTTGACTCAATGAAATCTCATAATCCATATGTTAGATATTCAGAGCACCCTTATGTTGAGGCTAAAATTAAAAATACAAAAATAAATGTAGTTCCTTGTTATGATGTAAAATTAGGAAATTGGAAGAGCTCAGCAGATAGATCTCCTTTTCATACAAGAAATATGAAAAAGGTCCTTACACCAAAAATGAGAAACGAAGTAAGATTACTAAAAACTTTCCTTCAATCTACGGAAATTTATGGTGCAGAAATGGCAAAACAAGGATTTAGTGGTTATGTGTCTGAGGTATTGATCTTAAATTTTGGAAGTTTTGAAAATGTAATCAAATCAATTGCAAAAATAAAAGAAAACCAAATAATAGGGAAAACGTTAAAGAAATTTAATACTGCAATTGTAATAGCTGATCCCATTGATAGTAACAGGAATTTAGCAGCGGCAATATCGATTGAAAATATTGGAAAATTTATTTTAAGTTGCAGAGCATTTCAAATTAAACCGTCTTTAAAATTCTTTAAACCTAAAAAATTAAAATTATCTAAAAATAATTTAGAAAATGTTCTAGTAGTAAAATTTGATTTTAAATTTAGAAGTCCAGATATCATATGGGGTCAAATAAAGAGAGCCACTAATTCATTGAAGATTCAGTTAGAGATAGGTGGTTTCAAAGTTTTACGAAGTACTTCACATACAGACGAGAAAAAAGAAGCATGTCTTTTTTTTCTCCTAGAATCACCTATAATTCCAAAGAAATATTCCAAAACGGGACCAGGAATTTTTAGAGAAAAAGATTGTCGTAGTTTTATTTCAAAAAATATTTCCAAAACTGAATTAATGTGGGTAAATGATGATGGGAAGATTGTATCTTTAGAAAAACGGAAGAATTTCGATGTGGAAAAATTCTTATCAAATTTCTTGAAAAATAATCTTCAAACAGGCATTCCAAAGGGTCTTCAAAGTGATTTTAGGAAGGGATTTAAGGTATTTTTAGGCACAAAAAGTTTAACAAAATCCATTAAAGAGGTAACAAAAAATCTAATCTTAACTAATGAAACAATCTTTCATTTCGATTAAGAAATTTTCAAAAGAACCATACTCAACGATTCTTGGGTATCCAAGAGTTACTAAAAGACAACTTAATTCAAGAATTTTAGAGTTGGAAAAACTAAAAATTAATTCAATTTCTTTAATTGGTCCCACTACGATTGGAAAATTACAAATTTTGGGAAAGGGGTATGTTGGGGTAGTTGTTTTAGCCAAGAGAGGAAATAAAAAAGTTGCACTGAAGATTCGTAGATTAGATTCTCAAAGAAGTGAAATGAAAAGCGAAGCTAAATTTCTTAAATTAGTTAACAAAGTGAAAGTTGGTCCTAAACTTTTTGATTTTAGCAAAAATTTTGTTGTAATGGAATATCTCGAAGGTGAAAAAATAAGTAAATGGATAAAATCATTAGGTGGATCTGGAAGTACTAAAAAATTAAAGACTGTTATTGAAACATCTTTAGAGGATTGTTTTAGATTAGATCAAATAGGATTTGACCATGGAGAACTAAGTAGTATCTCAAAGCATGTTATAGTCGGAAACACAAAATCAACTATAATTGATTTTGAAAGCTCCAGTACAAACAGAAGAGTATCGAATGTAACATCAATCACTCAAGCAATTTTTATTGGTTCTGGAATAGCAAAAGATATCCGAAGAATTTATAAAATTCCCTCAAAAGAGAAAATTATTGAAGTTTTAAGAATTTACAAACAAGAACAATCACAAGAAAGTTTTGAGAATCTTTTGAAAATTTTAAAATTAAAATAAGAACAGAAACGTTTGTGATTTTTGTAATTATTAGGAGTTAAAAAAATTTTAAAATTAGTATCAAAAAATACCAGTAGATTTATCCTCAACATTGTTTGAAAGTTATTTTAATTTTATTTCCTCCTCAAGTTTATCCATCGCGTATATTGCTAGTTTTTCCCAGTTTTTCTTTTCAGAATACGGAAGTTGAAACCAATTTTTCATGGCTGCCTTGGTTTTGAAAGGATTGAGATATCTCCATTTTTTAATTCCATAGGTTTCAGGCATAAAATCTTTACCCAATCTAAGGGTAATTTCCTGTTTGTAATAAAAAGCAAAGAATTTTTTCTTGTAACTGATTCTTGGAGACGACATCATTTTGCCAATTTTTACAAGACTATATTTTTTTGACAATTTTAAAGCAATTTTTTCAAATAATTCTTTTTCTTTATCCACAATTTTCACTTGCCTAAAAAGTATAAAAAATTTATTAAAATGCGTTCAAATTTTTTTTGAAAAAATCAAAACAACATACTTTTGTAATTGTTTTATTTTTTGCCTAATCATTAATGTTATGTGGATTTTCGTGACTTGCACGTGGATATTTAGAAAAAGAGATTAACGTGGATATTTAGTAGAAAAGTGAAATAATGGTTTTTGAGGCAATTCTATATCTTGCAATTCTAGTTATTGGTTCAAAATTATTTGGTGAAGTATTTCATAGAATAAAACAACCGACAATTATTGGAAATGTATTAGCAGGAATAATTTTAGGACCTGCGTTATTTGCACTAGTTGATCCAATTGATGAAATTGAAGTTTTTATCTCAATTGGGGTTTTCTTTTTGTTCTTTTTAATTGGACTTGAAGAAATTGATCTTCCTGGATTATTCAGAGTATTACGCAAGAGAATTTTTATAGCTTCTGCAATAGGTTTCTTAACTCCTTTTTTTGCAGCTGTAATTTTTAGTCTTTATATTGATATTTCTCTTGTAAAATCTTTAGCTTTAGCTAGTGTAATTGGCGCATCAAGTTTGGGCGTAACTGCAAAAGTTCTTACAGATTTAGGAAGACTAAGGTCCACAATAGGATTAGAAATTTTCACAATCACTGCAATAATTGAATTTATTGCAATTGTGGTTACAAGTGTAATTATTCAAATTGGCTCTAGTGGTTCTCCAGAAATTGAAGATTTTGTTTGGCTATTTGCAAAAATGATAATATTTTTCGTAATTGCAGGACTGGCGTCAGTTTTCGTTTTACCCCACTTTTTTAGAATTATCAAGAAACATTTGGAAGCAGAACAAGTATATTTTGCAATTGTCATTGGAATGATTCTTCTTGTAGCATACCTCGCTGAGATAAGTGGCATACATGGTGCAATAGGGGCTTTGCTTTTGGGAATCGCAGTTTCAAGGATGACAAGAAATGAGTATCTAGAGATTTCAAAAAGTGTAAAGGCAGTAGGATATGGAATTTTTATCCCCATATTTTTTGCAGGAATTGGGCTTCATTTTTCACCTGACTTTTTAGATTTGCCTATATTGACAATTGTTGGATTTTTGACGATCATAATAGGAGTGAAATTTTTAGGTGCATATCTTGCTGTAAAAATTGCAAAAATGAGGCCAGTTACAACAGTGGCTTATGGGGTTATGTCAAAAGGGGCAGTTGATTTGGCCTTGATGCTTGCATTATTGGAAATTGAATTGCTTGATACTAAGCTCTTTTCTTTATTGGTTTTTGGAACTCTGATTACAATGGTAATTTCTAGTGTAGAGCTTCAGAGAAAATTAAAAAAGGTAGTCCAAGTTAAATTGGGAAGTTCAGAGTTAGGATTTTTGCCAGTTTATTTTCGAACGGTTGCGGATCATACTGCTGCAAGTGTAATGGAGCAAAACTTTCAGAGGGCAAATTCTGAAATGATAGTTTTTGAGGGATTAAAACAATTTGATTTAGGTGGGAATAAAGTAATTTTTGTTTTCGACAAAGAAAACAAACATTTGGTTGGATTGGTTTCAAAAAATGAAATAAAAAAGATTTCAAAAGAATCTCAGAAAATTTTAACGCTAGGTGAGGTGTCTTTTAAGAAATATCATTATATTTTTTCTGATGATTATTTATTTTCAGTAATAGAAAAAATGAACTCTCATCCCTTTGATGTAATACCTGTAATTTCACATACTCCAGAACAAAGTGTTATTGGAATTGTAACTTCGCAAAAAATAATGGATTTATTATCACTTGAGGAGAAAAAGAAACAATAAGTTGTTACGCTAATTAATTTCTTGATTTTAGACGTTTTCTAATAGTAAATCCAACTGCCGCTGGTGCTGCTAGGTATAAGCCCAGGTTTAAGGCAATTACAGAAATTCCCAATCCTAAAACTTGTCCTTCGTTTCCGTCTTCTGCCAAGGTCATTAATGATAAACTAGACATCATTGGAGTAATAAACACTCTAACTGTTTCTTGGAAAATTGGATTTTCTCTTTCCATGTCAGCAATTGTAGGTGAGAATGAATAGTATAATTGGTTAAATCCAGTCATAAACGCAGCTCCTAATGATGTGCTCATTACTGTGTTATCTCTGATTTCTCTGAGGGATTGGACTTGTGGTGCAAGTTCTGTACCAAAAGCTGCTGTTGCAATTAGACAACCTCCGCCTTCCTCGCCATTTGTTGTAGCATCTTCAATTCCAGCTGAAATATCAGATGCCATTTCTTCTGTTGCCTCTGCAGTATCTGATAATACTTCTTCTGTTGCCTCTGCAGTATCTGATAATACTTCTTCTGTTGCCTCTGCAGTATCTGATAATACTTCTTCTGTTGCCTCTGCAGTATCTGATAATACTTCTTCTGTTGCCTCTGCAGTATCAGTTATCGTCTCAACAGTTGTGTCTCTTGCATCAGATATTGCCTCGGTCACGTCCCAATCTTCTGGAATTTCATAGGATACATTTACTTGATTTGCAATTTTGAGTGTTTTAGCAGAGTCTTCAAAGTTTTTTAAATTATTATCAAATTCTGAGGAAGGAGATGTCATGTATGCAAAAGAAATAATTTTTTCATTTGTAGCATAGTGATACATTCTGGATTTCATAGAAATATCACCTTCACATTGAGCTTCAACTTTCATAATGTCTTTATTATTTACAGAAATTTTTTCTATTGTGATAACATCACAATCAACATCAAATTCATCCGAAGGAGGTCTTACATCTGGTGGATCTGTGGTTTCTTCTTCAGGTTTATCCATAATACTTAGCATGATAATTTCAAATTCTCCATTTTGCATAGAGGACATGTTTGCCTCAAAGCCGCCTTCCATTGCTTGGAATCCTGAAATCCATCCCCCAGTTGTAGGATCCTTAAAGTCTGATCCCATCCCACTCCAACCATTAGGAATGGTTACCTCGATGCCATGTTCAGAATTCTTGTAGTTACCACTCACTTCTTGTGTTTGCATCATTTTTTCAATCTCCTCCGGTGTAGGCATCTCAAAGTCATCCATGTTTGGAATATCATATTGAGCAAAGGCAGTTGACCCTAGGCCAATTCCTGGAATTAATAATAATGCAACTAGTGGAATAATTGCCAAAGTAATTGAGGATAAATGTAACATTATTGTATAATCCCAATTAACCAGAATTTAAGTGATCTATTGATTAATTGTGTTAATTGATCGCTTGATCAAGAAAATTGATTTATTAGTTTTTCAACATTAGTTGTTAAACAAAGTTCTCCAAGAATTCAATCATTTTTAGATTCGTTAATGTGTTTTATTGTTCATCCAAAAAAATGGTTTATTCCAACGATTACAATGGCCATTCCTAATGCAGCATATCCAAGATTAGCAATAGTTTGAGGTTTCATTAGATTTTTAAAGTAAATCTAGTATTTTTCTTTTTTAAATTGCGTTTTTTGTTCTCCAATAATTTAGAGATCGTAGAACTTTGGCGAGACCTTTAGGTGACTCATAAAGCCAATTTGAGGCCCTCATTTAGGTGGAGGTCCACGGTGATAAACCCACCAAATGGGCAGAAAAGAGCTATCTAGAAGTTTTATTGGCCCCAACCACGTTGGATTAAAACGGATAAACTAGAAGATTTGACACAAGCTCCCATATCCTTTGTAATTCTTAAAATCAAGTCAAATCCTGATTTACATTGAACATCTGGTGCCATAATTCCGTTTTTCAATTGTTTTAATGGAGATAGTAATTTTGTTGATAAATCATTTTGATTTGACTTGTCTTGACCTAGTACTATTACACTACCTGTCATCCAAGGATGAACTATACACAAATAATCAAAAGTTCCTCCCTTGTTAAATTGAAATGAAAATGATTTTCCAGGACCAAACAATCCACTATCAAATAATTCTTCTTCAGTGTTAGTTACCGTATGAAAGGCATCATCCTTATTTTGCCACGTTATCGAGTCTGTAGAATTTATTGAAAGATTTGGTGGTGAATAGTATTCATCCACTGTTTGAAGTGTAGCTCCTGATGGAATAGTTACTGTAAACTGGGAAGAACCTGGTGGTAGTGGTTCAGTTGGTGGAGCAGGAGGATCTGAAGGAGGAGGTGTTGGTACGGAGACATCTCCACCTGAACCTGCAATTACTGTTCCAGTCATCCATGGATGAACTGCACAAAAGTAATCAACCGTGCCAGAAGATGTAAACTGGTGTGAAAAAGATTTTCCAGGACCAAATAATCCACTATCAAATAATCCATTAGAAGTTCCTTTTCCACTAGTTACAGTGTGAAATCCAATGTCGGAATTTTGCCAGATAATCAAATCAGAAACTTTTACTGAAATTGAATTTGGGGAATAAAATTCTGTAATGGTTTGTTCTGCAGCTCCTGATGGAATAGTTACTGTAAACTGGGAAGATCCTGGTGGTAGTGGTTCAGGTGGTGGAGTAGGAGGAGGTGTTGGTACGGAGACATCTCCACCTGAACCTGCAATTACTGTTCCAGTCATCCATGGATGAAGTTGGCAAAAGTAATCGAAAGCTCCATTGATTGTAAATTGATGTGAAAAAGATTGGTTGGTTCCAAACAAACCACTGTTGAATATGTCATTTGACCTGCTGGTGACAGTATGTTCAGTATCATCTTTGTTTGTCCAAGTAACAGTTTCAGACAAGCTAACTGAGATGGAACTTGGGAGATAAAATTCAGATACGTCTTTGTCTTTTGCTCCAAGCGGTATGATTACGCTGGTAGTTGAAACTGGTGGAGTATCTGGAGGCTGAGTTTGTGAATCTGAGGATTGAGTGGCTTCAGTTCCAATCATTTTTCCAGAAAGTACTACAATTCCATTTGAATCAAACACTTCTACCATACTTCCTGAAGTTACTGATGGGATATTGTCGCCATCTCTGCTGTCCATGTTGATATCTGCAAAACCGGATCCATCAGTTGTAAACCCACCTAAATTTTTACCATCGACTTTAATCGTAAACGAAGAATTTGATTTTTGATCTTCTATTTCTACTGAAAGGGTAACTCTATCAGGTCTTTGCTCAAATTTTGCCTTTCCATCATCTTTTCCAGTTGATTGGTTTATTAGCTCAGCTTCAAGTTTTGTTCTGTCATCTGCTGCATCGACAAACTCGATAAAACCAAAAAGGGTAGCGAAAACAAAAATTGTGAGCAAGGAAAAACATAATGTATAATTTTGTTTCATTTTGTGTTGACTAGATTTCGAATTTATAAAAGATTTGGTAGTAATTTGATCGAAATACTTTTTACAAATTTTAGACATATTCAAAATTGAATTTTTATTATTGTTTTAAACCACATTAAGATTATCAATTTTGAAATTATATTATGCCGTTCCTAAATTAAAATTTTAGATCGTGTTTCAGTTATTATCTTTCCCGAAAAATAATGACTGAACCATCATTAATTGAACCTTGGAGTATTTTTTGCACACATGAAGAAAGTTTGATAATCAACTCTGCTCCCATGAAATTAACATCTAAACTCTCTTGCAATCATAATTGACGCTAGGCTATATAGTCCCATATAGTTTACGTGGATTAGCCTTTAATTACACAGTTTTATCATTCAATTATGGGTCAATGGTTATCTTGGATAAAATCAAACGAGAAACAACTTTTAAAAATTCTTGATGATCTTGCCAAAAAAGCAGTTGAAACATCTGAAGCATTAGTAGTTTTATTCTCTGATCTCACAAATGAAGAGTATTCTAAAAAAATACATGAACTTGAAAGGGCCGCAGATCTTCTTACACGTGATATTTTTTCAGAATTAAACAAGACCTTCATTACTCCTTTAGATCGTGAAGACATGCAAAGAATAGCCTCAAAAATTGATGATGTAATTGACTTTACTGATGGTATTGCAGCTAGATTATACAGTTACCAAATTACCCAAGTTCCCCCATATTCATTAGAGATGGCACATGAACTCGTAAATGCTACTAAAGAGGTTCAATATATGATATCAAAATTACAAGATTTCAAAAATCCTAAAGATATGATAAATCATTGTAGAAATACCAGTGACATTGAACACAAAGTAGATGATCTATATCGAGATGCAATAAAAGAGCTCTTTACGAGTACTGATCCAATTCATATTATTAAACTCAAAGACATCTACGAAACAATGGAGACTGCATCAGATAGATGTGTAGATGTAGCTGATGTCATTGAAGATATTGTTCTGAAATATACGTAGGTTAATTTTATGTTAGAAATCGCGATTGGAGCAATAATTGTAGCACTAATCTTTGATTTTGTAAATGGATTTAATGATTCTGCAAATTCTGTTGCCACAGTAATTGGAACACGTGTGTTAAAACCATTACAAGCAGTTACGTTATCTGCAGCTATGAATTTTATTGGTCCTTTTGTTTTTGGTGTTGCAGTAGCCACTACAATTGCAAAAGGAATTGTCAGTCCGGATGACATTACAGTTTACATGATTGTTGGAGGTTTAGCTGGTGCTATTAGTTGGAGTACTTTGTGTACATATTTTGGATTGCCAATTTCAAACAGTCATTCTTTAGTGGGTGGAATAATGGGTGCAGGAATTATGGGACTAGGTTTTGAAAAACTTGTTTATGGTGGTTTGACAAAAGTATTTGCAGGTATAGTTATTGCTCCCATTGGAGGAATTATTTTTGGATTTTTGTTAACAGGGTTAATAATTACAATATTTGCAAATCGTAAACCTGCGCCAGTAAACAAAGCCTTTGGTAGATTACAAATAATTTCTTCGGCTTGGTTTGCCCTTACTCATGGTGCAAATGATGGGCAGAAAACCATGGGAATTATTGTTTTAATTTTGTTTTCTGCAGAGTTGATTCCTGATCTCGAAATGCCTCTTTGGGTAATACTTGCAGCAGCAACTGCAATGGGTTTGGGGACCTTTTTGGGAGGATACAAAGTCATAAAGACACTTGGAGTAAAGATAACCAAACTCAAACCATACCAAGGATTTGCAGCAGAAACTGGTGGTGGCTTGATGTTGGCAATTTTTGCCGTTTTTGGGATTCCTGCAAGTACTACACATGCAATTACAGGCACAATAATGGGAGCTGGTTCCGCACGAAGAAAACGGGCAGTTAGATGGAAGGTAGGCAAGCAAATAATTTTTGCCTGGATAATAACTATCCCAGGAAGCGCCCTAATGGGAATAGGATTTACTTACTTGATTCATCTGTTTGTATGATAAATTCATGTTTTGATTAGGAATTAACGAAAGAAATTTTCTAAATTGGTTAATTTTTTTTTGATAGTTAAGGATTAATAGTCATTTTTTCAGTCAAATTCATGCAATGCCGTTGTGGAAATAATGAATTGTGTATGTTTCATTACCTAGAAAACAACCCTGATTCAGTTAAAAGAGAAAGATAAATTCCTAAATTTTCCTTTTGTTTCATTATTTAATTTTCTAATGGAAAAATAATTGTGGTTATTAAGGATATAGCAACATGGTTACAGCTAGTTTTAGTACTAAATTGACTCTATAATATCATGAGTAAATTAAATCTCAAAGAGTCTAGATCGCTTTTTGTGATTTTAGCTCTAGGTGCCGTTATGGTAATGGCAACAGTATCAATCGTTTCACCTGGACAACTAGCCATTGCTCAAGATGGAGCTGAAAACTCTACAGATGCAGACCAATCTGAAAGAGAATACAAACATGGAGATGGAAAGGACTGTCCATTTAAGAACAAAAAAAGTTCTGATGCCTCCACCCTAGAAGAGAATACATAGTCTCTTCACCTTTTTTCTAAAATTAATTTCAAATTAAATTTCTAAAATGTATGGACCTGCAAGATTTGAAGATTTTTGATGATTGTTTTGATACCAAAAAGGTGTGAAAATAAAGTTTCATGATAAATCATCAAAGCCTAGGGTTTTTTTGTAGCTATTGTTGACTGACAATTTTTACTCTATTCTTTTAAATCTAGAAATGATCATCATTGTATTGAATCAATCCCGTAAAATTACAATTCCAGTAAAACAAAAAACTGCCGAAGTCTTTAATGCAGTTTTGAATTTTCCAAGGAATTTTCTTTTTAAAACAGAAAAGGTAGACAGTCAATGGAATTCAGTTTTGACTTCTCATGATAAAGATGACTTTAATTCAAAAAATATTGAATTAAATCCATCACCAGAGGAAAAAATCCCTTGGAATTTACCTCTAAAGATAATTTCGATAGGTGCGGATTCTAAAGTAGTACTTGATCTCCCCAAATCTGAGAAAATGACTGAACAGCAATATAAGGATGGGGTCAGAGAAATAAAAAATTCAATGATTAATTTAATTCGAACCATTGAACTAGAATAGAAAAACTAATCACTCGTAAACCATGTATTTTATAATTTTAAATTCCTCTTTTGCCTGATTTAATTCATTTTTCATAGTTTCAATTCTGTTTGTAATTTCTGATACTTTTTGTTCAAAGTCATCAGGTGATGGTCTTTGATTTATAATCTCTAATAATGCCTTTTTGTCTTTGGCAATATTTTCTTTTATCATTAAAACATTAGAATCAAGTTCGGTTAATAATTTTGAGAGATCTCCAGTTGTAACCACTGTTCCTTGAATGCTGTTCTTATCTGCTGCTCTTATTACTGTAGAACCTGTCTGACATGAAAATGCGTTCAATGATTCACTGAACTTTATTGATTTTGCCTCCGAGTCAGACTTTACTAGGACTTCGGGTGATAAAATATTATTCTTAACTGCACATGCTTCAAAGTCAAACTTATACGATGAAGTGATTGGGTCAGATTTGAGTCGTCCAGAATCTAAATACTGTGGTGTTATCTTTATCGTGTTGATATGAGCATAGTCCTTTGGAGGAAGTGGGGTTGGTAGAATTATTTTATTTGGAATCTTGGGTTTTTCTGAAGGTGGCTCTTTAGCACCTAAAATTAAGACGTATTGATTTTTCTGCCAATCTGTGTGGACAACATCAAGCTCCTTTTTGAGGATGACTATGTTTTTTGTCTTCTCTGAGATCTTTTTGTAATCATCTTGTGAATGAAAATTCCGGTCTACAAGGTCCGCAAGTTCCTCTTTTTCTACTGCCAATTTGTCTTGAATTTTTATCATTTTTAATTCAAGTTCATCGGCAATATTTGCAAGATCAGTCTTTTTGGCCAGGCTTACCTTGATGGAATTAGTATCTGATGCCTTGACTTGTGTTGTACCTAGCTTGCATGACATTGGGGGTATACTTTGAGGTAAATTTACTGATTTTGTTTCACTATCAGAGATTATCAAAATCTCTGGTGTATGAATTGCCTCAGATTTTGCACAGGCCTCAAAGACATAGTTGTATGTTGAAATAATTTCTGGTTTTGACTCGAGAATACCCGTGTCATAATACAGCGGAACGATTCTAACTGTCTTGACATCTCCGATGGATGAGATTTGGGGTTTGGTCTTATATTCTGCCAGTGTTTTTGCCCATCCAATCTGAAGTATTCTATCATAAGAGCTACTCCATACACAAGCAGCAGAATTTGTACCCACTCGAATTATTAGCTCTAGTCCTTCTTTACATATCACATTTGCAGGGCTAATTCCGCTATCCATCTGCTCTCTTGGAGATGGAATAGAATTTGCACCATATGATAATCCAGCAGAGCCAGATAACAATGATGCAGTAAAAATGATTGCAAGTACAAAGTTTATTGAATTTTTCATGATACTATCTTTAAATCACCTGATTAATCCTTAAAACGAAAATTATTTCCAATTTGTAACTTCCATTCTGCCAAGATATTTAAAAAAAACTATTCATTGATTCTTAAATAAAACTACAAAGGGGGTAAATTATTGGTTGAAATGTTCAATATTAAAAAATATTCTCTGTTCATTGTAGCTCTGCACTTCCAAATAAAACAGAGAACATTTTACACCAGACTAAAACCTTATTGTATTTATCAAGGTCAGTCCCATCTGGAATTTCATAGTTTTGATTTCCATTGTTTGCTTTAAGTAAACCCAAATCAATGAATTCAGTCGCAGCATTATCAGTTGCAAGATATACATGTAAATCAGGACCATTAGCAGCTGCAAAGTTTTCAAATCGTAGATAGTTAATGTCATCTAGTCCAAGAACTATAGTATCACCTGATACATCATGTACTCCATCTCCTATTCCAATAAATTCTCCTGAAAGAAATATTGTAGGTGCAATATCTAGACCAGGTTGATCTGTGTTTGCGGTAACTGTAGGTAGTGCTTCATCAATTACAGTATTTGTAAAAAATGGGCTAATTGTGTAAATAGCCAAAGGTATCGTTAGGATTATCACAGTCAATATGATGGTTTTATAAGTTATTTTCATAGATATGTTATTTTGATTTGACTATTTCAGTCCAAAGAAAGAATATGGATTCACCCTTTGTAACATCGTTTTGTTACCGGACCCTATGTTTTTATTGATTTTTTAAAATTATTGATATATTGAAGTCTAAACATATTGGAATAGCTATTGCTATTACAACAATTTTTTTAGTAGCTATTGCCTTTATAGGTGGAAATTTTATCATTGGGACTTCACAGCAAGTGTTTCCTACAATTGAAAATCAAGATGCCAATCAGAAAGTAATTCAGAAAGCAACCATGGTAAAAGTAGCTGGATGGCGTTCATCTGAATACGGTGATGAATATCAATATGGTCATGATCAGAATGATTCAGATTATTGGATAAACATGGCACAAAAAATGTCGGCAAACTTTCCAGGTTCAACTCCAGGTGGGGTATTAGTCATTGGTCAAATTGATGGTGATTCTGGGTCTGCAACTTCTACCTCGTTGCCATTTCCTAAACCAGCTGGCTCACATCCAAAGGTGAACTTTGGTACTTTTGATAAAATTGAGCCACTCCTAACAGCATATGATAATGCAGGGCTCAAGGTATACTTGCAAGTTGAATCAGGGGATGCAGATATTCCCATGTTGATGGATTTGATTATGGATAGATACAAACACCATCCATCTGTAATTGGCTTTGGTGTAGATGCAGAATGGTATCATGAAGCACAATATCCTGGATGGGGAAGGCCACTGTCAGATAATGAAGTTAATGCATGGGCTTCTCAAGTAAAAACATTTGATCCAAATTATAATTTATTGTTAAAACATTGGGACTGGTCATATCTTTCAAATGCCAGACCGGATAATGTATTGTTTTTAACTAATAGTGAAGAGATTGGTTCGCTCTCAGCTACCACAAGTGAATACATTGCGTGGATTGATCATTTTGGAGATGCTCAAGTAGGATTTCAAATAGGTTATCCATCGGACCAATCATGGTGGAGTAATTTTGAAGATCCTGCATCATCGATAATGAATCCTGTACTTGAATCAAGGCCAAATGCAAACATTGGTGCCGTATACTGGGTAGACTTTAGTGTGCTCAAGGTATTTCCAGATAATTAACAGCATAACAAGAGAAAATAATTGAAATCCCATAGGTTTTGTAAATTTAATCAAGAGTGAATTAGTTTTCCATCTTTCCAAAAAAAGTGCAAAACTTGTTGCTACAGTAAAACAGATTCTTGCCATTTGGGCTATGAACAAGCACTAAGTCATTGTTACAATTTTTACATATTAAATTCGTAGACATTTGTAATTACTATGCCATTTTTTGCTTAAGAAATCATTCTCATGTTCAGATTTGATAATACAGATCTACAAAGACCAGATCTAGGATAAAAATTGACGCAGATAGATAGCAGGAGTTAAATTCCAGTTTCAGAACTTTTAACGAATGACCAAGACCCTTTATGACGATAAATTTATTCGAATCTCTGAAGATAAAATTCAATTCAAGTCTTGGGTTCTTCCTTGGGGCAAAAAAGATGTAATGTTATCTCATATTATAAAAATTTCAGAGAGAAAAATTGGAATATTTTCTGGAAAAGGTAGAATTTCCGGAACAGGTAATTTTCGAGATTGGTTTCATTTTGACCTTGATAGACCAAAAAAAGATAAGGCGATTGTACTTGAAACTGATTTTAAAATATACAAAAGATTATGGATTACTCCAGAAAGACATGGAGAATCTTTAAAAATTTTAAAGAAATTACTTTCTTAGATTCTATTCCTAAATGATTAGAATTTTTTGATGATTGTTTTGATGTCAAATAGTCGTAAAACAGATTGGAATAATCATATACAAATTAAAAGTAAATTGATAATTCTAATTCCTATTTTTATTCCTACGTTTAGAGCGTAAACGAGTTTTGCAACAAGGGCAGATAAATTTCTCTGTTATAATAAATTGGGTACATAATGTACACCATTTTTGACCATTGGAATATCTTATATTTCCTGGGATAAATTTTGGAAATTTAATACTTTTTTGTACAAATGATTCCTTTTTGAACCTATCACAAAATCCAGAACAAACTTGAGCCATACTTTTTTTATTTGAAAATCATTACCTATGATTATTTTTTGAAACTATTTCGCAAGATTTCGTTAAGTGTACCTGAAAAGCTAACCGATCTATTTGTGCTTTGAATTTTTTTTGCCTGAATTAATCTCAATTTTTTATCCAAATCCTCATCAATCATAATTGATACCCTTCTTGCCATACTATTTAGAAATCTCCTGATACCAATCTGATAATGATTCTCCTATCTCATGAGGATTATCTTCTTGAACAAAATGGATTCCTGGACCAATATCTACAGTTTCAAGATTTTTCAAGTTTATTTTACTCCATTCAACTACAGGTTCCGTAATTATTACGCCTGGAGTTGCATAAAATAATATTTTTGGGACTTCAGTCTCTTGTAACCACTGATTATATTCAGTAACAATCTGGTTGACGTTAGCTGGTTCTCCACTAATTGGTACCTCATTTGGCCATACCCAAACTGGTTTACGACTTTCTACTGTTGGATATGGTTCTCGGTAATGGTTCATCTCCTCTTCAGAAAGCTCCCTAACTATCATACCAGGTATCATCTGCTCGATAAAAATATTCTGAGTCATAATCATGTCCTCTCCAATTCCAGGAGTTCTGAACATCTGAAAGATTTCTTTGCTTTCTGCTGGAAATTCATCCCAGGTCATAGGCATTACAATGGCCTCCATGAAGGCAATTCCTTTGATGTTATCCTCATGGTGCATGGCATAATTAAAACCCAAACCTGAACCCCAGTCATGTATAACAAGTGTGACATTTTTCAATTCAAGTTCTTCAATAAACGCATCAAGGTATTTTGCATGGTCTACAAATCGATAATCGATATCTGGCTTATCTGATTTCCCCATTCCGATTAAATCAACTGCTATTGCTCTTCCATCATCTGAAACATATGGAATTATGTTTCTCCAAAGATATGAGGAAGTTGGATTTCCATGGATGAAAAGAATTGGATCACCTTCTCCTTCATCTATGTAATGCATTTTAGATCCTAAAACTTCCACATACTTTGATTCAAATGGAAACTCCGCACTAATTTCTTTTTGTTCAGATAATTCTTGCTCAACTTTTTCTGCAATTCCTAAACTTTCCCAATTTAGAACTGTAGTTTCAAAAACACATGCATACTTGTCTGCATTAATACGGTAAACCAAAACATGTCCTTCATTACATAGAGTTTCAGAATTAATTGATATAGCATTTGCAAAATTGTTAGAAGATAAACCAATAGTGAATAATGTCGCGATAACAAAGATAACCAAAATCGTGGAATGATTCTTCTGAAAAGTTCTCTTTTTAGAATTAAAAGAAATTTGTTGGGAGAGTTTCATTTTATGAAACCCCTCCGTTTTTGAGATACTCCTTAAGAGAATCTCCTATTTGCCCAAAAATGCCTTGAAGTATGTTTTTTGCATCCGTCTCTGGCATTTCTCCAGGGTGAAAATTCAAAAACCATTCAACTTGGGACTTGTTCTGCTCAAGTTCACTTATCTGAGACTTTACTACCATTCCTGCAAATGGTGGAGGAGCCTTAACAATTTTAATTACGTTACTCATTTTGTTATCGTCTTGATCTTCAAGAATTTCATCTATATCAAATGAATTCTGATCTGGGCTCTGGACGGTGCAAATTCTCTTTGAACCAACACCAGTTCCTTCTGTAACAACTTTGGTCACAATTGGGTTATACTTTGCGACTCCACCAAAGTCACTAAGTACTTTCCACAAGTCCTTAGCTGGTGCATCAAATATGACTTTTAATGAGGTTTCAGCCATAATCACTTTACCTCTGCAACGGGAGGTAAGAAAAATCCCTGTAATAATTTTTCATATTCCTCGTCTGATTTTTGTCGTCTTTCCTTGAATAGCATTTCTGAATCTGGTCCAGCTTGATACCTAGTCTGAGGATTATCAGATGTTGCAGCTTTTAGAACAACCTCTGCAACAACGCTTGGACTCGAACAGTTTTCATAAAGACTTTTCATTATTTCTCCCATCTTTTGCGTAAGTTCAGAGTATGCTGATGTAGGTTCTAATGCTTTTTTGGCAAATGGTGATGCGCTTATAACATCTGTTTTTATCACACCAGGTTCTACTAGTATAGCATGTATTCCAAATGGTGCAACTTCACTTTTGAGTGATTCAGTGTATCCCTCCATTGCAAATTTGGTGCTTGCATAAGCTGACATTAATGGCATTCCACCAAAGCCAATTGCCGAGCTGATATTTACAATAGATCCACTTTTTTGTTTACGCATTGTTGGAAGAACTTCTTTGATGGTTCTAATAATACCATAAAAATTGGTGTCAAACTGTTTTTGCACCTCATCAATTCCTAAATCTTCTGCTGCACCCATTAGTGCATATCCAGCATTGTTAACAAGCAGATCAATTCTTCCTTCTTTTCTTATGACTTCTTGAATCGCCTCATGTACTGATGCGTCATCAATAACATCAAGTTGCAATATTTCAATTGGTAAGTTTTCCGATCGAGATTTTATAGCCTCAGATTTGCCAAGATTTCGCATTGTAGCATACGTTTTAAATCCATTTTTAGAAAGATGAATTGCAGTTTCTAAGCCTATTCCACTAGAACTTCCAGTGACAATTGCCACTTTTTCGGGGGTTTGTATATTATTCATGTAGACGCTTGCATGCTTGCAATATATAACCTTTATTTTTTTGCTTGCATGCTTGCAATATTTAAATTAAAGATCTACCTATTATGAATATGGCAAAAATTCTATATGTTCGAGGTTTTAATGACTCTCTTCATGATGAGCTAAATGAAATTTCAAAAAAAGAGGGGGTTTCACCTGGAGCAATAATTGAAGAGGCACTTGAACAATGGAAGCAGAAAAAAGAAAAGGTTCCAAAAAAACATCATCTTGTTTTATGGTCAGATGAAAAAGAGCTAAATAATTTTTTAAAAAAAATGGACGAGGTTACAAAAGAAGATTGGTTGCAGCTTTATTCTGCTCCTCAAACAAAAAAAAGTCAAAGATTTTTTGAGAGTCATGGATGGAACAAGGCTGCTAAAAATAATAATAGTTTTGAAAAAAATCCAGGAAAATACTATGAAGAAGTAGGTAACACACTAAAAGGAAATCCCAAATTTAATCAAGCATGTATCATCGGAGTAGGACAACCTGATTCGATAAAAGATGCAAAACTGCTTGAGAAAGTATACAATAAAAAAAGAATAGAAGGGGCTACACTTTGTTGCTATAATACAAAATCATTTGCAAATACAGATTTTACAGAAATTTGTGAATTATTTGAAGAACATGATAGGATATTTGTTTTAAAAAATGGAGAAACATTAGAGCTAAACATGAGTAAACAAAATCCATTGAAGATGTTGTTGTAAAAGATATGAAGTTTCGAATTAATGCGGTATTATCTGATAGATATAAAATTATTCAGAGTTTATTGTAAATGACTAGTATTCCAAAACAGATTTCTCTGTTTCCAATACTATTGGTTAATTTTATTGGTACTATGGGATTTAGCATAGTTTTACCTTTTTTGGTATTTCTGGTTACAGATTTTGGTGGAAATGCGCTTGTTTTTGGAATAGTAGCTGCGATGTATCCTGCTTTTCAACTGATAGGTGCTCCAATCTTGGGAAGATGGTCGGATCATTACGGTAGAAAAAAAGTATTGTTAGTCAGTCAGGGAGGAACGTTGGTTGCATGGGTAATTTTTCTAGTGGCATTGTTTTTACCTGTAGAACATATTCTTGCTGTAGATTCTCCAGTTTTTGGTACATTTGTAATCACCCTTCCATTGTTGGTATTATTCTTAGCAAGAGGATTAGATGGAATTACCGGAGGTAATGTCTCGGTAGCTAATGCTTACCTAGCAGATGTCACGCCTGAGAATGATCGAAGTAAGAATTTTGGCAGGATGGCAATTTCATCAAACCTTGGTTTTATTGTAGGTCCTGCAATAGCTGGGGTTTTAGGTGCAACGATTTTTGAGGAAGCTCTTCCTGTAATGGCAGCTATGTTTCTTTCATTGGCAGCAGTATTTGTTATAAAATTTTCCCTCAAGGAATCAAAGCCTTCAGTGATTAAAAAAAATCTCGAGAAAGGTAGTGTAAGAAAAGTTTTTGATCATGAATGCAAGGATTGTGACGAAATCCATGATCCCAAAAAAATTAGTTTCAAAGAAGTAATTAAATTAAAAAATATTCGATATTTGCTATCCCTCTATTTTGCAATCTTTTTGGGTTTCAATATTTTTTATGTATCATTTCCAATTTATGCAGCAAAGGGATTAGAATGGACAGTTACGGAGCTTGGAATGTTTTTTGTAGTTTTAGCAGGGTTGATGGCATTAGTTCAAGGTCCAGTACTTGCAAAAGCATCCAGAAGATTTTCTGAAGGCAAGTTAGTCGTTATGGGAAGTATAATTTTAGCCGCAAATTTTGTTTTGTTTGTTTCAAATGATATCATTTTACTATATGGGGCAGCAGTTTTGTTTGCTGTAGGAAACGGTTTGATGTGGCCGTCGGTATTATCAATTTTATCAAAATGTGCTGGAAATGATCATCAGGGTGCAGTCCAAGGCATTGCAAGTAGTTTTGGAAGCTTGGCAAGCATTATTGGTTTAATTGCTGGAGGGATTTTATATGGATTTTTTCAAGAGACTATATTTTTTATTAGTGCTGGAATAATTTTTATTGTTTTTATAATGTCTTTTAAAATTTTAAAATTAAAATACTAGAAAAATCACAATTCATTCCAAAAAATGACCCAATATTTTATCATTTTATAAAAAATTAAGAAAAAGGATTAATCCTTTTCTAGATCCTTTATTCTTTCAGAAACACCTTTTGCTTCTTTTTCAAGATAGTCTTTGTATTCATTTAACAAGCCTATTCTCTCTTCTTTTGTGAGG
>Ga0307378_10001211_pt1 | contig 42525 bp, 36 predicted proteins | sample UN1MG_FD_202238 | JGI IMG/M metagenome (GOLD analysis project Ga0307378, IMG submission 202238) | Soil microbial communities from Risofladan, Vaasa, Finland - UN-1 | ecosystem: Environmental > Terrestrial > Soil > Coastal area > Acid sulfate soil | place: Finland: Risofladan, Vaasa | collected...
TGCTCCAGGGGCACGACGGCCTTAACCAACTACAAACTCATTCAGTATCATGTTAACATATTTAGTTATTGAATAATAAGTAACTATTAATATACAAGGGGCTCGATTCATCGAGCCCGCAAGAAAAAAATTAGGCAATAATACGGAGAGGGCACAATTCATTGTGCCCCTAAAACCATCTACAACCAATTGTCATTCCCTCGAAAGAGGGAATCCAAGCATGTTTACTCATTTTTCCTTATAAAAAAAAACAACTAAAATAAGGCTTACAGAAATTTTCCCAAAAAATAAGAAAAAAATTTAAAAAATTTTCCAAAAAAAGTTGACTTTTTAAATAGATGTGGTATATTAAAAACATAAAGTATAATGTATACATAATACATTATACCAATATTTTTTTAAAGATACTATGCTACATACAAAAATTAAAATAAAGCTCTATTGAGGTTAAAATGAATAAATTATTTGAAATAAACGATTATGAATTATTAAGCAAAAAAGTTTACCGTATACTGAAAGCAAGGATTATAAAAGGAGATTTAGCCCAAGGCGGTAAATTATTTGAAGCTAAAATTGCAGAACAATTAGGGGTAAGCCGGACTCCAGTTAGGGAAGCCATAAAGGGATTAGCTGCTGAAGGCTTAGTTAAAATGACTCCCAATCAGGGAGTAGTGGTTATCAATGTTTCTATTGAGGATCTTCAAGAGGTTCTACAAATCCGTAGAGTTTTAGAAGGGCTAGCTGCTTTTATTGCTGCTGAAAAAATTAGCCCAGAAGAAACTGTCAAATTAGAGGAAATTATTAAAAAAATGAGTATGATTATTTCTAAACCCAAGCCCGATGTAGTTGCTTATAGTGAGTTGAATGCCCAATTTCATAATCTAATATTGAATGCCTGTGGAAATAAGCAGCTGATGAAAATCTGCAATAATTTAAGTAGTTCTGACCATAGATTTCGAATTAGATCATTAAGAAGTAATACCGGAAGACTCAAATATTCCCTAAAAGAGCACCATGAGATTATGGAGGTATTAAAAAGAAAAGACCCAGAACAAGCAGACAGATTAAGCCAGATACATATTAATAATGTATTAAAAAATATTTTAGAAAATGAGTCTAAAAAAAAGGGCGAAGAAGAAGATGCGCAAAATTAAAGCTAATCAAATCAAAGACAAAGTAAAAGAACTATTCCTTAAAGCCAGCTATCACATCGACCAGGATCTTATGCAGCGGCTGGAAGAGGCCTTAAAAGAAGAGACCTCCCCTATAGGCAAATCTGTCTTGCAGATGATTATCAAAAACAATCAGATCGCCTCATCTGAAGAGATTGCCATCTGCCAGGATACCGGCCTGGCCGTGCTCTTTATCGAATTAGGCCAGGAGGTCCGGATAACAGATGGTGACTTTGCTGAAGCTATAAACCAGGGGGTTAGAGAAGCCTACCAGGAAGGATACCTCAGAAAATCAGTGGTGGATGACCCGGTCTTTGAAAGAAAAAATACCAAAACCAACACCCCGGCAGTCATCTATACCGATATTGTCCCCGGAGATAAGATTAAATTTTTAGTAATGCCTAAGGGATTCGGCAGTGAAAATATGAGTGCTATAGCCATGTTAAAACCAGCTGATGGGCCAGAAGGTATATTAAACTTTATTGTAGAGACCGTAAAGAAAGCCGGTCCCAATCCCTGTCCCCCCACCATTATCGGAATAGGTATCGGAGGGACTGCGGATAAGGCGATGGTTATTGCTAAAAAAGCCATTGCCCGCAAAATAGGCAAACACAACCAAAATGAGAAATATGCTGCTATGGAAAAAGAGGCCTTAGAGAAGATAAATAACTCAGGTATCGGACCGGCAGGATTAGGTGGAAAGACTACTTCCTTAGCTATAAACATAGAGTATCTTCCCACCCATATAGCCGGTATGCCAGTTGCTATAAATGTTTGTTGTCATGCTGCCCGGCATGCCGAAGGAATACTATAGGAAGGAAAATGAAAAAATGACTCAAGCAAAAAAGATAACTGCTCCCTTGGATGATAAGAGCGTTATGGAATTAAAAGCCGGAGATTCAGTACTGATAACCGGCTATATCTATACCGGTAGGGATGCTGCCCACAAAAGACTGATCGAACTGATAGAAAAAGGACAAGATCTTCCTATAGATATTAAAGGGCAGATCATCTACTATGTAGGTCCAGCTCCTGCCAAACCGGGATATCCCTGTGGTTCAGCCGGTCCTACCACCTCCTATCGTATGGACCCCTATGCCCCCTACCTCTTAGATCGAGGCCTTAAAGGGATGATCGGTAAAGGACTCCGTTCACAAGAGGTAATCGATAGTATGAAGAAAAACAAAGCGGTCTATTTTGGAGCCGTAGGAGGGGCAGCTGCTCTAATTGCGCGCAGTATAAAAAAATCTGAAGTAGTAGCCTATGAGAACCTCGGAGCAGAAGCCATCCATCGTTACTATGTAGAAGATTTTCCAGCTATAGTAGTAATAGACACTTATGGTAATAATCTGTATGAAACCGAACCACCAAAATATATGAAACCATGAATTCATTAAATGAATTTAATCTAAAAAGGAGATTATTAAATGAATATTTATGAAGAGTCCTTAAAGCTGCACGAAGAAAACAGAGGAAAGATTAAAATAGTAAGTAAAACTGAAGTAAAAGACATGCACGATCTAGCCGTAGTCTACACCCCCGGTGTAGCCGAGCCCTGTCGAAAAATCCACCAGGATGTCTCTCAAGTATATAAATATACTACTAAAGGAAACATGGTAGCAGTGGTGACTGATGGAACAGCTGTCTTGGGTTTAGGGGATATTGGTCCAGAAGCCGCTCTTCCGGTGATGGAAGGCAAGGCTGTTCTCTTTAAGCACTTTGCCGGAGTAGATGCTTTTCCTATCTGTCTGGCCACCAAAGACCCGGATAAGATTGTAGAAGCTGTTACTTTAATAGCTCCCAGTTTTGGAGGAATTAATTTAGAAGATATCAGTGCACCCCGCTGTTTCGAAATTGAAAGAAGATTAAAAGAAACCCTAGATATCCCCGTATTTCATGATGACCAACATGGCACTGCGGTAATAGTCTTAGCAGGTCTAATTAATGCTCTAAAGATAGTAGGTAAAGAAATAGACAAGATTAAAATTGTAGTAAATGGTGCCGGAGCAGCGGCTATAGCAGTGACCAAATTCTTACTTTCAGCAGGGGTAAAAAATATAATTCTTTGTGATTCTAAAGGGATAATTTATGAAGGCAGAAAAGAGAATATGAACCCGGTCAAAGAAGACATGGCTAAAGTCACTAATCGTAAGCTGCTTAAAGGCACTTTATCCGAGGCCATAAAAGGAGCTGATGTATTCTTGGGTATGTCTGTAGCTGGTGCCCTAAAACCAGAGATGGTAAAGACTATGGCCCACGATTCTATAATTTTTGCTATGGCTAATCCTATCCCCGAGATTATGCCCGATGAGGCTAAGTCAGCTGGAGCAAGAGTGGTAGCTACCGGTCGTTCTGATTTCCCCAACCAGGTCAACAATTGTTTAGGCTTTCCTGCCATCTTTAAAGGGGCACTAAAAGTAAGAGCCAGCCAGATAAACGAAGAGATGAAGTTGGCCGCAGCCTATGCCCTGGCTTCCTTAATCTCAGAGGATGAATTAAATGATGAGAACGTGATTGTCAATGCCTTCGATCCCCGGGTGGTAGAACGGGAGTCAGAAGCAGTTGCCAAGGCGGCCATAGAGAGTGGGGTGGCAAGGATATAAGGCTGATTAAAATATTTTCAATAACTAAAGAGTTAATTTAGAGTAAAGGCTAAAAAAGTTATTATAAAAGACAAACTAATAAAATTAAAAAGGAGTAAAAACGATGTTATTTGAAGAAACCAGAGATTTTTTAGAGAAGTTAGGCTTACCAAAAGGAGATTTATTTGATTTACCTACTTCAGGGAAGACTTTCCCGGATGGGGCTCATTTTAGACTTGAGGTACCTACTATAAATTCTGCAGAAGCTATAAAATCTTTATTAGAAAATGCTAAACGACAAGGGGTAACTATAAACCGAGTAGATGAGACTTATGGTATTTTTAGGCATACATTAGCAGAAATAAAAGAATACGCCAAAATTGCAAAAGATTTTGGTTGTGGTTTGAATATGTCAGTAGGTCCAAGAGCTACTTATGATACAGGGGCAACAGTACATACTCCCCAAGGGGTAAGAGTAGGGTATCGCCTAAGAGGCATGGAACAAGTATTAAGAGCGGTTGAAGATATCAAAAGAGCGATAGAGTGTGGCATTAGAGGAATCTTAATTTATGACGAAGGCTTACTCTGGTTAGTCAATGAGATGAGAAAAGCGGGTAAACTTCCCAAGAATTTACATTTTAAAACCTCAGCCCATTGTGGCCATTGTAATCCAGTTGCTTTCCATGTCTTAGAGCAATTAGGCGCGGATTCCATAAATCCTATTCGCGATTTATCTCTACCTATGCTTGCTGCTTTAAGAAGAGGCACATCTTTACCTTTAGATCTACATACTGATAATCCCCCTGCTTCCGGTGGTTTTATTCGTTCCTACGAAGCACCAGAGATAGTAAGAGTTGCCTCTCCCTGTCACCTAAAATGCGGTAATTCAGCAGTGTCTGCTCATGGGCAGATTACCAATGCTCATGATGGTCAACTTATGGCTGATCAAGCTGTCATTATTAAAGAGATGATGGATAGGTATTTCCCTGAAGCAATTCAAAGTGAGCCAAATCAACCTGATATGGCTATTCCGGAAATATAATTAAAATTAATTAAGTAGAATTAACTTGGGGTGATTAAAATTGTCTATTAATGCAACAGAAAGATTAGCAGATTTTATTAGGAAGATAGAATATAATCAGCTTCCTAAGGATGTGATTAATGCCGCTAAGGAATCTTTTGTAGATTTTTTAGCAGTATCTATTGCGGGGTATAGGAAAGGTCAATTGAGTCAGTTGATTATTGATTATCTATTGCAAATAGGAGGCAGAGAAGAAAGTACTATTTTAGGAGTTGAAAAGAAAGTACCCTCAGTTAATGCTGCCTTGGCTAATGGGGTAAGTGGGCATAGTATGGATCTTGATGATGGTCACCGCAAAGCTTTAGGGCATCCAGGGGTTTGTGTAATTCCAGCAGCTTTAGCGGTTGGAGAATTAACAGGTTGTAGTGGGAAGACTCTACTTACTTCAATTATTATAGGATATGAAATTTTTGTTAGAATAGGTAAAGCGGTTAACCCTTCTCTTTTTTCTCGTGGCTTTCATACCACGGGCGTATGTGGAACTTTGGCTGCTGCTAGTGCTGCTGCCAAAGTTTTTTCTTTAGATAAAGAAAAAATAATAAGCACTCTAGGAATTGCGGGAACACAAAGTTGCGGTCTATTGGTAGTTACTCATAGTGGGCAAATGATGAAACCCTTGAATGCTGGGAAAGCTGCTCAGAACGGAGTAATATCTGCCTTGCTTTCTCAAGCAGGAGCTATCGGTTCTTCAAAAATAGTTGAAGGGAAAGATGGGTTTGTGCAGGCTTTTTCGGGTAATTGTGATTATTCGTTGATGTTAGACCACCTGGGTGAAAGTTTTGAAATAAAAAACTGTTATAAGAAATTTTATCCTGCTTGCCGGCATACACATGCTGCCATTGATGCTGCCTTATACTTAAAAAATCAGTTTAACATTATACACAAAGATATTAAAGAAATTGAAGTAACTGCTTATCCCGCTGCCTTAAAATTAACTGAGAAAAAAGATATGCCGATAGATGAAGCGGGGACCCGCTTTAATTTGGCATTTGCGGTATCTTTGTCGTTAGTAAAAGGGAGAGCAGGTATAAAAGATTTTTCTATTGAAAATACAAAAAGCAGAGAAATTAATGATCTTTTTAGGAAAATAAGAATTAAAAGCGATCCTTCACTTAATTCTAAAGAGAATAATATTAGAGGTTCTAAGGTTGAAGTTGTTCTATTAGACGGTAAAAAGTATGAGAAAACTGTAAATTTACCTAAGGGAGAGTTAGAAAATCCGGCAAGACTAGAAGATTTTTATAATAAATATTACGAATGTACAGATAGTGATTGGTCTAAAAAAAAGCAGGAAAATATTTTAGAGATAGTAAATAATTTAGAAGAAATCAGTAACATTAATCATTTAATGGAAGTAATAAAAAATGAATAACATTTTTCTCTTTAGATAGAGTTAAAATATAATGCATCAAAATTTTACCTTTGGTTTTTAGCTAAATTTATATTTTCAGTATTTATTATCTGGTTATATAAGACTATGCGAAGGAGCAACTCAAATGATCGAATACAAAGAATTTCTAAGAATTCCAGGACCTACTCCGATCCCTCCAAGAGTGATGAATGCCATAAATACTCCAATGATCTATCATCGAAGTGAGAGTTTTGGAGGAGTGATTGAAAGTATTATAAAGAATGGGCGAAATATTTTTAAAACCTCTGGTGATATTCTAGTCTTTTCTGCTACTGGAAGAGGTGTTATGGAGGCGACAGTTGTTAATAGTATTTCACCAGGCGAAAAAGTATTAGTTTTAGTTAATGGTAAATTTGGTGATATCTTTATAGAGATTGCTCAAAAATTTGGAGCTATTGTAAATAGGTTGGATTTTAATTGGGGAGAGCCTGTTGATACAAATTATTTTGAAGAATATTTAAAGGATAATCCAGAAATAAGTACAGTTTTTGTTATTCACTGTGAAACCTCCACGGGCGTAGTAAATGATATCAAAGAAATTGGTCGCATTTCAAACAAATACCATAAATTTTTAATTGTAGATGCAGTGAGTTCTTTGGGTGGAATAGATATGAATATGGATGATTGGGGAATTGATTTGGTATGTACTGCTTCACAGAAAGCTTTGATGACTCCTCCGGGATTAGGAGTTGTGGCTATTAATTCTAAAGCGTGGCAAAAAATAGAATCATCCAAAAATCCTCGATTTTATTGGGATTTTCACTTATATAAAGAAGCTCAAGAACGAAAACCTAAACAAACCCCTTTTACCTCTCCCGTTTCTTTGATGCTAGGCTTAAGAGAAGCTTTTGAGATGATTAATGAAGAAGGAATAGAACATGTAATTAATCGACATGAAAGGGTAGCAAAATTTTTTAGAAAGGAGATTAAATCAAAAGGGTTTAAGCTATTTCCTAAAAATGAATCCGATTGTGCTAATACAATTACTTCAATATGCACACCCGAAGGTTTTAGTTCCGACAAAATTATTGATATGTTATTAAAAAAGTATCATTTGCGGGTAGCTAATGGTATTGGAAAGTTAAAAGGAAAAATTTTAAGAGTAGGCCATATGGGCTACCAGGCAGATTTGTTAAGTAATTTAGCAATTGCCAATGCAATTAGCGAGGTTTTTTTACAGGATAAATAATGATATGATAATCACTTAAAAAGTATAGTGAAGAACATACAAAATACATGGATAGAAGGATGATCAAAAATCTAAAAGACAAGACGGGGGAAAATAAAGATGAAAAACAAATGCAGCCCCATAGAAAATAAAACTTGTATTTGACTTTCATAAAAGGAGGTTTTTAAAAGAAACAATAAGGGCGCAAAGTAGTATGTTGAAAATTATTTTAAAAAATGAGGAGGTAAATAGCATGTTAAAGGAAGCGCAAGTATACTGTAAGAAATTATCAGTTGCAATTTTGTTAATTTGCATTGTTTTATTCGTGGTTAGTTATGGAGGTGCTGCAAGTAGTGAAAGTGAAAAGAGGTACAATTTAATTATTGGAGGAGGCGGTTTGGGTGGTACATATTTCCCACTTGCAGGAGCGATTGCTAGAGTATTGACTAAAGAACTACCTAATGTTAATGTATCTGCTCAAAGCACAGGAGCTGGTATAGAAAACATTATGCTTATTGAACGAGGAGAGATAGAGCTCGGATTAACTCAAAACGATTTGGCACAATATGCATATGAAAAACAATATATGTTTGATGAAGAGTATAAAAGAGGGCAAGCTATTGCCAGATTATATCCAGAGGTCATTCAAATATTTGTAAGAAAAAATTCAGGAATACAGTCTATAAATGATATAAAAGGTAAAAGGGTATCTGTTGGTTATGCTGGATCTGGTATGTATGCTAACAGTACGCAAATAATAGACTTATTTGGCCTTACTGATGATATAAGAGCAGAACAATTAGATAACGTTGATGCAGCCAATAGAATGAAAGATGGCTTAATAGATGTGATATTTAGAACAACGAGTGCCCCAAATGCAGGACTTCTAGAATTGGCTTTTTCCGTTGATATTGATGTCCTAAGTTTTTCAGATGAAGAAATAAAAAAACTTAAGGATAAGTACCCATTTTTCTCTGAATATACAATACCGGCAAACACGTACCAAGGACAAACTGCAGAGGTGCGAACGGTATCTGTGCATTCGGTATTGATATGTCAAAAAGAGTTAGACGAAGAACTTGTTTATGATATAACAAAAACTATATGGAAACAACGTGAACAGTTGGTTTCAATGATAGCTGCTTTAAAAGATATGGACCCAGAAAATCCGCTGCTAGGGGTAACAATTGATGTGCATCCGGGTGCAAAAAAATACTATGAAGAAATAGGCATGTGGAAAAAGTAAACACCATATAATTTGGTTTGTTTAAATACAGTATTTTTGATAAAAATTAATTACACTTGGAAGCACGAGGATAATTTCTTGTGTTTTCAAGTGTAATTTTAGCGGGAATTCACAGTCTATTAAGGTGGAGATGAGAGTAAATTTCCAGTAAACCTGAGCAGATAATGGTCTATTTTTTCATAAAAACCTTGAATTACTCAGGATATCAAAATGAAAGAGAATAAATAGATGTTAGTCAATAACAACACAGGTCAAAATAACTCAAGTTATTCCGAAGAAATAATTGCCGAAAAACAAACACGTAGATTATCGAGACCATGGGCTAATTTTGGGGTTATTATTGCAGTTTGTTTTACAATATATCAGATATACGCTACACTTATTGGTGGATTTATTCCACAACTACATAGAGCTATTCACCTATCTTTTGCTTTGGTGCTTGCGTATCTTTTATATCCGTTTAGAAAGGATAAAAAAGATAAACCTATTGGTGCAGTAGATGTTTTTCTAATGTTTGCAAGTACATGGATAGCTGTTTATTGGGCAGTATTTTACAAAGATATCCTATTAAGGGTAGCAGATACAACTACAGCAGATACTGTGATGGGTATCATTACTATATTACTGCTTTTTGAAGCAACAAGGAGGGTTATTGGATACCCAATATTATTATTAGGTATCTTTGCTCTTTTTTATTGTTTTTTTGGAGCTTTATTCCCCGGGTTTTTAGTACACAGAGGATTTAGCTTAGAACGTATAATTCGCCATATGTTTCTGAGCACAAGTGGTATATTTGGTATACCATTAGGGGTTGTTAGCACCTTTGTATTTCTATTTTTATTATTTGGTGCTTTTCTGAAAAGGACTGGTGTTTCACAGTTTTTTAATGATTTTGCAAATGCAATAGCGGGCAAATCATCTGGAGGTCCTGCTAAAGTTGCTGTCGTTAGTAGTGCATTAAATGGAACAATTTCGGGCAGTGCTATTGCAAATGTTGCAACAACTGGAAGCTTTACAATACCTATTATGAAAAAATGTGGTTATACGCCGGAATTTGCTGCGGCAGTTGAGGCCGCTGCTTCTACAGGTGGACAAATTATGCCCCCAGTCATGGGTGCAGCGGCTTTCTTGATGGCAGAATTCACAGGAATACCATATTGGAATATTGTCATTTCAGCTGCAATTCCTGCTGTATTATACTTTACAGGAGTTTTTTTTGCTGTACATATAGAAGCAAAAAGGTTAGGTTTAAAAGTATTGCCAGATGATGAGATTAAAAACCTATGGTCTGTTATAAAGCATAGAGGAATATTCTTTACACCAGTTATAGCTATTGTGATATCTTTAAGTTCTGGCCAAACACCAATGAAGGCAGCACTCTTTGGCATTATAGCATGTATTATTACAGGATTATTCTATAAAGAATCTCGAATTGGTTTAATGGGTTTTATTGAAGCGTTTGATGAAGCGGCTAAGACTGCTATTCGGGTAGCAGTAGTAAGTGCTACTGCGGGGATTATTGTAGGAATGGTTACTCTTACAGGTCTGGGCTTAAAAATGGGAAGTGGTTTGGTAGATATGGCAGGCGAAAACCTCATTATAACAATGATATTTGCAATGGTATCTTCTATTGTGCTTGGCATGGGAGTCCCAACAACAGCGAATTATGTTATTACCTCTACTATCGTTGCTCCAGCACTTACAATGTTGGGAGTACCACTAATTGCATCACATATGTTTGTATTTTACTTTGGAATAGTATCAGATATTACTCCACCCGTATGTTCATCAGTATATGCCGCATCTGCTATAGCACAATCTGATCAGATGAGAACAGCGTTTAATGCTGTAAAAATAGCAGTCGGAGCTTTTATAATTCCCTATATGTTTGTTCTGTCTCCTCAGCTCCTTCTGCTTAATATAACTAATTGGTTGGATATACCAAGAATATTTCTAGGGGCAGTTCTAGGGATGATATCTATTTCCGCAGCAGTACAAGGTTGGCTTAATAGTAAATTGAATATCGTTATGCGTCTTGCTCTTTTCCTTGGAGGATTAATGTTAATAGGTTCTGGGATATTATTTGATATTATAGGATTTAGTATAATCGCATCAATTTATATTTTTAATGTTCTTAAACAAAAGAAAATAATTGATAAATAATACTAGTGTCACGTCATACTTGCAATGACGCATTGATTGGTGTATACTATCCTTCAATAAAACTATTGGAGGATACCATGAAGAAGTACAAAGTAACACTATCAAGAGAAGAACGAGAAGAGTTAGTGTCTATTGCAGGAAAAGGAAGCCACAGGTCACAGAAGGTCTTAAATGCCTTGATTCTTCTGAATTGCGATGAGGGCAAATTTCAGGGGCATAGATTAAAAAACGAAGAGATTGCAACCGTGTTAAATATCAGTATGAGAAAAATTGATCGTGTAAAAAAACGTTTTGTTGAAGAAAGCATTGAGACAGCATTGAATGGTCACCAGGGACAGCGTATTTATGCTAAGAAGGCTGACGGAGACTTTGAGGCTCATCTGGTAGCCTTAAGTTGTAGTGAACCCCCATCCGGTTTTGCCAGATGGTCGTTGCGCTTGCTGGCAGACAAAGCGGTTGAACTAAATTACGTAGAAAGCATTTCACATGAAACGATTCGTCGCGTGTTAAAAAAAATGAAATTAAGCCCTGGAGGAAGCAGGGGTGGGTGATTCCCCCCAAGCAAAATGGTGATTTTGTTGCCCATATGGAAAGAGTTCTTAAAGGTATATAAACGTCCGTATGATGCTAAGTTCCCGGTAGTTTGTATGGATGAATCACCTAAACAGTTAATAAAAGAGACACACCAGATGGTAGCCGCCGCCCCGGGTCGTCCGGTCAGATATGACTATGAATATGAGCGAGGCGGGGTGTGCAATATCTTCCTTGCGAGTGAACCTTTGGCTGGCAAACGATTGGTCAAAATTACCGAAAGAAAAACCAAGTGTGACTGGGCACTTTTTGTAAGGAAAATTGCACAAACATACAAAAACGCAAAGAAGATTACCCTGGTAATGGATAATTTGAGTACACATAAAGCAGGATCTTTATACGAGACCTTTTCGCCTGAAGAAGCAAAAGCACTATGGGACAGATTTGAGTTTGTATATACGCCAAAACATGGAAGCTGGCTGAATATGGCAGAAATAGAACTTAATGTTCTTACTGGACAATGTCTAAACAGAAGAATTGATAATATTTCAGTAATCAGAAGAGAGACTGATGCCTGGCAGAATCATCGGAATAACCTGAATGCAAAAATCAATTGGCAGTTTACAACAAGTAAAGCTCGGATAAAACTAAAACGACTCTATCCGACGTATGAAATGTGACGTGACACTAGATGTATAAGTGGGTATTTTTACATTGGAAGAATAGAAAGTATTAAGCGAGTAAAGCATATAAGCATAATTAGTTGTATTTGATAAAATATATGTAGTTATTTATGTTTTATGATTATTACCCAAAAAGTAAATAGTGTAAAATTTTAGTAGGGGGTTTTTAAAAAGAAAGGTTTGCCAAGAGGTAAATAAAAAAGGTAGACTTACCTCAAAGATAAAGAAGAAAAAGAATAAATATTCTTTTTCAAAAGGAGGTAAATCTACCCTATGGAAAACTTAGAGATAACCATAAACTTACCTAATCTTAAATTAAATATACCAGAAAAAGAAATAAATTTCCACCACCTAGCGTGACTTTGTTAAATGATTATTAAAATTAGCCTAAACACTATATTATATAAGGTTAATTGTTTACATTTAATTGTATACACTAAAGGAAATTTTGGTCTTTAATCTTAAATTACTCAGACCTATTCCTTCGGCAAGAAGCTTGATATAGTGTATAATTTATCATACCTATATAGTGTTTTCAAGTATATTTTTATGTATGTTTTATGTGTGGTATCAAGATTAGGTAATATTTATTAAGCCGCATAAAACTCCAGACTCCTGTCTGGAGATGTAGCGGCAGCCCGAAGGGCTCAAGCTCGTTTTTCGCTTGTAGCTAAAAGATGCCCCCAGCTCCTGCTGGGGGAGTTTCACTAATCTTGCAGATCTTGCATGTTTATCAGTGTATACAATTTTATGGTATTATAATACCCTCAAACCTATTGATTTTATTGGATAAATAAGCCTTGGCACCTCTTTTAAGCTTGGTTTTTTAATAAAGTCACGCTAGTGTCGTGTCAACCGACTAGTGTCGGGCAGAGCCTGGTGCGGCCAGGATTAGGTCGTGATATTTAGCAGGTGGAAATCCTGCCTGGTAAGATTATAGCCAAATCACCAGTAGCAAGTCTTGGAGTCTTTGGAGTAATCCATAAGATTTAAGCGTAGACAGTCAGGTAATAGGCCTGTAAGAAAATGAAATCATTATTTAAGATTTCTGTGATTGAACCCCGAAATGCCTGCTAACGGGAAGGCTGACGAATTCAGGCTTTCGGAAAGCCACATCTTGTCCTCCGCTTAAGGCAAGGAGGGCAAGGCTTCCCCGGGGTCAAAGAGCCAGGCATGTTACACCATGATATCACGGTAACCTGGGAGACCCAGCTTAGTCTTCTAAAAAAAGGAGTATGGTAGACAACCGATACAAAGGGAGAATACCAAATAATGAGCTGGGAGTCGGATAGCCCTATAGTACCGATGACCTCGGGTAATGCCGAGTGAGGAAAGGGGGCTACATATTATCGTTCTTATTAAGGACACATTAACTTACACACAGGAGTAGATTAATTAATGGAAACGAAATTGATAAGAATAGCTCAAATAGCCAAAGAAAGACCAAAGGAGGTATTTACATCACTATATCATCATTTAGATGAAGAGGTGTTGGTTAAATGTCACGAGGAACTTAAAGGCGATAAGGCAGTAGGGGTAGATAAAATAACCAAAGCTAACTACGCAGAGAATCTTACTGAAAATATTTATCACCTGGTAGAAGCCCTAAAGAAACACAGCTACAAACCACAACCGGTAAAGAAGGTCTACATCTTAAAAGCAGATGGCAAAAGGCGTCCTTTAGGCATTCCTTCTTATGAAGACAAGATAGTGCAGATGGGGCTTGCCAAAATATTGCAAGCGATCTACGAAGCGGATTTTCTGCCCTGTTCTTATGGCTTTAGACCCAAGACCGGCTGTCATGATGCCTTAAGAAGACTCGACAAAATCATCAATGATCACAAGGTGAATTATATCTTAGAGGCCGATATCAAGGGATTCTTCGAAAACCTTGACCATCAGCAATTGATAAAATTTATGAGCTTAAGGATTGCTGACCCCAATATCAAAAGACTGGTTGTGCGTTTCCTAAAGGCAGGAGTAATGGAGCAAGATAACCTTGAACCTACTTTCCAGGGAACGCCACAAGGGGCTATTGTCTCACCTATTCTGGCTAATATATACCTTCACTATGTCTTGGACTTGTGGTTCTGCCGGGTAGTAAAGAAACACTGCAAGGGTGAAGCCTATCTGATACGTTATGCCGATGACTTTATCTGTGGGTTCCAATACAAACCAGACGCCTTAAGATTCTATAAAGCCTTACAGGCCAGATTAGATAAGTTCTATCTCCAACTAGCCTTGAATAAGAGCAAAATCATCGAGTTTGGCTGATTCGCGGCAAGAGACCGAAATAACCGAGGTGAAGGAAAACCCGAGACCTTTTCCTTCTTGGGATTTACCCACTACTGTAGTAAGAACAGAGAGGGTAAATTCCGGATAAAACGGAAAACAGATGTCAAGAAATTCAGAGCCAAGGTAAAGGCTTTCAAAGTATGGATTAAAACGGTAAGGAATATTAATCTGATATCTGAGCTTTTTATACAGGTAAAACCAAAGCTCTTAGGCCATTATGCCTATTATGGTATAACCGATAACTCGGTGATGATTAGAAATTATTATGATATAGTGGTTAAACTGCTGTTTAAGTGGCTTAATCGTCGAAGTCAGAGGAAGAGTTTTTCATTTACCACTTTTAAAGTGTATCTTAGACTTAATCCCCTGCCTTTGCCGAGAATATATGTAAATCTCTTTGGGTATTAGCGTTTTTGTAAGATAATATGAAGAGCCGAATGCTCGAATGGGGCACGTTCGGCTCTGTGAGGGGTGTGCTATCAATCAGCTAGGGAACTAATATTGTGACACTTCCATTAGGAAACGGGAAGAAAACAGGGAATACAAAGTTGTTTCTAAGGTTGAGAGATGCTCATCTACTCGACTATAGTTTTATCCTGGCATCTTCTGTAAGTGTCACGATGTATTTCTTTATATCTAACCCTCCCAGATTAATTATGAAGAAAGTGTATCGCATTCTGTACGGCTTTACAAAGTTGGCATGACACTAGGTTTATTAACTAAATAAGAGAAAGAGAGTCCTTCTAGAGGATTCATCTCTCACTTTTTAAATATTAAAAAATGATTAATAGAAGAGGTTTATATGATACCAAGCAAAGAATATTTAAGAATACCAGGTCCAACACCTATACCTCCCAGAGTATTAAATGCTATGAATAATCCTATTATCTATCATAGAAGTGTTGAGTTTGGCAATGTACTGGGAGAAACAATAGAAGGTGCCAAAAAAATCATTAAGACATCAGGAGATATTTTTATCTTTTCTTCTACTGGAAGAGGGGTTATGGAAGCAACTTTAGTTAATTCAATATCCCCTGGAGAAAGAGTATTGGTTTTGGTTAACGGTAATTTTGGGAAAATTTTTGCAGATATTATCGAGAGATTTGGAGCACAAGTAGAAATATTAGAGTTTCCTTGGGGAGAGGCAGTTGATATTAATCGATTTGAGGATTATTTAAAAAATAATAGATCAATAAAAGCTGTTTTTGTTATACATTGCGAAACATCTACCGGTGTAGTAAATAATATCGAGGCTATAGGTAAAATTACTTCTAAATACGGTATAATTTCAATTATAGATGCCGTAAGCTCTCTCGGAGGAATTGAAATCTCTATGGATGAATGGGGATTAGATTTTGTTCTAACTGCCTCTCAAAAAGCCTTAATGACTCCACCAGGTTTAGGGTTAGTAGCGGTTAGTTCTAAAGGTTGGAAAGCAGTAGAAAAATCAACTAATTCACGTTATTATTGGGATTTTAGAATGTATAAAGAAGCTCAAAATAGAATTCCTAAACAGACACCCTTTACTTCACCTGTTTCATTAATATTGGGCTTGGATGAGGCATTAAAAATGATTGTTGAAGAAGGAATTGATAATGTTATAGAGAGACATTTTCAAGTAGCAAAAGCTTTTAGGGATAGAATAAAATCTTATGGTTTGAAGTTGTTTCCAAAGAAAGAAGAATGGTGTTCAAACACTGTCACTGCAGTAAAAAGTCCTAAAGAGGTGGACTCAGATTTAATAATAAAATTTTTAAAGGAGAGATTTAATTTACGCATTGCTAATGGCTTGGGAAATTTAAAAGATAAAATATTTAGAGTTGGACATATGGGTTATCAGGCGGAAGAGATAGAAACAAGAGCGGTTGCCTTAGCCATTAAGAGTGTATTAGAGGAAAATTTAAACTTTTGAGTAAAATCCAAAGATAAATTATATAAATTAACAATAAACATTTTTTAGTTTTAGATTAAAATAAAGAGTAATAAAAATTAGAGCGATAGCGTGAAGTGTGAATAAACGCATTACGTTTTAATAAATAAAATGGTTGTTATGAAGAGGGAAAGGTAATTTCTGAAAGTACGCTTTTAATAATCCGTATTAAGTTAATTTAATAATTTATAATAAAGGAGGATTTTGTAAAATGACTAAAGAAAGAAACCCATTTAAAATTGTACAGGCTCAATTTGACCATAATGCAGAAGTTTTAGGACTGGATCCTGCTTTGAGAGAATTTATGAGAGAAGCAGAGAGAGAATTAAAAGTTCGCATTCCGGTAGATATGGATGACGGAACAACTAAAACCTTTACCGGTTTCAGAGTTCAACATTCAAGTGCAAGGGGACCTGCAAAAGGCGGTATTAGATTTGCAGAGGAAGAGACTATAGATATGGTAAAAGGTTTAGCTGCCATGATGGCCTGGAAATGTGCAGTCGTAGATATTCCTTTAGGTGGAGCAAAGGGAGGAATTATTGTTGATCCCAGAAAACTATCCGAAAGAGAAACCGAAAGACTTTGTAGGGGTTGGGTTAGAAAAGTGTATGATTTTGTAGGTCCAGAAATGGATGTACCTGCACCGGATGTTGCTACTAATCCTCAGGATATGCTCTGGATAATGGATGAATATGACACTATTGCCCGATGTAGAAAACCTGGATTTGTTACTGGTAAGGCCGTTGGACTAGGAGGTTCTTTGGGTAGAACAGAAGCCACCGGTTATGGTGTTATTTATTGTGTTCGTGAAGCATTCAAAAGATTAGATTTAGACTTTAAAGGTGCTACTGCTTCTATTCAGGGAGCTGGTAATAATGCACAATATTGTTGTGAACTATTTACTCAATATGGTGGAAAAGTAATTGCTATATCTTGTTGGGATTCTAAAGACAAAAAAGCCTATACCTATAGTTGCGAAAAAGGAATTGACCCTAAAGATTTGCTTGCACCGGGTACTTTAGATAAATTTGGAACTGTTAATCTTGAAAAGGCTAAATCTTTCGGTTGGAAGCAAGAAGATGCTGATGCCTGGTTGAAAAAACCAGTAACAGTACTTATCCCTGCTGCAATGGGAAATGCAATTACCGAAGAAAATGTGGATGATATTAATTTTGATACCGTTAAAGTATATGCCGAGGCTGCTAATACTCCTACCACCTTAGAGGCCGATGAAGTTATCAAAGAAAAAGGCGTTTATCTTATCCCTGACTTTCTCTGTAATGCCGGCGGAGTAACTGTTTCCTATTTTGAAGAAGTTCAGAATAATATGAATTATTATTGGCCAAGAGAAGAAGTTTTAGAAAAACTCGATCGTATTATGACTAATGCCTTTAATGCAGTTGCGGATTTAGCGGAAGAGAGAAAATGTTATATCCGTGATGCTGCTTATCTTATATCTATTCAACGAGTAGCAAAGGCAGTAGAAGGAAGAGGTTGGGTAAAAACTAAAAAATAGAATTTGATATCGAAAATATTTAGATAATATAGATAATTTAATATTTCTTTTTTGAAAGGTAAAAATTATGGGAATTTATCAAAAACCTAGATTTATTGTTGCGGGAGAGTCCTGTGTTTTTATGGAAATTGGAGATGAAATTTCTATAGAGGGACATAAAAAAGTAAAAGGAATATTTAATTATTTAAGAGAGAAAAAAATTACTGGCATAAAGGAAATTACCCCTGCATATAGGTCCATTAATGTTTATTATGATCCTTTAAAAATAGCTACCGATTGGGGGGGGTGATATACTATAAAACAGGATTAGCCCAGGTGCATTTTTAATTTTTCTATCAAAGGAGTATTTATAGATGTGGAGTGAAGAAAATATTTTAAAAAAAAGAGGAGAAAGATTATGAAACGATTTTCTTTGTTTTTGATTATAGCCATTCTTATTATTAGTTCACTTAGTCTTACTGGAATGGCTACCTATCCAGAAAGGACCATTAGTATAATTGTTGGTTATTCTGCAGGTGGAAGTACAGATTTAATGGCGAGGTTTATAGCTGAAGGATTAGAAAAGGAGTTAGGACAAAAAGTTGTAGTCATTAATAGACCGGGAGCCGGTGGAGAAATAGGTTTTACAGATGTTGCTAAAGCAAAACCAGATGGTTATACACTTGGAACAGTTAATTTACCTGGATTGATTAACCTTACTTTAATGCGTCCCGATACGGTTCAATTTTCTGTAGATGATTTTGAGAAAATTGCCAATATTGTTTTAGATCCGTCAACCATTACTGTTAATGTCGATAGTCCTTTCCAGAATCTAACTGATTTAATAGATTACGCCAAAGAGCACCCGAAAGCAGTCACTATTGGTAACAGTGGTGTAGGTAGTAGTAGTGATATGGAGACATTATATTTCAATACCATAATGGATATTGAAACTACAGCAGTACCATTTGAAGGAGATGCAGGGGTTAGAGCTGCTTTATTAGGTAGCCATATCATGGCTGCTGCCATAAAAATTTCCGAAGCCGATCCTTATTTAGCACAAGGAACAATGAGAATATTGGGAGTGATGGCAGATGAACGATTACCCAAATATCCGGATATTCCTACTTTTAAGGAACAAGGGGTAGATATAGTCTCTTCTTCGGCAAGAGGAATTGCAGGGCCTAAAGGCATACCTCAAGATATTATTGAAACTCTTTCCAAGGCTATCGAAAAGGTGGTTAAAAGTGATTTTTTTGTTCAGAAAGCAGCAGATATGAATATGCCCTTGTATTACCTATCCCCAGAAGAATATAAAGAGTTTTTCAAAAGCCAAGAGGTATTCGCTAAAAAACTTTTAGAAGTACCCGGAGAAATAAAATAAGTCAATCTAGTTTTATTCTCTAGGGTTATTTAAATTTCTTCACTCCACTTTTTATATAATTATTTGGTGAAAGTTAACAAAATGTCATATATAAGATTAAGAAAGGAGTCTAATTATGAAATTTGCTGAGAGATTACTTCTATATATATATATCATTTTTTGTTTTATTTATTTTACCCAGACATTCAGTTTTTCACCTGATTGGAGAGGCTATCCTCAAGTTTTACTGGCCATTCTTTTTATTCTATGTGTTTTTTTCTTATTGATTGATGTTTTTTATCCAAAATCGAATGAACACTATGAATCAAATATTATATTTTCAAGAGTTATTTTCGTTGCAGTTTTAACATTAATTTATATTCTAATGTTAAATATAGTTGGATTTTATTTAGCGACCGTCGTTTTTTCTCCGATCTTAATGTATTTTTTGGGAATAAAAGATATAAGATTATTGATCAGAATTAACATCTTTTTCATTATCGTTCTTTATATCGGATTTTCAATCTTTTTAGGAGTGCCTACTCCCCAGGGAATTTTATTTTAAGATTGTAAATCTTAGTTCTTTGTATTGATATAAATATAATTTTTCGAATTTGGAGGTGTCTAATCAGTGTCTGATTTATTAATTCAGGGAATTTACAATGTGTTTTCCGTTGGTAATTTATTTTTTATAATTGTAGGAACTATATTAGGTATTATAATTGGAGCATTACCAGGATTATCATCAACAATGGGTGTTGCACTGTTAATACCGATTACCTTTAAAATGGATCCTTCGGCAGGTTTGTGCATGCTCGGTGCTGTTTATTGTGGATCGGTTTATGGTGGTTCAATCACGGCTATTTTATTAAGAACTCCTGGTACGTCAGCTTCAGTAGCAACTGCTTGGGATGGTTATGAATTAACGAAAAAGGGCTTTGCAGGGAGAGCTCTGGGAATATCTACAGTAGCCTCTACTTTTGGAGGATTATTTAGTGCAATATGCTTATTGTTAATTGCACCAACATTGGCAAGAATTTCACTTCGATTTGGACCACCGGAGCGCCTTTTTTTAGCTATATTTGGTCTAACCATCATTATAACTATATCAAGTGAATCATTATTTAAAGGTCTGATTTCAGGATTTTTTGGAATGGCAATTGCAGTGACAGGTATTGATATTATTTCAGGTAACTTACGTTTTATCTGGGGACAGGCAGGCTTAATTGATGGAATGCCACTTATACCTGCACTGATTGGTCTAGTTTCTATGTCCCAAGCCATGGTTCTTATTGAAACTGAAAGAACGAAGATCCAAGTTTCAAAAAATATCATCAGAGATCGAATTATGCCTACCATTGCTGATTTGCGAAAGACTTTTGTTACTATTATTCGTTCATCTGTTATCGGAACAATCATAGGCATCATCCCTGGTGCAGGAACGGATATTGCTTCTTTTTTTGGTTATAGTGAAGCAAAACGAAATTCAAGACATCCTGAAGAATTTGGGAAAGGAAGTATTGAAGGAGTAGCTGGCCCAGAGGCGGCCAACAATGCTGTAACTGGTGGTTCTTTAGTTCCAATGTTAACTTTAGGAATTCCTGGAAATTCAGTGTCAGCAGTCTTTTTAGGAGGATTATTGATTCATGGTTTAATTCCCGGATCAGAACTTTTTACAAAACATGGTGTGGTTACTTATACTTTAATGGTTTCTTTATTCTTATCTAATATTGCTATGTGTGCTTTTGGTTTAATTGGAGCAAAAACTTTTATCAAGGTAGTAAAAATTCCTACCAATATATTGTCACCATTAATTATTGTGTTAAGTGTGATTGGTTCTTATGCTTTAAGAAATAATATCATTGATGTAGTAATTATGTTCTGTTTTGGGATCTTGGGCTATATTATGGAAAAAGGAAAATATGCTACAGCACCCATTATTTTGGCTTTAATTTTAGGCCCAATGGCAGAAAAGGAGCTTAGGAGATCTCTTTTAATATTAGGAGGAAGTATCTTTCCTGCCTTTCAAAGACCCATCTGTATCATATTAATTTTACTCATTATTTTATCTTTAAGTGTTTCTTTTATTCGAACGATAAAGTTAATGAAACAGAGTAGAACTTAAATAGATTATTATCATTTTATTAAAATGAAAGGAGTTGTTTAATTTCATGGATTCTAAACTAAGTAACCATCCTATTGGCCTTTTTGATTCCGGAGTGGGGGGGTTTTCTGTTTTAAAAGAGATTATAAATAAGCTTCCCTATGAGGATACCATCTATTTTGCTGATACTGGACGAAGGCGTTACGGCACTAAACCTGAGGAAGAAGTACTCCAGTATGTATTTGAAATAATACAATTTTTAATCTCCAAGAAGGTAAAAGCTATAGTGATTGCTTGTAATACAGCAACTGCCGTTTCTTTGGAACAGGTGAAGAATAAATTTACTATTCCGATAATGGGAGTAATTGAACCTGGGGCAAGAATGGCGGTTCATTGTTCTAAGAAAAAAAGAATTGGTCTCATTGGGACAGAGATTACTATTAGAAGTAAAGTGCATCAACAAATAATTGAATCATTATGTCCTACCGTTAAATTCTTTCCATTGCCTACTCCTTTATTGGGGGAATTCGTAGAACAAAGCCTTAATCGACCTGAGGAAATTCAAACTACAATCAATGATTATCTAAGTTATTTTAAAAAAAAGAGAATTGATACTCTAATTCTAGGTTGTACCCATTATCCTTTTTTAAGATCATATATCTCACAATATCTTGGCGATCAAATTTGTTTAGTTGATCCCGCAGAAGCAACCGTGATTGATTTAGAGCAACATTTGAACAGACATAATTTGTTAAATAAAAGTAAAAAAGTCCCGGAATATACTTTTTTTACCAGTGGAGATTTAAGTCGATTAAAAACTAATATAAAGCAATTATTGGGATTGAATATTTTTAATGCAAAAGTACACTCATTCTAATAATTCATTTTCCATTCAAGTCTATTTTTAAATTTGGATAAGGTAATTTTGTTCTTTTCTTGGTTGGTTTTGATAGAATAAAATAAATATTAAAAAACTTTTTAAAAAAAAGAATTGGAGCAATAGTTCAATGGGTTTAGGAATATTTCAAAAAATAGTAAAGAGTCATTTAATAGAAGGAAAAATGGTTCCTGGGAAAACAGTTGGCATAAAAATAGACCAAAATCTCCTACATGATGGTACCGGGATGTTGGTTTACTTAGAATTTGAAGCTTTAGGCATTCCCAGAATAAAGACAGAAACTGCTGTATGTTACATTGATCATGGACTTCTACAAAGTGGATATAGGAATGCGGACAATCATCGTTATTTACAAACAGCTTCATCTAAATACGGAGCTTATTTTTCTCGACCTGGAAATGGTATATGCCATCAAGTTCATTTAGAACGATTTGCAGTACCTGGAAAAGTACTTTTAGGAGCCGATAGTCATACTCCAACTGCCGGAGGAGTTGGTATGGCAGCAATAGGTTCAGGTGGTTTGAATATTGCCTTAACAATGGCTGGAGAACCGTTTTGCTTACAAATGCCCAAAATTGTTAATGTCATTCTAAAGGGTAGATTGAAACCTTTTGTTTCAACAAAAGATATTATACTATTTTTATTAAAAGAGTTGTCAGTTAAAGGTGGTATAAATAAAGTATTTGAATACTCGGGCACGGGTGTACTCAATTTAAGCGTAACCGAAAGAGCTACCATTACCAATATGGGTACAGAATTAGGTGCAACAACTTCTATTTTCCCGAGTGACCAGACTACTTTTGAATTTTTAAAATACCAGAATCGAGAAAGAGATTGGATTCCCCTTGAAGCTGATTCTGATGCCCAATACGATGAGAAAATAGAGATTGAGTTAGATACTTTAGAACCATTGATTGCCCAACCCCATTTGCCTGATAATGTGGTGAATGTGCGAAAGATAGCTGGAAAACCGGTTGACCAAATTGTTATTGGGAGTTGTACCAATTCATCATTGGAAGATTTATTAAAAGTAGCCTCAATTCTAAAAGGCAAGAGAGTGCATCCCGGGATTGAAGTTGCTTTAAATGCCGGTTCGAGACAAGTATTGAACGAAATAACACGTATGGGGGCTTTAGAAACTTTAATTTCTGCCGGTGTAAGAATCCTTGAGGTGGGGTGTGGGCCATGTATCGGAATGGGGTTTTCCCCTCCTACCAAGGGTATAAGTTTAAGAACCTATAATCGGAATTTTTATGGAAGAAGTGGCACAATAGATGCTGAAGTTTATTTGGTAAGTCCGGAAGTAGCTGCTGCTTCTGCTATTACCGGCAAAATAACTGATCCCAGGGATTTAAATTTAGAGCCCATTCAATTAGTAAATATAGAAAAAAAGGATATTGATGATTCAATGATTATATCTCCTTCCATTGAACCTGAAAAAGTTGAAATTATCAAAGGTCCAAATATTGTTGGTTTACCCTTACAAAAACCTTTAGAAAGCCATATTGAAGCAAATATTCAATTAAAGTTAGGTGATAATATTACGACTGATGATATTTTACCTGGTGGTGTAGAAGTTTTGCCTTTACGTTCTAATCTTCCAAAAAGTTCAGAATATGCTTTTATTTCACTAGATTCGGAATTTACCTCTAGAATGAAAAAGCAAGGTAAAGGAATTTTAGTTGGTGGATTAAATTATGGCCAGGGATCTAGCAGGGAGATGGCTGCTTTTGTATGCATGTATCTTGGAGTTAAGGCTGTGATTGCAAAATCTTTTTCTAGAACCCACCGTGACAATCTTATAAATAGTGGTGTGCTCCCTTTAATTTTTGAAAGGTTAGAGGATTATAATAGATTAGAACAAGGAGATTTATTAGAAATAAAAGTAAAAAGTTTAGAATCGAATATGATAAATATAAAAAATAAAACAAAAAAGTTTATATTTATGGTTAAACACGGGTTAACTAATAGAGAAAAAGAAATTATTAAGGCAGGAGGAATTTTACCCTATTATAGAAATAAAGGATTGAAGGAGGACTAATTGTGAGTATTAAAATAATCGACTGTACCTTGAGAGACGGAAGCCATGCAATAAACTATCAATTTAACAAAGAACTAACTGAAAAAATTTTATTAGGTTTAGAAAAAGCAGGAATACAATGGATAGAGATGGGACACGGCAAAGGATTAGGAGCAAGTAAAAAATATAAAAAACCGGCAAGTTTATCTGATGAAATGTATATCGATATAGCCAAGGAATGTTTAACTAAATCGAATTTTGGCTTTTTTTGCCAGAAAGAATTTTCCGAAAAAGAGGATATTAAAAATGCTGCCAAGAAAGGTGTTAATTTTGTTAGAATTGGTTCGGATGTTAGTGAAATTGATGAAAATGAAGATTATGTGAAATACGCAAAAGATCAAGGATTGATTGTTTTTATTGCGTTGAGGAAAAGTTATACAGTTTCACCGTATGATAAGAAATATATAGAAATTCTTAATAAACTAAATAAATGGGGGGCTGATTTGGTAACTATTATGGATTCTGCAGGAACAATGGTGCCTTATGAGGTAAAACAATATATTATCCAGGGGAGGATAAATTCAAATATACCAATTGGGTTTCATGCTCATAATAATTTACAATTAGGAATTGCCAATATTATTTCAGCCATAGAAGCAGGGGCGGATGCAGTGGATGTAAGCATTGGTGGATTGGGCAGAAGCTCAGGGAATGCTCCAACTGAGATATTAGCCTTGATTCTTGAAAAATATGGTTGGGGTAAATTACTTGATTATAAAATATTATCTGACTTAAATGATGAAATTATTTTCCCTTTAATAAAGGGTGAAAATAGATTTTCCTCTAAAGCGATAACATTTGGCTTTGCCGGTTTTCATTCAGGATTTTATCCTCTTATTGAAGATGTTATTCAAAATAATCCATCGATTGATTATAGAGATTTGATAATAGCTGTAAGTAAAATTGAAAAGGAAAAAGTTAATAAAAAATTAGTTGAAGATATTGCCAATAGCTTACTTAATAAAAATGAAAAAAATAAATAAAAATTCTGTTAATTTACAAGTTATCTTTATCTATAAATTTAAAGTGGTCGGTTTTTAAGGTAAAGCAAAAAAGATAATGAGGTGTTATTATGATCAAGTTTGCTGAGATAGAAGAAGCGCAAAATAGAATAAGCCATATTGTTAAGCATACTAATTTGGAATATTCTGATTTTTTTAGTCAAATTAGCGGTCATCAGGTTTATTTTAAAACAGAAAATTTGCAATACACAAATTCTTTTAAACTAAGAGGTGCTTCTAATTTTGTTTTGCAGTTAGATCCTGATATTGCTGCCAGAGGAGTTATTGCGGCTTCATCAGGTAATCACGGTCAAGGTGTGGCTTATATTGCTTCAAAAATGGGATATCCATGTGTAATTGTGGTGCCAAAAGGGGCGATAGAAGCAAAAGTTCAGGCTATTAAGAGCTTTGGAGCGGAAGTAATATATTGTGGAACTTTTTCTGAAGAATGTAGAAAAAAGGCACGGGAATTATCAGAAGAAAGAAAAATGATTTTTATTCATGGGTTTGATGATCCGAAAGTAATTGCAGGGCAGGGTACTATTGGTTTAGAGATATTAGAAGATTTTCCAGAAGTAGAAGTAATTCTAGCACCTATCGGAGGGGGAGGTTTAATTTCTGGTATACTTTCGGCAGTAAAAGAGAGAAGACCTGATATAAAAGTTTATGGAGTTGAACCTAGTGAAAGTAATTGTATGTATGTTTCACTTCATGAAGGAAAAATCACTAAATTACTAAGGACTAACACAATTGCGGATGGATTAAGAAGTAATCGACCTGGAAATTTGACTTTCCCGATTGTAAGAAAGTATATCGATGATATTATTCTTGTTTGCGAAGAGGACATATTGAAGGCCACGAAGAATCTTCTCTTGAAAGTTAAATTATTAGTTGAACCATCGGGTGCTGTAACATCGGCAGCTTTAATTTCGAAAAAAATACCCGGAAAGAATAAAAAAGTGGTCCCCATCATAAGTGGGGGGAATGTTGACCCAGAATTTATTAAAAAACTATTAGATTAAATAAGCGAAGGTACCATTTAAAAAAGGAGATTAAATTTAGTGGGAATTTCCTTTAGAAGTGGTAGGGATAAAATTTATCTTCTTGGAAAAGAGATATTGGGAAAGCAAAGAGATATGGGCAAAGGACTATTTTGTTGCCTTGGAAGCTAATAAAAAGATAATCATAGAACACGTAAAAATAAAAGAGAAGGAAGATACAGGAAATGAAGCTTAAATTCTAAAAGGAAAATATCTGTAATAGTGTGAATGTATATAAGGGAACGGAATAAAGTTATAAATTGCAATAGAAATATATTAAGCTAATTATTAAAATTTATGATAAAAATATTTAATTTCATTATATATATATGCATTATTACAATTATTATTTCAAATTATTTCAGAGTTTGATGTTGTAGTAATTTTAATTAGGAAGTGAAATATTATTATAATGAATAATCAAAGTTTCCAGATTTTTTCTTTACCGTACGGTCAAAGAACAATTCAATTTGAAGTCCCAAAACGAAATTTAATAAGTGTAATACAGCCTAATAATTTACCAGAGGTTCAATATGAATCTAAAGAGATTGTAGATGCATTAAAAAATCCCTTGGGTAGTAAACCGCTTTATAAAATTGCCAAAGAAAAAAAAGGAAAAGTTGTTATTGTTGTTAACGATATCACTAGAACAACTCCTACTTCCAAGTTAGTTCTACCTATGATAAAGGAATTGACTCAAGCAGGAATTAAAAGAAAAGATATTACCTTTCTTGTAGCAACTGGAACACATCGCAAGAATACTTCCCAAGAATTAGAAAAAATGCTTTCTTCTGAAGTAATCCGAAATTTTAATGTTATTAATCATGATTCCAATGACCCAGAACAATTAAAATTAATTGGAACAACCAAAAGAGGAGTGCCAGTAGAAATTAACAAAACCTTTTGTGAAGCTGATATTAAGATTTTGACAGGGACAATTGCGCCTCATCAATCAGCTGGATATAGTGGAGGCAGGAAAAGCATCTTGCCAGGAATTGCTGGAGCAAAAGCATTGTCTATTCACCATTCTTATCCACTGAGGATGAAAGGTCCTGCTATGGGTAAAATAGAGGGGAATCATTTTAGCGAAGAGGCTATAGAAGCAGCTCGAATTGTAGGAGTGGATTTTATTTTGAATGTAGTGCAAAATAGTCAAAAAGAAATTGTCAAAGTAGTTGCTGGAGATTTAGTTGAAGCCTGGCTAAAGGGTGTAAAATGGGCAAGAAAAGTTCATGAAGTCCCTGTACCAGAAATAAAACCGGATATAGTGATTACTTCTCCTGGTGGTTTTCCGAGAGATATAAATTTATATCAAACTCAAAAATCCATAGCTCCTGCAGAAATTATTGTAAAAGAAGAAGGAACAATCATTGTTCTTTCAAAATGTATTGAGGGAATAGGTGGAGGAGCAAATTTCTATAACTGGCTAAATGAAGCTAATGATATTGAAGAAGTAATAGAAAGATTTAAAAACGAAGGTTACAGCGAAAGTTCGAACAAAGCTTTTCTTTATGCCAGGGCATTAAAAAAGGCGGAAATCATAATAGTAACTGAGAATATTTCTTCAAAAATATTTAATAATATTTTTCTAAAAAGGGTAGATATTGTTGAAGAAGCCATTCAGAAGGCTTTATTAAAACATGGAAAAGATGGTAAGATAGTTTTAATACAGAATGCACCAGAGCTTATTCCAATTTTAGAATAGTAGAAGTATAAAGCAAGATTCCGGCGTTTATTAGAGATAATTATTGTATAGGCAAGGAGTGAACTTATAATATAAGATGAAAAATAAAAACTTTGATGTATTAATAATTGGTGGTGGAGTAAGAAATAAATTTTAAAATATAATAATAAGAAGGATACTTTTATGTAATTTAAGCGAAGTCTTTAAATATCAGAAAATTATTTAATAAATAGTTAACATTTATTAAGCGATGGAATAATATGCTACAAGCAGATATTTAAACTTTTATTTTTTCAGTAAATTTTTAAAAATTTAAAAAATTCAAGTATTTTATAAATTATGACACTAAAAATGATATAAGTTTTCAAATTTAAAGACATATTAGGGGGAATAATTATGTTTAAGGATATTGTTTGGGTGGATTTTGATACTTTAGAAAATTTTATGATTGATGTTTTTAAGGGAGTGGGGGTCCCAGAAGAAGATGCCCGAATATGTGCTGATGTGCTAATTACTGCTGACAAGAGAGGAATAGACTCTCATGGAATCGGCCGTTTAAAAACAAAATATTATGATAGGATTAGGGCAGGTACCCAGTCACCAAAAACAAATATTGAAATTGTTAAGAATAGTCCTACTACCGCTGTTGTTGATGGTCATAATGGAATGGGACAGGTAATTGCAAAAAAATCTATGGCTCTGGCTATTGAAAAAGCAAAAAAAATGGGCTTAGGGATGGTCACAGTAAGAAACTCTAATCATTATGGGATTGCCGGTTATTATGTCTTAATGGCTATTGAAGCCGGGATGATTGGAATTAGTGGTACTAATGCCCGTCCTTCTATCGCCCCTACTTTTGGGGTGGAAAATATGTTAGGGACCAATCCTTTAACTTATGGTGCTCCTTCTGATGAAGAGTTCCCCTTTGTCCTTGATGGTGCCACTTCTATTGCTCAACGAGGAAAAATTGAAGTGTATGACCGAGCGGGAAAAGATATCCCTCCGGGTTGGGTAATTGGAGAAGATGGAAAGACCAGAACAGATACCAATCAAATTTTACAGGATTTAAAAATTGGGAAAGCTGCCCTTACTCCATTGGGAGGTATTGGAGAAGAAACTGCTGGTTATAAAGGCTATGGTTATGCTACTGTAGTGGAAATTCTTTCAGCTGCCTTACAAAATGGGAAATATCTTAAAATGTTATCTGGAATAAAAGATGGTAAAATGGTATCTTCGTATCTTGGGCATTTTTTTATAGCCATTAATATTTCTGCCTTTACAGATCTTGAATTATTTAAGAAGATAACCGGGAATATTCTTCGTGCTCTTCGGGCATCTAAAAAAGCTCCCGGAGCAGAGAGAATTTATACAGCTGGGGAAAAAGAGTATTTGGCCTGGTTAGAAAGAAAAGACAAAGGTGTTCCTATGAACAAAAATCTTCAAAAACAAATCATTTCCATGAGAGACAAACTTGGACTAATTGAATATAATTTCATATTTTAAAAGGAAGCTAAAGATCAAATAATTATAATTATTTTACTTCTTCTAAATGCAATGAAAAGTTGGATTTAATACTGTTGCAGTAGTGTTAGGAATAATATTGGGCCCACTTGCTGAGACCGGTTTAAAACAATCCTTGATGCTTGGCAGAGGACGTATTATTGCTTATTTTCTTACTCGGCCAATTTGTATTATTTTAATTACTCTTATAGTCCTTTCGATAATTACCCAATATATTAAAGAGGGGAAAGGCAAAAAAGTAGAGGAATAATTTTATTTTGTATGATTGATATTTACAATTAAAATTAATGAAATAAAGAGTTGACACAGGTTTTTTACAGGATAATAATGTATGCACTATAAGTAAAATTACAGAAAGGTTATGTTGAACGTTAAAATGAATAAATTATTTAAAATAAATGATTATGAATTATTAAGTCAAAAGGTTTATCGGATATTAAAAGCAAGAATTATTAAAGGGGATTTAAAGTCAGGAAAGAAATTATTAGAAAATAAAATTGCAGAACAGTTGGGTGTAAGCCGAACTCCGGTACGAGAGGCTTTACAAAAAATTGCTGCTGAAGGTCTTGTTAAGATAAAACCAAATCTGGGGATGGTTATAATTGAATTTTCTCTTGAGGATCTCCAGGAGGTTCTGCAGGTCCGCAGAGTTTTAGAAGGGCTAGCTACTTCTGTTGCTGCTAAAAAAATTAGCAAAGAAGAAATTACCAAATTAGAGGAAATTATAGAAAAAATGAGTATTTGTATTTCTAAGAATGATGTGGTTGCTTATAGTGAGTTAAATGGTAAATTGCATAATCTAATCTTAAATATTTGTGGAAATAAACGGTTAACAGAAATTTGTAATCATTTAAGTAGCTCTGACCATAGATTTCGAATCAGATCATTAAGAAATAATCCTGAAAGACTCAAATATTCTTTAGAAGAACATCGAGAAATTGTAGAAGCTTTAAAGAGAAAAGATTCAATACAAGCGGAGAGGTTAAGTCAAGCACATCTTGATAATGTAATAAAAAATATTTTAGCTTATGAGGGTAAAGAGGAAGATAAAGATGCGTGAAATTAAAGCCAGTCAGATCATAGACAAAGTGAAAGAATTATTTCTTAAGGCTAATTACCATATAGACCCGGACCTTTTGAAACTACTTCAAAAGACCTTAGAAGAAGAGACTTCCCCTATAGGGGAATTTGTCTTAAAGATGATTATTGAAAATAATAAGATTGCCTCAAGAGAAGAGGTGCCCATCTGTCAAGACACCGGGCTAGCCGTCATCTTTATCGAATTAGGTCAAGAAGTCCGGATAACAGATGGTGACTTTGCTGAAGCTATAAACCAGGGAGTTAAAGAAGCTTACCAGGAAGGATATCTAAGAAAATCAGTAGTAGATGACCCCGTATTTGAAAGAAAGAATACTAAGACTAACACCCCAGCGATTATCTATACCGATATAGTACCCGGAGATAAGATTAAATTCTTAGTAATGCCCAAGGGATTTGGCAGTGAGAATATGAGTGCCTTGGGGATGTTAAAGCCAGCTGATGGGTCTGAGGGGATAGCAAACTTCATCGTAGAGATCGTAAAAAAGGCCGGTCCTAATCCCTGTCCTCCTACCATTATCGGAGTAGGAATTGGAGGAACCGCCGATAGGGCTATGGTAATAGCCAAGAAAGCTATTACCAGAAAGATAGGCGAACCCAATAAAAATGAGAAATATGCGACAATGGAGAAAGAGATATTAAAAAGAATAAATAATTTAGGTATTGGTCCGGCAGGCCTTGGTGGTAATATTAGCTGTTTAGCGGTACATATAGATTATTTACCTACTCATATAGCCGGGCTTCCCGTAGCAGTAAATGTCTGTTGTCATGCCGCCCGACATGCCGAAGGAATATTATAGAAAATAAAAATTTTAAAACAGGAAGCAAATTTATGAAAGAAGCAACAAAAATAACTACTCCTTTAAACGAAGAAAAAGTTATACAATTAAAAGCTGGAGATTTTGTAAATATAACTGGGTATATTTATGCCGCCAGAGATGCTGCCCATAAGCGCCTTTTTAAATTAATTCAAAAAGGACAAAAACTTCCCATAGAGCTTAAGGGACAAATTATTTTCTATGCTGGCCCTACTCCCACTAAGCCAGGATATTCCTGTGGATCTGTTGGTCCTACTACTTCCTATCGTATGGATCCTTATACTTCAACATTATTAAATAAAGGCCTAAAAGGGATGATAGGGAAGGGGTTACGTTCCCCAGAAGTAATTGAAAGTATGAAGAAGAATAGAGCCGTCTATTTTGGAGCAATCGGAGGAACAGCCGCTTTAATTTCAAAAAGTATTAGAAAATCTGAGGTAGTAGCTTATGAAGATTTAGGAGCAGAGGCAATTTATAAATTTTATGTAAAAGATTTCTTTGCGATAGTGGTGATAGATTCATCAGGCTACAACCTATATGAAACCGAACCACCAAAATATAGTAAGTAATAAAAATAAAAAGGAGATATAGGCCCAGAAGCAGCTCTACCAGTAATGGAAGGGAAGGCCATCCTTTTCAAACACTTTGCCGGAGTAGATGCCTTTCCTATCTGTCTGGCTACCAAAGACCCGGATAAGATTGTAGAAGCAGAATCAGAGGCAGTAGCTGGAGCAGCCAGAGAGACTGGAGCAGCCAGAATTTAAGATAAATAAAAATATTTTTTATTAAATTATTAAATGATGTTTAATCGTAGATATTATGAAATGTAGTTATGAAAAATACTGATATTAGACTATCTATTATTCTAAATAGAATAGAGGTAAAAAATAAAAGATGAAATTAAAGTATGGTAAAGAGGAAGTTCGATTAATTTTACCAAATAAAAATATTTTACAGGTATTAAATTTGAAAGAGCAAGAAGTTTTATCTAATCCAGAAGAAAAACTTAAATATTTATTAAAAAATCCGATTGGTAGTCCTTCCTTAAAAGAATTAATCTTTCAAAAAAAAGCTCAAAAAATTTTAATTATTGTAAATGATATTACCAGACCTACTCCTTATAAAATAATCTTGCCACCATTATTAAACGAATTAGATGAAGTCGGAGTAAACAAGGAAGATATTAAGTTTATCATAGCTACTGGAATTCATCGAGACAATTCCAAAGAAGAGCTGAGTAATATATTTGGAGAAAATTTAATTTCTACTTATAAATTTATAAATCATAATGCGGATAGCCCTGATTTGCATTATCTGGGTAAACTGAAAAGTGGCAATGAACTTTGGGTTAATTCAATCGTATCAGAATCAGATTTTATTATCACTACCGGAGTTATTGTACCTCATTATTTCGCTGGTTTTTCCGGAGGAAGAAAATCTATCTTGCCTGGTATTTGTGGCAGAAAAACTATTGAAGCTAATCATGCCAGGATGGTCCACCCAAATGCCCGAGCCGGAAACTTGAAAGGTAATCCGGTACATGAAGAGATGCAGGAAGCTGCAGAAAAAGTTGGAGTTGATTTTAATATCAATGTAGTTACTGATGAAAACCACAAAATAGTAGAAATTGTAGCGGGAGAATTGTTAACTTCATGGCGGCAGGGAGTAGAGGTATGTAAAAAAATATATCTTTGTTCTATTGAAAAAAAGGCAGATGTTGTGATTGCCAGTGCTGGCGGTTATCCTAAAGATATTAATGTTTATCAAGCTCAGAAAGCCTTAGATAATGCTTACCAAGCAGTAAAATCAGGAGGAACAATTATTCTACTTGCTGAATGTTCTGAAGGTTATGGAGAAGCTACTTTTGAAAATTGGATAGAAGAGGCAAAAACTCCCGATGATATAATTAAACGCTTGAAGAATAAGTTTGTTTTAGGCGGCCACAAAGCTTATAGCATAGCTAAGCTAGTAAAAGAAGTGGAAGTAATTTTTGTTTCTTCTCTTCCTTCGGAAAAAATTCGTAAATTATTTTTTATTCCTATGGAAAATATTTCTCAAGCTCTAAATTATATAAAAGATAAATATGGGGAAGATTTTCAGGCTTATATTCTTCCTTCGGGGAATACAGTTTTACCTTTCTTTTCTATTCCTGGCTAATACCAGCTTTTTCCATTCTTCCTATCGCTTCTTCCAATCTTTTTTCTTCAACAGTTAAAGCGATTCTCACATAGCCCTCACCGTATTCTCCGTAACCGATTCCCGGGGTTACGATTATCCCTGTTTTTTCTAATAAAAGATTAGCAAAGTCCACGGATTTCATTTTATTCAAAGTAGGAATCCAGATGTAAAAAGTAGCTTTAGTCGGCTTTAAATTCCATCCTAATTTATTTAATCCATTTATTACTACATTTCGTCTACCGGTATAAATGTTATTCATCTTCTCTATATTATCCTGAGGGCCAGTTAAAGCTTCCACGCCAGCTTGCTGGATAGCTTTAAAGATACCCGAGTCAATATTGGTCTTTATAATAGAGAGAGCTGAAATAGCTTCTTTGTTTCCTACTGCAAAACCCAATCTCCAGCCAGTCATATTATAAATTTTGGATAAAGAATGAAATTCTATGCCCACTTCTTTAGCTCCGTCTACTTCTAAAAAACTGTTGGCCTTGTAATTATCAAAGGTCATTTCGGAATAAGCAAAATCATGGCAAACCAGGATATCATTTTTTTTTGCAAATTTTACTACCTTTTCAAAAAAGTCTTTATTGGCCACTGCAGCAGTAGGATTGTTAGGGTAGTTGATAAACATTAGCTTAGCTCTTTGCACAATCTCTTCATCTATTTCTTCTAAGTCAGGTAAAAAATCATTTTCTTTTAATAAGGGCATGATATAAGGGAAGCCATTGGCAAATAGAGTTCCTGTTTTGTAGACCGGGTAACCGGGATCAGGTATAAGACTGAAATCTCCTGGATCTATAAAAGCCAGAAAGATATGAGATATTCCCTCTTTGGAGCCGATAAGAGCTATCACTTCTCTATCTGCGTCTAAATTTACTCCGAATCTATTTTTATACCATGAGGCAACTGCCTGCCTAAATTCAGCTGTTCCCTGATAAGGTGGATAATTATGTGTTTTAGGGTCTTTAACACTTTCTCTTAATTTTTCAATTATATTATTAGGAGTAGGTTTATCAGGGTCACCAATACCTAAATTAATAATATCTACTCCCTTTTTAATAGCTTCTTCTTTTTTCTTATCAATTTCTGCAAATAGATAAGGGGGAATAGTTTCTATTCTTTGTGCTATCTTCATTAATAAAATTCCTTTCTATTAAAATTTTGAAAAATCGTACTGTGATATTATTTTATTTTTCAAATCCTGTTTTCTTTGTCAATTATTTACTAAACAATTAATCAACCAACTAGATTTAATTGGCAAATTGGTGAACTAAATTTCCATTTCTCCCCTGAATGCCAATTCTGCTGGTCCAGTCATATAAACATGTCCATCATCAGCCCATTGGATATCTAAATCTCCTCCCGGTAAGTGAATTGTAGCTTCCCGATCGGTTTTTTTATTCAAAACTGCAGCTACTAAAGCTGCACATGCTCCGGTTCCGCAAGCCAAAGTTTCTCCAACTCCTCTTTCCCATACTCTGAAATTTATCTCTTGTTTATTTAAAACTTGAATAAATTCTACATTGGTTTTTTCAGGGAAGAGGGGTTGATTTTCAATTTTTGGGCCTATTTCATCTACTGATATAGATTGTACATCATTGACAAAGGTTATACAATGAGGATTTCCCATAGAGACACAGGTGATTTTAAAAGTCTGCTCTGGATTTATCTTCAATGTTTCATTTACAACTGTTAAGGTATCTTTACCGTTCATAGGTATTTCTCTTCGTCTTAATTTTGGGGTGCCCATGTTTACTTTAACGCCCAAAATTTTATTATTTGTAATTGTTAATTCTGGAATTATAATACCTGCTAAGGTCTCTACAGTGAATTTATTTTTTGAAACCAATTTATTTTCGTAGGCATATTTAGCGAAACATCTAATTCCATTTCCACACATCTGGGCTTCACTGCCATCGTAGTTAAAAATTCTCATTCTTAGATCTGCCTTAGATGAGGGTAAGATAAGCATTAATCCATCTGCCCCAATTCCAAAATTGCGATTACAAAGTTTTTTTGCCAGATAAGAAAGAAATGATGAATCACCCAATGGTTTACTTAAACAGTCTATTAAAATAAAATCATTCCCCAATCCATGCATTTTAACAAAATCTATTTTCATAATAATATTTTCCTTTTCTATCTTATCTTCAGTACATCTTTCATTTCGTAAAATCCAGCAGATTTGCCTTCCATAAATTTTATAGCTTGAATGGTACCGTAAGCAAAGGTATCACGGCTGTGGGCTTTATGAGTTAATTCCAATCTCTCACCTAAGGTAGTAAACATCACCGTATGTTCACCGGTAATATCCCCGCTACGAATCGAGTGAATACCGATCTCTCCCTTTTCCCTTTCTCCAATTATTCCCTCTCTCCCATAGATTGCCACTTCATCCAGATTTATTCCTTTGGCTTTAGCAATTTGTTGGGCTAATTTTTTCGCCGTTCCGCTGGGGGCATCTTTTTTGAAACGATGATGGGCTTCTACAATTTCTATATCGTAATCATCACCCAAAGCAGCAGCAGTTTCAGCAGCAAGTTTAAATAGTAAATTTACCCCTAAAGACATATTTGGCGAGAGAAGAAAAGGAATGCCCTGGGCTAATTTATTAATTGTTTCAATTTCTTCTGAGGAGAACCCGGTAGTTCCTATGATCATAGCTTTTTTATATTTAGAGACAATTTTCAAATGTTGAATGGATACTTGAGGGTTAGTAAATTCAACTATTTGATCAGTAACCGGGATTATTTCTTCTAGATTATTTTTAATAGTGATATCAGTTTTTCCTAAACCGAGAGACATTCCCCAATCTTTTCCGATATCAGGATGAGAAGAGGATTCAATTATTCCTATCAATCGCATATCTTTATTTTGGTATATTAATTGGGCAACTTTCGATCCCATCTTCCCACAGCCGCCGCATACTACCACTTTAATCATAATCTTATCCCTCCAGTAAACCAAATTTTATTAAATCTGCTTTTAATTTTAATAGGTTATTTTCACTCATAGGAGACAGAGGTAAACGTAAACTACCGGAAGGCAGCCCCATTAGCCGGGCACTGGTTTTAACCGGGATAGGATTAGTTTCGTAAAACATAGCATTACTTAAGGGATAAACTTTAAATAAAAAAATTTCTTTAGCTTTCTGGTAATTTCCTTCTTCGAATTCTCTAACCATATCAGAAACATCCCGGGGGATAATGTTGGCTACCACCGAGATTACCCCTTTTCCTCCTATGGATAGCACAGGAAGTAATAATTTATCATCTCCGGAGAGAAGGGTGATTTTGTCTCCGCACAATTCAACTATCTGGGTCATCTGATCTAAATTTCCACTGGCTTCTTTTACTGCCACAATATTTTTTAATTCTGCTAATTCTGCTAAAGTTTCAGGTAATATATTAACTCCAGTTCGAGAGGGGACATTATAGATAATAATAGGTATATCTATTTCTTCTGCTATCTTTTTAAAATGCAGATATAATCCCTTTTGAGTAGGTTTATTATAATAAGGGGTGATTATGAGAGCCCCATCTGCCCCTGCTTCCTTAGCATGAGAAGTTAGATCTAAGGCCTCTTTAGTGCAATTTGAACCGGTTCCGGCAATGACCGGAACTCTTCCCGCTACTGCTTTTATGGTTAACTCTACTACTTTTTTATGTTCCTCATGAGAAAGAGTAGGCGATTCCCCGGTAGTGCCACAGGGGACAATCCCGTTTGTTCCATTTTTTATATGAAACTCCACTAATTCCTTTATTCCTTTTTCATCGACCTCATCATTTTTTGTAAATGGGGTGATCATAGCTACAAGAGATCCTTTAAACATTTTCTATTCCTCCTTTTTTATTTAATTATTAGTTATCACGATCCCTGCTTCTTCTAAAGATTTATTTATTATTTGAAAAGCAAATTCTCGGTCTTTCCATTCTAAAAAGATTAAAATATCTGTTTTGATAGTAGTCATTTCAATTATATTTATATTATTTTGAGCCAGAGGATGGGTAATTTTTTCAATAATACCCGGTGTTTCAATAAAATCTCTGCTTCTGGCAATAATTAATGCAATATCATTTTTTAAAGTAACTGATTTTAATTTCTCATCTTCAATGACAATAGGATGAATGAGATCATAAGAGTGCTGGGCATAATTCTCCATAACATAGATTCCAATATGTTTTGTACCGATAGAGACACCGTACAGACTAATATGATTATCGGAAACAGGGGTAATTATTTTTTTTAATAGCCCTGGCGTATTAAAAATTTCCGTTCCCAGGATAGTTAACATAGTCAGTTTTTCTTTAAAAAGAGTTAATTTACTTTTAAAAGCCCCTATTATCTCTGTACCTTCTGCTGCTAAGTTTCCGTTCTGGAAGTGAATTATCTTTGCTTTCATTCTATCAGTTTTATATTTTAATGCCTGTGGATGTAAAACTTTTGCCCCACCTTCAGCAAGGACTCCCATCTCTTCCACGCTTATTTTCTTTATAGTTACGGGTTCTTTTATTATCCGGGGATCAGCACTTAATACTCCCACTGCATCAGTTACGATGATTACTTCGTCAGCTTCTAAAAAGTTTCCCAGGGCAAAAGCAGTGATATCGCTACCGCCCCGGCCAAGAGTGGTTATACTTCCATCTTCACAGCTTCTACCTAAAAAACCACATACTATAGGAATAATTTTTTTTTCGAGTAAAGGTTTAATAATGTTTTGGCATTTTTCTTGACTTTCTTGAGAAAGAATTTTAGCCTGGTTAAAATTTGAATCAGTAATAATAGGAAAATCCTTATCTTCGGGGTCAAAATATTTCGAAGAAAACCCCATAGATTTAATGGTTGCTGCAAGAACTCTGGCACTTATCCGCTCTCCCATAGAAACAAAGTCAGCATAATCTCTATCCTCAATACGGTCTTTAACAGAATCTTTAAGTAAAGAAGTTAATGTATCAGTTGTATTTCCCATTGCTGAGACAACTGCTACTATTTCATATCCTTTTTTTGCTTGTTGAATGATTGATTGAGCGGCTTTTTTAATTCTTTTAGGATTTTGGACACTGGTTCCGCCAAATTTTACTATTATTCTCATATAAGTATCACCTTTGCATTATTTTTTATTTAAACCATTCTGGCATAGTATCATTTCTTACAATATCAGCATAAGTTTCTCTTTTTACCATTAAATCATCTTTTACTTGATTTACCAGGACAACCGCTGGGCGCAAAAGTCGGTTATAATTGCTTGACATAGAATAATGGTATGCCCCAGTGGTAAATACTGCTAAAAGATCTCCGGGGGAAGCTGAGGGAAGTTTTAAATCTTTAATTAGGATATCTCCTGATTCACAGCATTTTCCGGCTACAGTAACCATTTCCTTAAGTAGACCGCTGTCTATTTTATTTACCAAAACAGCTTCATATTTTGCCTCATAAAGGATGGGTCGAGGATTATCAGCCATTCCGCCATCCACAATAAGGTATTTTCTAATCCCGGGAATTTCTTTTATATTACCGATAGTATAGAGAGTAACGCCCGCTTCAGCTACAATAGACCTACCCGGTTCTATTAAAATTTTGGGCATCATTAGATTATTTTTTCGTACCTCATTTTCTACATTATCAACAATTAAATTTACAAAATTTTCTATAGAAGGAGGCAAGTCAGATTCTAAGTACTTTACCCCCAATCCTCCGCCTAAATTTAAATTCAGGGTATCCACTCCCTCCAGGTCTTTTATCTTTCTTATCAGTTTTACCATTTCTTTAATAGCGAGAACGTAAGAAGATAGATCAAAAATTTGTGAGCCGAGATGAAAATGTAAACCATTATAGCTAATATGTTCCTTAGATAATACTTTTTTCATAAAACTGGGAACCTGGTCAATATTGATTCCAAATTTTGAATCTACCTGCCCGGTTTGAATATATTTATGGGTATGGGTATCTATCCCCGGTGTTACTCGGAGAATTATTCTCACTTCTGTATTTAAACTTTCTGCAATCTGGTCAATCAAGTCAAGCTCATATTCACTATCTACCATCATGGTGCCAACTTTTTCTTTAAGAGCAAATTCTATTTCCACTTTGGATTTATTATTCCCATGGAAAAATATTTTATCCGGAGGGAATCCTGCTGAAAGGGCAGTATATAATTCTCCGCCAGAAGAAACATCCAGGCCTAAACCCTCTTCCTTTAAAATATTACACATTGCTTTAACCAGGAAGGCTTTACCAGCGTAGATTACTTCAAAATCAATGTTTCTTTTAGTAAAAGCAGAAGTATATTGGCGGCATTTTCTTCTAATTATATTTTCCGAAAAGATATAACAGGGGGTTCCATATTTTTGGGCTAATTTTACAAGTTCACATCGGTCAAATTCTAAATTTCCGGATTTATTTAGAGAAAAACCCTCACGATTTATTTGGGAAGTTATGGTATTTTGTTTATTCATTTTTTCTCCTATAAATATGTATACTAATAGCAAAATGTCATTGCGAGGAGCATCGACGACGAAGCAATCTCTAAATTCATAAATAAAAAAGGCAATTGATAAACGCTATGCTCATCAATTGCCTGAAATTAATCTAACAATTAAATTTATTCCCATTTTTCTCATCAGATGAGATAGCGCTCCACCAGAAACCAGGGCATAGATTCTGATGACAGTCTTATGGTTTTTAACCGTAAGCCCAGCATAAAGATTAGAGCTGTTATATTTACGCTTCGGCGAGAATACCTTTCCTGGCGAATCAAAGATGCTCATCTCATCACCAGTACTGATTATTACTCGCGCCTCTACCCCACTTAAGAAAAAAGTGAGGTACAAATATTAATTTTCTAATAAAATAACATAAATATTGAGAAAAGTCAAAAAATTTATATTTTTATTCCTACTTTAAAGATTAAGAAAATTCCCAGGAAATATACTAAAAGAATTAACCAGGCAGCTATATCTAAACTAAATACAGATTTTTTTGGTTTATATACTACGCTAGCAATAGCAATGCTGGTTAGAATTATAGCTATTAAGGCACTAATAATATGCTGGGGTGAGACTACACTTAAAATAGGTGGACCATCATAAAATATGTCTGAGAAGAAAGGTATGGTCATATTAAGAATATTCGCTCCCAGGACAATACCTACCGCAAGGTCATAAGCCTTTATTCTAACAGCCGCAAGGGCGGTAACTAATTCTGGTAAAGAAGTAACGATGGCTAACATTATGGTGCCCATAAAAGTTGTTCCCCATCCGGTAAGGTCAGCTAAACTATTGGTTACTTGAGCTAACTTCATGGCAGTAAAGATTATTATTATGGCTGCTATTAAAAATTTGATGTTGGTCAAGGGCAAAGAATAGGCAGCATAATTTTTTTCAGGGACTCCCAGGACATCATCAGGTTTAGTTTTTTTACTATATTTGAATATCACTACAATACCTAAAAAATACAGAATGACTAAAATTAGGGAGTCTATGCCAACTCCCACAAAGAGAAACGATGGTTTTAATAACATACTCAAGGCAGCAATTGCACACAGAAATATTCCTAAAATGGCAGTTAGAATTTGGCCGGGAGTAACTTCTCTAAGAAGCGGACCAGGACCATGAGCAAAATCTGCTATAGCGATAATTAATAGGTTGAACATAATGCTACCAAATATGTTCCCTATAGCTAAATTGGGAGAATTGATCCAGGCGGCACCGGAACTTGAAGTGATTTCAGGAAGAGAGGTAGCTAATGGGATTAATGCAGCTCCAATCCAGACCCTTCCTAATCCGGTCTTTTCAGCAATTATATCTCCATAGCGGGTCAGTTTAGTTCCGGTAAAAATGATTATTAGTGCGCAAATTAAAAATAAGAGCCATAAGTTGAGCAAATTTATTACATTCCTCCTGAAGCTAAAAGTATTTTATTTTTACAAAATTTATTTAATTTATATAATACAATAATAAAATATCTGTATATTTTAGAAAATTATAACACTTCTTTAAAGGGTAATCAATTGACATTCGTATCTCGTATAGAAATACAGTAATGAGTGATATGTAATGAGGAATAGGAGATATCGCGTAGTATAATTGTTTGAAGTGGATAGCTGGTAAAAATTTGAAAAAAAATTAAAATTTATGCAGGGATTTTATATTTTTTGTAGAATATAATATATAGAGAAAAAGAAAAATCTTAAAATTAAAAGTAAAATATGTTAAAATGCAAAAAAAAAGAGGGATAAAAATGATCAGGGTAAAAATTTCCGGTGTAGCAATTGACCCGGTAACAAAAGGTTTTGTGGTAATTTTAAAAGATGAAACTGAAAAAAGGTGGCTTCCTATCTGGGTAGGGCATTATGAAGCGAAGATGATTTCTTTAGCTTTGGAAAAAGTAAAACCGGTAAGACCTTTACCCCATGATTTAATAAAAAATATTTTAGATTCCCTTGGTGTAGTTGTAACAAGAGTAGTAATTTCCAATATTAAGGAGAATACTTATTTTGCTTCAGTTATATTAAAAATAAATCAAACGGAAAAAGAAATTGATGCCAGACCGAGTGACGCTATTGCTTTAGCCCTGAGGGCAAGTGCCCCCATTTACGTAACTAAAGAAGTATTGAATAAGGCTTCCACAGAGAAAATTACCTTAGAGAATGAAAAAGAAATAAAACTTGCTGAATTACAACAAAAGATGCAGAGAGCAATAGAGATAGAAAATTACGAGGAAGCTGCTAAATTACGGGATCAAATCAGGAGCTTAGAAAAGAAATAAAACAAAAAAAACATCAAATTAATTAAGGGTAAAAGAATATTTTAATGAAAATAAATTAAGTAAAAGTATATCAGTTTTAAGAGAAAGGCAAAAATAAATAGATTATGAGAAAGGTAATTATAGATTCAGAAATTTTTACTCGATTTCCTGATTTTAAAAGGGGGATTATAATTGTTAAAGATATAGAAAATGCACTCGGTAACAAAAGAATAAAAAA
>Ga0307378_10001213_pt1 | contig 42487 bp, 40 predicted proteins | sample UN1MG_FD_202238 | JGI IMG/M metagenome (GOLD analysis project Ga0307378, IMG submission 202238) | Soil microbial communities from Risofladan, Vaasa, Finland - UN-1 | ecosystem: Environmental > Terrestrial > Soil > Coastal area > Acid sulfate soil | place: Finland: Risofladan, Vaasa | collected...
TCCTGTCCGTGCGCGGGGTGGACGTGTCGGACGCCAGGGTCGTCCTGAACGAGACGGCGGAGCACACCGGGGCGGTGGAGGAGCTCTCCGAGGTGGTCAACCGCCTGGCGCGCAAGGTGGCGGGCCAGGCTGGCGGCATGTGACGGGATTCGGAGGGGTCGCGGGGCCGGGCGTTTTTCTCTCCTAATCGGCCCGCGAAGGCGGGGGTTCCGCCGGGGGGCGTCATCTGGTAGCATTGAAGTTCCGGTCGGCCGCCCGACGGTGGATGCGAGAATACGACGGTTTCTATCCCCCCAAAAACGCGTTGGTCAGAGGCCTGTTCGTCAACTGAATGATCAACGAGCCCGGGGAGGGTGATTAAATGCGAAAAGCATTCCTGCGCGCGGCGTGTACGGCGACGCTCTACGTGTTCCTGGTGACCTCCTGCGCCACGCAGTACCAGAGGATAACGGGCTTCGTGCCGACGGCGAAGCCGGGCGCGGCGGCCTCCTCCGGCACCCTGCGGGTCGAGCCGCTCATCGTCACCGGCCCGACCAAGTACGCCCGGGACATGGGCGAAATCATCACACAGCCGCCGCCACACGTGGAAAATCTCGAGGAGTACCTGACCCAGGCCACGGCGGATTACCTGGGAGCCGGCCGCCTCTTCGGCGGGGTGTCCGCCGAGGGAGAAGCCGACTACGTTCTCACGGGCAACCTGTCCAGCTTTTATCTGGCGGTCCGCACGCCGACGGGCTGGATAATCCTGGCCATCGCCGGTTCCGCCGCCTTCGTCGTCGGGATAGGGGCTTTTGGCATCTACGTCATCGCCAACATCGCCACATGTTCCGAGATCGGTTTCCCGGCCTGGATCTGGTGGACCATGGGCGGGGGAGCCGCAGCTACCGCGGCGGGCACCATCGGCGGTTTCGCGAGCGAGTATCTGGCCGGCGAGATGGTGATAGACTACGCGCTCACCGACGGCGGAGGGCGGACGGTCATGAGCGGCACATATACCGGCTACGCCGAGGACGCGGACCTGGAGGCGTACAACCGGGTCGTCTCCGCAGCGACCAACGACTGCCTGGGCAAACTGGCGACGGACCTCGCCGCGGCCCTGGCGCCTTAAAATCACACGCCCCGAGGGGCGTCTTCGAGCGGTCAACGAACATGCCAGCCATCAAAGAACGCGACCTGAAGAAAATCCAGCGGACCCTGGACCGCATCTTCGACATGAAGGAGCCACCGGTGGCGCGGACCAGGCTCCTGTCCACCGGCATGGAGCTCTACAACCGCCTCCACTCCGAGGGGCGGGACCTCGCCTCGGACAAGGGTTGCATCGCCTGCGGCAACTGCGTGGATTCCTGCCCCGTACTGCGGCGAGAGCCGGAGAGGCTGGAGCGGACGGCCCAGCGCACCTCCATGGCGCTGGAGTCCATCGTGGGCGAGGACTGCGAGCAGTGCTACTCCTGCGCCCTGGCCTGCCCCCAGACCGACCTGGACATCAAGCAGTACATCGTGGACAAACGGGTGGTGGAGACCCTGCCTAAGAGCAAAACCCTCAACCAGTTGGATCGCTACTTCGCCGCGCTCATCGGGCTCCTGTTCGGCATCCTTCTGGGCATCCTCATCGCCTGGTAGGCCGGGTTTTCCCTAGCCGGGACCGCTTTCGTTATCAACCGCAATTAAACCTGGAGCAAGAGTCATGGGTGAAGAGGGCAAAGCGAAGATGATAGACATCTACATCATGGGCAAGAAGTACCAGGTGCCCGAGACGCTGACCATCCTCAAGGCGATAGAGTATTCCGGCTACCAGTTCATTCGGGGCTGCGGCTGCCGCGGGGGCATCTGCGGCGCCTGCGGGACGGTGTACCGCACCGCCGGCGACTACAAGCTCAAGAGCGGCCTCGCCTGCCAGACCGTGGTCGAGCCGGAGATGTACCTGGCCCAGATTCCCTTCTACCCGGCCAACAAGGCGACCTACGACATCGAGAAGCTGGAGCCCACGGCGGAGGCCCTCATCGAGCACTACCCCGAGCTCTTGCGCTGCATGGGGTGCAACGCCTGCTCGAAGGTCTGCCCCCAGGACCTGGAGGTGATGGAGTACATGTCGGCGGCGATGAAGGGCGACCTGGAGCGGGTGGCCGAGCTCTCCTTCGAGTGCCTGATGTGCGGTCTTTGCGCCAGCCGCTGCCCCGGCGAGAACGTGCAGTACAACATCGGCATCCTCGCCCGGCGCCTCTACGCGCGCCATCTGCGTCCCCTGGCCCCCGACCTCGCGGCGCGGGTCGAGGAGATAAAAAACGGCAAGTACGACGAGGAGCTCGAGCGACTGATCAACGCCGACGACGCGGAGATCGAGCGACTCTACAAGGAGACACAGGCCGACCGTGAGCCGAACTGATCGTCCATCGCAAAAGGCATGGGATCAGCCCCCAGGTGAAGGTGTGCGCCACTCTACCCGAGATTCAACGCCATGAGGAGTTTTGATGGGTTACACGCCCGAGCTTAAGGAGCTCATCGAGAAGGTTGCGGCCACGAGGCCGAAACGTATAGCCATGCGCTTAACGCCCAAACGCATCGTCGCCTACCGGGAGGAAAAAGGGCCCTTCCACGACATCCGCGAACTGACCCGCGTACTCGGCGTTGACGCGGAAATCTACGAGGCCATTAGAGGCCAGGTGTCCCTCACCGACGAGCCGGGCAAGACCAACATCAACACCGCGGACGCCCAGGAGCTGGCCAAGCTGGACGGTATCGGCTACTTCAAGCCCATGACCATGGAGGAGAGGGACCGCATCCTGAAGAAATTTCACCCGGACTACAAGGACACCGGGATGCGCGAACTCAAGGTGGGGCCGAACAGTGGCGAGCGTGTACCCGACGAGTTCGCCGACCTCATCGAGGCCCACTCCATCCTGGCCGACACCCAGGTGGACCTCGAACGGGTGCACCGCAGCGTGGACGTGCTGGTTATCGGAGCCGGGGGCGCCGGAGCCGCGGCAGCCCTCATAGCCCAGGAGGAGGGAGCCAAGGTCCTCTTGGTAACCAAGCTCCGCCACGGCGACTCCAACACGGTCATGGCCGAAGGCGGCATCCAGGCGGCGGACAAGCCCCAGGATAACCCGGTCATCCATTTCCTCGACGTCGTCGGCGGGGGCCACTTCTCCAACGACCGGGAGCTGGTCGCCGCGCTCACCAACGACGCGCCCCTGGTCATCGAGTGGCTCGAAAGGCTGGGCGTCATGTTCGGGAAGGACGCCGAGGGAGTCATGTACACCCTCCACGGCGGCGGCACCAGCCGCAAGCGCATGCACTCGGCCGGCGACATGACCGGCGCCGAGATCATGCGCACGCTCCGCGACGAGATACGCAACCGCCCGGAAATAGAGGTCATCGAGTTCTCCCCGGCGGTCGAGTTGATCCTGGACGACGAGGATCGTTGCTCCGGGGCGGTGCTCAAGAACATGGAGACGGGCGAGTACCTGGTGGTGCGGGCCGTGTCAACCATCCTGGCCACCGGCGGCCTCGGCCGGCTGCACATCCAGGGATTCCCCACCACCAACCACTACGGCGCCACCGCCGACGGGCTGATTCTCGGCTACCGGGCCGGGGTGAAGCTGCGCTTCATGGACTCCATCCAATACCATCCCACCGGGGCGGCGTATCCGGAGCAGAACATAGGGCTCCTAATCACGGAGAAGGTCCGCGGTCTGGGCGCCGAGCCGGTCAACCGGGACGGCGAGGACTTCGTCTTCCCCAGCGAGCCCCGCGACGTGGAATCATCGGCCATCATGCGCGAGTGTCTGGAGCGCGGCAAGGGCATCCTGACCCCCACCGGCCGTCAAGGCGTCTGGCTCGACTCGCCCATGATTGAGATCATCCAGGGGGAGGGCACCATCCAGCGCGAGCTCCCGGCCAAGTACAAGCAGTTCATGCGGCACGGGATAGACATCTCCAAGGAGCCGATGCTGGTGTACCCGACTCTGCACTACCAGAACGGCGGGCTGGCGATAAAGCCCGACACCTCGACGGAGGTCCCGGGGCTCTTCGCCGCCGGCGAGGTCGCCGGTGGGATACACGGGCGCAACCGGTTGATGGGCAACAGCCTGTTGGACATCACCGTCTTCGGGCGTCGCGCAGGGGTATCCGCGGCCAAATACGCCCGCGGCGCCAAGGTGGGCGAGCTCACCCTCGGGCATGTGGAGAAGTACGAACGGGAGTTGAAGGAGGCCGGCGTCGAGACCGACCGCCGGAGCCCCATGCTCCTGCCCGATTACCGGTACAAGGCGGGCTAGCCCCCGAGCGGCGGTTTTACAAGGATGAAACGACTCCCCGTCTACATTCTGATTCTGACCGCGGTCTCGGGCCACGCCCTGGACCTGGACCTGACGTGGAACCCCGAGACGAACCAGAACGTCATCGGCGTCGTGGACGACTCCGGGGTTTTTCACCACCGCTACGGCAGCGATCAGGAGCTCGAGCTGGCCGGTCTCGCGGAGGGGGATGCATCGGGGGAACGTGGCGAGGTCCTGCGGTGGGACCCCGCGGGCGGGTACTACGTCCAGGGGAAGCGGTGGAGTTGGGTCATCTCGGGGGACCCGTGCCCCGGCGACGGTCCGTACGAGCTCCTGCTGCACTGGGATCCGCAGACCGGCGGCTTGAATTTTTTCGTCCTGGACGGGGCGGGGCAGCTCTACGCTATTACTAAAGTGAGCTGGAACCCGAAGGGCGAACCGGTCCCGGGGCCGCCGCCCTACTATTTATCATCCGCCCAGGACCCGAAGGTGGCCGGAGTATTCCCCATCGTCCTGGACGGCGAAGGCCAAGTGTGGTTCTACAACTTCTACAACTACCCCCAGCCGGACTGGGAGCTGCTCCCCGATATGATGCATCGGGCGTACACCGGCGCCGCCCCCACCGATTTCCTGGCCCTGACAGGCCAGGACGTCACCGCCCTCGGGAAGACGGGCCTCTACGTGGTAGACGAAACGGGCCTCGTCAGCCGGAGCACCGAGACAGGCTGGGAGGAGTTCGCCCGAATCCCCGGCGGCGAGGCGCCCTACAGACTGGACGGCTTCGTGCAATCGGTCGAGGGCGGGGCCAAAGCCTTCCTCCCGGTCCTGGACAGCGCCGGCCAGCTGTTCCTTGCCCGGGATGACTTGTTCGTTGAGTACGGCGAGCCGATCGGAGGCACGCCCCCCCTTGACCTGGCCGTGTACTGGGTAGTGGACTGCGGCACGTACAGGGTTTTCGCCGTGGACTCCAACGGAGCTCTCTTTCTCCTGAAGACCGACGGAGAATGGGTGACGCTCTGCAATTCCTTCTGACGAGGTAAACGGGACCTTGCGTACAATGAAAACCATTCTCTTGCTGACGGTGGTCCTCGCGGTGCCGGTTTTTTCCGCGAGGTTAAGCGCCGTCTACATCCCCGACTCCGACACCGACGTCATCTTCGCCCTGAACGACGCCGGGCAGCTCTACCAGGGGAAGACCGAGGGCTGGGGCGCGGTGAACACCCCCTGCCCGGGCGACGGTCCCCGCGACCTATTGGTGCTGAACCGGACCGACGTCCCCGGAATGGTCAACATCTTCGTCCTGGACTCCGCGGGCCAACTCTACGAAGTCAACGGCGACGAGTGGCGGATCGAGGGGGACGCCCTCCCCGGGGAAAGCCCCTATAGCCTCGGGGGTTACGCGGACGCCGACGGCGCGGTGGAGCTCTATGCCCTCGACTCGGGGGGCCGGCTCTGGCGGTACGGTGACGCCTGGGAGGTCTTCGCAACCCCCATCATCGGAACGCCACCCTATGACCTGGACGTCCTGCACTACGCCCCGACCGGCGTCACCCTCTTTTTGGCCGTGGATGCCATAGGCGCTCTCTATACGCGCTTCGAGGAGAACTGGGAAATCCACGCGGTAACGCACGACACCGTGGCCGCCCCGTATTCCGTGACCGGTTTCTACGAACCGACGTCCCTGAACGTCTTCGTCATGGTCATGGACGGCGAGGGACAGGTTCGCTCCGACGAGGGGGGCGGCTACGTCACCCTGGGGGAACCCTTCCCCGGTGATCCGCCCTTCGAGGTAGCGTCCCTGGTCCACGAGGGCGAGGACCGCTACTACATCGCGGCGCTGGACGGGACTGGCGGGTTACGCGTGATGCGCGAGAACGGCGGCTGGGAAACGTACTTAGACTCCTTCTAGGGTATCATGTCCGAAGCCACCCGTGAGAAGATAGGCGAGAGCCGATGGCTGAAGTGGCTCGACGAGCGTTTCCGCATGAAGCGCTGGGTCGTCGAGGCCATGAAGAAGCCGGTCCACCCCTGGGCCCGGAAGTGGTACTACTGCCTCGGCGGGCTGACCCTGGTCACCTTCCTGGTCCTGGTGGTCACCGGGCTCATCCTCCTCCAGCACTACCGGCCCACGCCCGCGGGGGCGGCGGAGTCCATCGGCTATATAATGAACGACGTGTGGCTGGGCTGGCTCGTCCGGGGCATCCATCACTGGGCCGCCAACGTGATGATGGTTTTGATCGTGGCCCACATGGTGCGCGTCTTCCTCACCGGAGCCTACAAGAAGCCGCGCGAGTTGAACTGGATCGCCGGCGTGCTGCTCCTGGTCACCACCGTCGGGTTCTACGTCTCCGGTTTCGTCCTCCCCTGGGACCAGCGGAGCTTTGAAATCGCCTCCGCCATCGTCGGGGCGCTCAAGCAGATACCCCTCGTCGGCGACCTCCTCGCCGGAATCGTCACCAGCGTGACGCCGGTGGGCGGCGAGGCTCTGGGGTTCTTCTTCGACAACCACGTGATCGTGCTGCCCCTGGTGATATTCATTTTACTCCTGTTCCACTTCGTGATGATCCGGCGCCAGGGCATCGCCGAACCGCTGTAATCCGATGGCGAAACCACCCTCAAAGCTTATCAAACGCAAGGAGAAGGAGCCGCCCAAGGACAAGCCCTTCTTCCCCGAATTCGCCATGTTCGAGCTCCTGGTGGGGCTCATCCTGGTGGTCCTCCTGGTCGTCGCCGCTCTAATTTGGCCCGGGGTCGCCGGACCCGCGGCCGATCCGTCGGGGGGCGGCGAGCCCGAAAGCTTCATCTTCCACGAATTCAACGCCCTTCCCGACTGGCTGGTGGCCGTCGGCATCGGCCTCGCCACGGGCTTCGTCATACTGCTGTTCTTCATCCCCCGCCTGGACCCGGGCGACCGCCGGACGGTCAAGGCGAAGCGGGTGACGGCCGTCCTCGGCGGCCTGTTCATCCTGGGCTGGCTCGGCCTCTACGCGGCCTACGGTTTCTTCGCCGTCCCCCAGGGCTCCAACAACACGCCGGGAGCCGAGTGGGGACTCTGCTACCGTTGCCACGGCCACTGGGAGGGTCCGCGGAATCCGGTGGGCATCGCCGCCCGGGGGGCGGTGCTCGATGAGAACTGCATGACGTGCCACCTGGACGACCCCCGGCTGGTGAACTACTTCTGGCACGCCGAGGAGCGGGTCACCGCCGAGGGCGAGGCGACTCCCGCCGGCCTCTTCCCCGGCGCCCACCGCTGCTCCGACTGCCACAACCCCCACGCGCCGAAAGGCCGGCCGGTGACGCCGGGGGATACGCGCATGGACAAGATGCGCGCCGGCGGCAACCACTATGTCTTCGGCTACCGGCGGACCCCGTCGGACGAAGCGCACCCCTCACTGCCGGTGAGCACCTGCTTCCGTTGCCACGAGTTCGGCTTCCAACGCGGCGGAGCCCTCGAGGTTTTACTCGAATACCCCGACATGCGGCTGGTGGGCGAGCATCCACCGCTGGGCGGCCGGGGGTGCCTGGCGTGCCACGATGAGCTGACCGAGACCGGGGCGGGCGGGATCAACTGCCTCTTCACCGCGGCGGACGGCGACGTACACGGCCTCTACGGCGTCCAGGGCTCGGACTGCACGGCGTGCCATACGGTGACGACCCCCGGGGAATAGGTCAATCCGCCGTCCGAATCACAACCTCGGGGCTCCTCGACGAGCCCCTTCTGACATGACCGAAAAGAGGAAACCCAGGCGCCTCAAGGGCGCGAATCTCCGGCAGCGGACGAGGCGCTGGCTCCGGCTCCAGTACCTCCGCTTCCTGCGTTCCGACGCCTCGCCCCACAAGGCGGCCATCGGGCTGGCCGTGGGCGTCTTCATCGGCATCTTCCCCACCTTCGGCCTGGGGGCGCTCCTGGCCCTCGGCTTGGCCTTTCTCTTCCGCTTCTCCAAGGTGTCCGCCGTCGTCGGCTCGGCCATCATGAACCCCGTCACCTCCCCCTTCTTCTGGGGCCTGTCCTTCACCCTGGGCTCCTGGTTCACCGGGGCGGAGGTGGGCGGTCTGGCGCAGATGCTCGACGAGGGGAAAATTTGGACCGCCGCCGGCGACGTCGTCTGGACCTACCTGGCCGGCAACACCGTCCTGGCCGTCGGGCTGGCCCTGGTATTCTACTTCCTGGGGTATAAGGCGGTCGGGGCGTACCTAAAGAAGCGCGCGCTCCGCCGTCCATCGAGCCTCCCCGACCCCGCCCCCCGGTGACTCCAATCCCCGTCGGTTGCCTATCCCGCGGCCCTGGGGTATAATTCAGGCGCAACACCGGCTCCGGCTCAGTCTTGGGGCGGAGTAACTTCGAGTGCCGGGGTCCGCCCCGGCGCGAAACCAACCCCCGAGAACGACCGTGCGGACGACGACTCTGGATTTGGACCTGAACGGCCGCTACGCCGAGCTCTGCGGACCCGCCGACGCCAACCTGCGCCTGCTGGAGGAGCTCACCGGCGTGCGCCTGGTCCTGCGGGACGACCGGGCCACCCTGAGCGGCGACGAGGAGGCGGTGGCGGCCGCCGGAGACCTGCTGACCCACCTCGCGCTGGCGGCGGCCAGGGGCCACACCGTGACCGAGGTAGAAATCCGGGCGGCGGTGGCCAACCTCGAAGAACCGGTCCACCGGCGGCAGGGCTTCGACGAGGTCGTGGGCACCGACATCCCCGTGGGCGCCCGCAGGATAGTCAAGCCGCGCACCGCCGGGCAGAAGCGTTTGATAGAGGCGCTCTTCGCCCACGACATCACCCTGGCCATCGGTCCGGCGGGTACGGGGAAAACCTACCTCTCCGTGGCGACAGGGCTCTCCTACCTCCACCGCGGTGCGGTCAGCCGCCTGGTGCTGGCCCGTCCGGCGGTCGAGGCCGGGGAGAGCCTGGGCTACCTGCCCGGGGCGCCCGAGGAGAAAATCGCGCCCTACCTGAGGCCGCTCTACGACGCCCTCTACGCCATGCTACGGGGCGAGCGCATCCGCAACCTCATCGAGCACGGAGTGATCGAGATAGTTCCCCTGGCCTACATGCGCGGTCGCACCCTGGACAACGCCTACGTCATCCTCGACGAGGCGCAGAACTGCACCCAACCCCAGATGAAGATGTTCCTCACCCGCCTGGGGCAGAGCAGCCGGGCGGCGGTGGTGGGGGACATCACCCAGATTGACCTCCCCGACCCGGCGGCGAGCGGGTTGGTCCTGGCCCAGAAAATCCTCGCCGGGATAGACGGCATCGCCTTCGTATACCTGACCAAGGCCGACATCGTCCGCCACGGCCTCGTGGCCCGCATCGTCGAGGCCTACGAGCACTTCGAGAACGAGCCTACGGGATGAGCCGGGAAAATAAAATCCAGCCCCTTCGCCTCTCCGGGCCCGACGTTTTCAAGCGGCTCGTCATCGGCGTCGGGATCATCACGGTCCTCGCCGTGATAACCTTCCCCTCAAAGACCCTCTACTCCTTCGATCTCCAGGTGGGCGACGTGGCGTCCGAGGACGTCATCAGCCCGATCAAATACCCCGTGCTGAAAACCCCGGAGGAGCTCGAAGGCGAGCTCGCCATAAAACGCGCCTCGGTGCGCTCGGCTTACGTTTACTCCGAGGACGAGCTTCAGGGGAGCTGGCGCGAGTTCGCCAACCTCATTGACGACCTCAAACAGGCATTCGAGGAGCCGGGGGGGGCGGAGGCGCAGGGTTACAAAGATCTGGCGATGAGTCTGGAGGGGCGCTATCGCCTCTCCATCTCCACCGAGCTCTTGAGAAGGCTGGACAGGAACGACGAGCTCTTCGACGAGCTAGCCAACCTCCCCCTTAGCCTGCAGGACACGTTCAAGGGGGGGGTAATCGCCGATCGGAAACGGCTCTCCGAGGCGGACATCGCCAACGGCATTCTCCTGCGCTACCCCGGCGACGAGCTCTACTACGGGTTGAACTACTCACAGATCGCCGATCTCGAAACGGTCCGGGGGGAGACAACGGACCTCTTGGAGCCCCAGCTTAATTCGCCCGAGCTGACCGAGGAGCTCGTGACGCTCGCTGTGGGCTTTTGTCGCCCGACCATCTACCTCGATGAGGAGGCGACCCGGGAACGCCTGGAAGCGGCCGAGGCATCGGTGGACCGCGTCGCCTTCTGGGTGAGCGAGAACGAGCGAATCGCCACGGACCACGAGGTCGTCACCCCGGAGGTGTACCGCAAGCTGGAGGCCCTGGAGGCCTTCCGCACCAGCCAGGGCATCGTTTACGTCACGCTGGGGCGGGCGGCGATAATAGCCGTGTTCCTCTTCATCTTCGGCTTCTTCCTCTACAAGTACCGCCGGGAAACCTTTTCGGACACGCGGTCCTGGATACTCATCGGCCTGGTTTTAATCCTGACCGTCGGTCTGTCCCAGGCGCTGGTCACGGCCTTCTTCCAGCGGGTGCCCCAGATCGGATACCTCCTGCCCGCCGCCCTGGCCGGGGTGCTCCTGGCCACCCTCCTGGACGTCTCCATCGCCGTCGTCGGCGTGCTGGTCACGAGCGTGCTTCTGGGGCTCTTGACCGGCTTCGAGGTCCGCTACCTCTTCGTCTTTCTGACCGGCGGGCTGGCGGCGGTTCTTTCGGCCAGCACACTACGGCACCGGAGCTCGCTCTACTGGATTTCCCTCAAGGTGGCCGGGGCCAAGTTATTGATCATCGCCGCCATCGGCCTCTCCGTCTCCGACACCTGGTCCGCCACCCTCTCCAACGCCGTTCTGGGCACCGTGGGGGCCATCATCGGCGTTTTCCTGGCCAGCCTCGTCCTGCCACTCTTCGAGAACCTCTTCCACGTCACCACGCCGGTCAAGCTCCTCGAGCTCTCCGACCTGAACCAGCCCATCCTGGCGCGGCTGAAACAGGAGGCGCCGGGCACCTTCTACCACAGCCTGAACGTGGGCATACTGGCCGAGGCGGCGGCGGGGGCCGTCGGAGCCAACGCCCTGTTGGCCCGCGTGGGGGCCTACTACCACGACATCGGCAAGCTGACCAAACCGGAGTACTTCTCCGAGAACAACCCCGAGCAGGCGTCCAAGCACGAGAACCTCTCGCCCTCGATGAGCACCCTGGTCATCAAGAGCCACGTCAAGGAGGGGATCGAGCTGGCGAAGCGGCACCGGCTCCCCCGGGGCATCGTGGACTTCGTCGAGCAGCACCACGGGACCGGCCTCATCAGCTTCTTCTACCAGCAGGCGCTCCGCCTGGACGAGCACAAGAGCCTCGACAAGGACGACTTCCGCTACCCGGGTCCCCTGGCCCAGTCCAAGGAGACGGCCATCGTCATGCTGGCCGACGCCGTGGAGAGCGCCAGCCGCACCCTGTCGAACACGAGCGTATCCGCCATCCGCCTCCTGGTGCGCAACGTCGTGAACTCGCGGTTCATGGACGGTCAACTGGCCGAGTGCGACCTCACCCTGGCCGACCTCTCGACCATCAGCGATTCCTTCGCCAGCACCCTCACCGGCATACTCCACTCCCGGGTGGAGTACCCGGAGGATATTCCGACTAAGGACGCCGACGACGAGGAAGAGGACAAAGATTCCGAAGAAGAAGAGGTTTGAGAGGACCGCGCGGCAGCGGATTAAAAGTGGAACGCCGATCCCGCGCCTGAAGAACAACCGACCGGGGGAACGCGGTTGAGCCGGAACTACGAAGTCCTGATACACGACCACCAAAAGGTGGTCTGGATAGACCCCGAGCTGCCCCGGCGGGCGGCGGTGCTGACGCTCACCCTCGAGGAGGCGCCGGAGCGCAGCATCGCCGTCGTGCTCTTCGACGACGTCCAGATGGCCCGGCTCAACGAGACCTACACCGGGACGGGCGAAACCACCGACGTGCTGGCCTTCGATCTGCAGCCAGGCGGCGGGGAGGATCCGCCCGGGGAGGAGCCGGAGCTCCTGGGAGACGTCTTCGTGAACGTGGAGGCCGCCGTGCGACAGGCCCGGGAGCAGGGCCACAGCCTGGGGCGTGAGCTGGCCATCCTCGTCGCCCACGGGGTGCTGCACCTGTTGGGATACTCGGACACCGATGTACGGGGGCGGGACGAGATGATGGCCAAGGCGGTGTTGACGGCCGACCACGAGTGGCTGTCCGCCTATACGAAGAGGGTTTGAGGATTGCCGATGCCCCGGTAAAACGAAGCGAGGCGAGTTACGCCCCGGCATAAGGTAAAAGCGCCCGGTGGAATGACCAAAGGTACGATTGCGCCCGAGGGGAAGAAGCCAGAGCGGCGTCGGAGCACGATCGGGACAAAGCCCCGGATGTCCCAGTCCTTCAACAACGCCCTCGAGGGGATAATCTACACCCTCAAGACCGAGCGCAACATCCGCGTCCACTTCCTCGTCGGCGTCCTGGTCATCGCCGGGTCGCTGTTTTTGAACATAGACCGGAGCGACCTCGTCCTGCTCATCCTGTCGGTGGCTTTCGTCCTGGTGACGGAGCTCATCAACACGGCGGTGGAGAAGGCGCTGGACCTGATGACCACCACCTACCACCCCCTGGCCAAGCTGGTGAAGGACATCTCGGCGGGGGCGGTCTTCATCGCGGCCATCACGGCGATCATCGTCGGCTATCTGGTCCTGTTCAAGGATCTGAAGCCTCACATCTTCTCGGCCATCCGCGCCGTCAAGGGCAGCCCCGAGTACGTCACCCTGATCAGCTTCACCCTGGTGATAGTGCTGGTCATCCTGGGCAAGGTGCTGGTCGGTCGCGGGGCGCCGCTCCACGGGGGGATGCCCTCGGGCCACTCCGCGGTCAGCTTCGCCGTATTCGCCATCGTCACCCTGGTGACCGAGAACCCGCTGGTGTCGGTGCTCGTGTTCCTCCTGGCGCTCATTATTGCCGACGCCCGCATCCGTCGCGGCGTACACACCTGGAGAGAGATCGTGGCCGGGGCTCTTTTAGGCATCGGCATGGTCACCCTGAACTACTGGCTATTCCTGACTTAAACCAAAGCCTATCATGAAAATACGCCTATTGACAATCGCTCTCCTCGTCGCGGCCCTGTCCACGGTGGCCGCCGAGGCGGATGACTACGAGCTGCCGGCCAACGAGAGTGTGCTCTGGGGGTACGCCAACGAGCTCTTCGACCTCACCCGCGCCTACGGAATCGTGGCCGAGAAGACCGACGAGGAGATTCTGGCCCTCTTCCCCCGGACGAAGGACCTCCTGGAGCGCCTCAACGCCGACCTGTCCTTCTGGATCGCGGACTTGACCGACCGCGGGATTCTCGACACCCCCGGGGACGTCAACGCGGCGCTGAAAAACCTGATCTACGACATCTTCGATAAGGTGTCCACCACCATCGCCGTCTTCCTGGACGGACAGTACGAGCGGGGGGCGTATTTCATCGCCTCGCTGCGCCGCAACTGCGAATCGCTGACCGAGTACTTCCACTACCTGGGGTATTAAAGCCGCCCCGGCGGTTACAGCGGGCGAGGGCCCGTCCGCCCATCCACAAGGATTGCCCACCGGCGTGAAGCGGGCAGCCGCGATTTTATTGTTACACGCCCTCCTGACCTCGGCGACGGCCGGGACCGAGCCCGTCGTCGAGGGGAGGGGGCTCTGGATTCCCGCCTGGGAGCTCACCAGTCCCGCCGCCGTCCGCAGCGCAATCATCCAGGCCGCCGAGTACCGCTTCAACGCCGTCTTCGTCCAGGTGCGCTACCGCGGCGACGCCCTGTACATCCCCCACCGCTACACCTCCTACTACGCCAACCCCGAGCCGCGCTCCATCTATATGAAGGGCCGGCCCGAGGACTTCGACCCCCTGGCGCTGGCCGTGGAGGAGGGCCACGCCTGGGGCCTGTCGGTCCACGCCTGGGTCACCTGCTTCGAGGTCACCGGCGGCTTCGCCCCCAAGGACGAGAACCACGTGGTCAACCGCCATCCCGAGTGGGTCTCCTGCGACCGGTGGGGGAACCGGATGGGCGTCGGGCACCGGGCCTGGCTCGACCCGGGCATCCCCGAGGTGCGGGACTACACCGCCTCGGTGCTCCTGGACATCGTGTCCAACTACGAGGTGGACGGGCTGCACCTGGATTACGTGCGCTACGAGGGCCCGGACATGGGCTTCGCGCCCATCGCCGTCAGCGAGTACTGGGTGCGGACGGGGCTGAAAGCGAACCCGGAGGACGAGGAGTGGAATACCTGGCGGCGGGACAACGTCACCGACTTCGTGGACCGGGTGCAGCGCGAGGCGCGGGAGATAAACCCGGAAATAATCATCTCGGCTGCGGTGTTCGCCGACCGCGCCGGGGACGCCTACGACGGGGTGTGTCAGGACTGGGGCCGCTGGCTGGAGGAGGGCCTGATAGACCTGGCGCTCCCCATGTCCTACTCGCTCAACGCGGATAAAATCGGGCGGCAGACGGCGGACGCCGTGACGCACGCGGGCGACGGCCTGGTCTACACCGGCATCGCCCTGCGGAATTATAACGACGGGTCGAAGCCCCTGGACCCGGCCGTGGTGCGGTCGCACATCGAAGCCGTCCGGGCGGCGGGCGCGGACGGCGTGACGATTTTCAGCTACACGGATTTACGGGAGATGATTCTGGCCGGGATGACCCCCGACGACCTCTTCACCGCCCCCGCCGAGGAACCTAGCCCGGAGGAGTGGTAGCCCGGGCGCCGACGATTTTGGAAAAACCCGCCGGGTCGGTGTCGCCCTCGGTGTTGACGAGAAGGACCCGCGAAGTTGCGTCCAGGCCCAGGAATCCCCTGGGCTCTTCCAATTCCGGGGTGCGTAGAAGGGCGAAAAGCGCGGCCAGCCCCGCCGCCCCCGACTCGCCGGAGATGACACGCGGGTCGCCGTCCAACGGGAGGAAATAGGCCCGCATCGCCTCGCGGGCGTAATCGTCGGTCAAGGTGAGGAAGAGGTCCGTCCCGGCGGCGAGAATCGGCCAGGCCAAAAGCGACGGCGTGCCGCAGTTCAGCCCGGCCATGATGGTTTCCGCCCCCGGAAGGCTCACCCGCCGGCCGGCCCGCGCCGAGGCCAGGCAGCAGTCCGCCCCCACCGGTTCCACGCAGACGATTTTCGGCATCCGGTCGCCGTAGCGCCCGGCGAGGTAGGCGACCGCCGCCGCGGCCCAGCTCCCCACACCGGCCTGGAGGAAAACCGCGTTCACACCGGGCCCGCCGGGTGGGAATAATTCTTCCTCCAGCTCGCGGAACATCGTGACGTAACCGGCCATGATGCGGGCCGGTATCTCGACATAAAGCTCCCAGGCGGTGTCCTGGACGAGGACCCAGCCGCGCTTTTCCGCTTCGCGGGCGGCGGTGCGCACCGTGGCGTCGTAGTCGCCGTCCACGACCGTCACCCGGGCGCCAAAATCCACGATGCGCCGGACGCGGGCCGGAACGGTCCCCCGCGGCATGAAGACCTCGGCCTTTTGATCGAACAGCCGCGCCGACCACGCCACCGCCATGCCGTGGTTCCCGTCCGAGGCGGTGCAGAAGACGTGGTCGCCGGGATTATCCTCTATGTAGCGATGAATGGCGTAGGACGCGCCCAGCGCCTTGAAGGCCTTGGTCCCGAAGCGGTGCGCCTCGTCCTTGACGTAAAGGGCGGCCAGGCCGAGCTCCGCCGCCAGCCCCGGTAATTGGAGGAGCGGCGTTGGCGCGTAACCGGGGATTTTCCGGTGGAAGTCGAGGGCGTCCTCACCTAAGCAGAACTGCGCGACGGGGGATTCCAACACCCCCGCCGGGTTTCTCGGGTTGATAAAGAAGTCGCAGGCTTCTCTCACGAAGTAACCCCTTTATTCGAGAGCGATTCTACGGTGCTGTTTCCTCGGGGTCAACAAAAGGCGGGTATCAAACCCGCCCTTGAGAAAAAGCCTGATTTCCGAACCTCGTTCCGTCATAACAGCGCGGTGATGGCGATCTTGATCAGGAACTCGAGCACGCCTTCGAAGAAATTCTGTGTTCTGGCTTGGGCGATGCCGGCTTCACTGAGGAGTTGCCCATGAGCAAGCGATTTAAGGCTTTTCACCAACCACTCGAGCTCCTCCCGGTTGAGCTCGCCCCGTTGATACTGGCCCAACCATTTCTCCAACCTCCCTTCGATCTCGATGCAAAACTTTTTCGAATCCGAGAGGGCTTCTTCAACAAAACCTCCCAGGTACTCCTGGGCCAATTCGGGAATCTTCTTGAACACCTCTTCGAAAAGCTCTTCAAGGCTCATAATTCACCCCTTTCACTTGCAACGTTCCTCTTCGACATTGATGATCTGGTCGAAGCTCTTATCAACCACCCACTTGGCTTCCTCGATGAACGTAGCGCCGAGGATGCCTTTGGTTTCCCATCGCTCAATAAACGCGCCCAACTGATTCGTTTCGGTATCGAGCAGTATGCGCCACTGGTCAGTCAACGTCTCGTTGCAGCACTTGGCGGCGTTATCTGCCAGAGCCGCCTTCAGACGCGTCGTCAGAGCCTCCACTTCGGTTTCGTGGTCCGTGAAAGGCTCCACGGCCTTCCCCATGAGCTCCAGCGAATCCACCTTTAGCAGCTTGGCCTCCGCCAGGGCCGCAGGATCGCCGGGGACGCATCCCGTCGTGAGCACGGCCGTTACAGCCAGCAGGCCCAGTAGCATCCAAAACCGACGCATCTTTCCTCCTTTTGTCTGGTGATGACTATAAGTATCATGCCAACAAAGACTTACACGGAAGCTATAAAAATACTACCCCTCCGACGGACTGTCAATATAAAAAAGGGCGGGTACCAAACCCGCCCCTGTTCGAAAACCCGCTACCCGAATCTCCATTCAGTTATAACATCGTGGCGATAGCAATCCTGATCATAAGCTTGAGTACACCTTCGAAGAAATTCTGTGCTCTGACCTGGCCAATACCGGCCTCACTGAGAAGTTGGCCTTGGGCGAGGGATTTCAGGCTCTTCAACAGCCACTCGAACTCCTCCCGGTTGAGCTCGCCCCGTTGGTACTGGCCCACCCATTTATCCAGCCTCCCCCGTATCTCCTCGCAGAACTGACGTGAATCCGCGAGGGCTTCATTCAGAAAACCACCCAGGTGCTCTTGAGCTAATTCAGGAATCTTCTTGAGCACCCCATCGAAAAGGTCATCGGTGCTCATCCAGAGCATCTCCTCCACCTGCCGCAGGTGCCGTTCCAGTGCCTCGAGCTCGGCCGCCAGCCGGTCCCGCTTCTCCTCTTCACCCCTGACGACCTCGGCGGGGGCCTTTTGCCTGAACTGGGCGTCGGCCAGCTTCTTCTCGACTTTGGACAACCGCTCGCGGACCTTCCCCAGCTCCTTTTTCACGCGCTCCAGCTCGGCGGTGAAGTCCACCACCCCGGCCAGCGGCACGTAGAGCTCCACGTCGCCCTCCACGCCCACGGCGGCCCCCCTGGGCTTGACCACCTCCGGACCGGCCTCGATTTCCACCACGCCGGCCAGATTTGCGAAGAAGCCTGCCTGGGCCTCGACCAGGGCGGCCAGGTCGCCGTCGGTGGTCTTCACCAGGAGCTTGACCTTGGCCCCGGGCGGGACTCCCATCTCGCCCCGGATGTTGCGCACGGCGTCTATCAGCTTCTGCAGCCGCTCCACGTGCTCCTCGTCCCCCGCGTACCCCGGCCAGTCCTCGTGGTCCTCCCAGGGCGAGACCATGAGGTCCGCGGGCGCGTTGGGGAACAGGCGGTGGAAAAGCTCCTCGGTGATGAAGGGCATGATCGGGTGCAGGAGCTTCAACAGCAGGCGCATCCCGTGGAGCGCCACCGCGAGCGCCACCCCCTTGGCCTTGGGGTCGTCGCCGTAGAGGCGCGGCTTGACGAGCTCCAGGTACCAGTCGCAGTAGTCGTGCCAGAAGGCCTCGTATACGAGGTGCGCCGCCTCGTTGAAGCGGTACGCTTCCAGCGCGTCGGTCACCTCCCCGGCGAGCCGGCCCAGCTTGGAGATGACCCAGCGGTCCTCCAGGGTGAGCTCGCGGTCGTCGGGCAGCTCCCCGGTGGTGAGCGGAGCCTCGTCGGCGAGGCGGCTCCCGGCGAGGTTGAGCTGGAGAAAGCGGGCGGCGTTCCAGACCTTGTTGGCAAAATTCCGCCCCACGGTGAAGCGGTCCTCCCACAGCCGCACCGACTGCCCCTGGCCGGTGAGAATGACCAGGGTGAAGCGCAGGGCGTCGGTTCCGTAATCGCCGATGACCTCGCGCGGGTCCACGCCGGTCCCCAGGGATTTGCTCATCCGCCGGCCGTCCTGGGCCAGGACGGTGGCGTGGAGGTACACGTGGCTGAAGGGTTTCTCCCCGCGGAAGTGCATACCGCTCATAATCATCCGCGCCACCCAGAGGTAGATGATGTCCGGCGCGGTGGAGAGGACGGCGGTGGGGTAGAGTCTCTTCAACTGCTCCTCGTCGTCGGGCCAGCCCAGGGTCGAGAGCGGCCAGAGCGCCGAGGAGAACCAGGTGTCCAGGACATCCTCATCCTGGCGCAGGGCTCCGCCGCATTCAGGGCACCGCTCGGGCGTTTCTATCTCCACCACGATTCCGCCGCAGGCGTCGCAGTGCCAGAGCGGCATCCGGTGGCCCCACCAGAGCTGGCGGCCTATGTTCCAGTCCCGCAGGTTCTCCATCCAGTCGAGGTAGACCTTGGTCCAGCGCTCGGGGATGAACTTCACCTCGCCCCGCTCCACGACACGGATGGCGGGCTCCTTCAGGGGGCTCATGTCCATCCACCACTGCTCGCTCACCAGCGGCTCGATGGTCTCGTGGCAGCGGTAGCAGGTGCCCACCGAGTGTGAGTAATCCTCGGTTTTTTCCAGGAGGCCCAACTTATCGAGGTCGGCGACCACTTTTTTCCGGCATTCCAGGACGCCGAGCCCCGCGTAACCGGCCCCTGCGTCGGCGGTCATCCTTCCCTCGAAGTCTATGACCACCACGCTCGCCAAGCCGTGACGCCCGGCCATCTCGTGGTCGTTGGGGTCGTGGGCCGGGGTCACCTTCACCGCCCCGGTGCCGAAGGCGGGGTCCACGCGCTCGTCGGCGATGACCGGGATGCGCCGTCCGGTGAGCGGCAGGTCCACCTCTTTGCCGATGAAGGATTCGTACCGCTCGTCCTCGGGATGGACCGCCACCGCCGTGTCGCCCAGCATCGTCTCCGGCCGCGTGGTGGCCACGACGAGGCCCCCGTAGCGTACATACCACAGGTGGGAGCTCTGGTCCTCGTACTCCACCTCGAGGTCGGAGATGGAGGTATGGCAGCGGGTGCACCAGTTGACCATGCGCACGCCGCGGTAGATCATCCCCGCGTCGTAGTACGCCTTGAAGGCGGTGCGCACCGCCCGGTTGAGCCCCTCGTCCATGGTGAAGCGCTCCCGCTCCCAGTCGCAGGAGCAACCCAGAATCCTCAACTGCTCGACGATTTCGCGGCCGTACTGCTCGCGCCAGGCCCAGCAGCGGGCGATGAAGGCCTCCCGCCCCAGGTCGTGCCGGGTCAGCCCCTCGGCGGCCAGCGCCTGCTCGACCTTGTTCTGGGTGGCGATGCCGGCGTGGTCGGTGCCCGGCTGCCAGAGGACCTTGCAACCCTGCATCCGCTTGAAGCGGACGGTGATGTCCTGGATGGTGTTGTTCAGGGCGTGGCCCATGTGCAGGGAGCCGGTGATGTTGGGCGGCGGGATGACCACGGTGAACACCGGCCCCGGGGCGTTCTCGTTGAGACGGAAATGCCCCTCCCGCTCCCAATGGGAGTACCAGCGGGACTCGATCTCCGTCTGGTCGTACTTTGAGGGAATAGTCTTGTCGGTCATGGCTTCGTCTCCCGGATGAAGAGATTGGGCGACCGGCGCCCATCGCCGGACCGTCGGGGTTCAGCTCACCCCGGCGACCGTGCGCGGCATCGCGCCGCCCCCCTTTCTCCGGAAACCTTCGGCTGTCGTCGTGCTCTTTCGCATGTCGGCGCCAAGTTTACGGGGCCTCCCCGAGCCTGTCAAGGGCGGCGCCGAGGGAACCATTTCCGGGAGAAACGCGTTTCGGTGATGTATAACCTTCTTCAAACCTTAATGTACCGGAGGTTCGCCGTGAAAGCGTTCTGCGCGGTGCTGGCCTCGGTCCTGGCGACGGGCTGCCTGGACCTGAGCTCCATCGAAATACCACCGTGCGTTTCACCCGGGGAGCGCTTCCCCGTGACGCTCCACGTGATGGCCGACTCCGACCAAACGGCCAGCGGCTTCCTCGGCGTCCTGACGCCCTCCGACTGGTCGGTCGTGGCGGAAGGGTACGTCGGGTACGCCGCGGGACGGCTCGAGCCCAGCCGGAGCTGCTCCGCCTGGCTGGAGTTCAACGACCCCGCGCCGGACGGTTGCCGCTGGTCGGGCTTCGTCACCGACCGGGCCCTCACCGGGCGAGGCGCATACCACGCCGACCTCTACCTCCTGCCGGACGACCGGAGCGGCGACCGGCGGCTGGTTTTCGTCGTCGGCGCCTGCGAGGGACCGGCGGGATCGGTGTGGGAGGAGTTGGACCGGCGCGAGGTATGGGTTCGATTGGTGGGAGACGCCGGGACCGTCCGTCTCTCCTGGGGCCGGTTGAAGGCGCTGAACGGATAATAAAAAAGCGGGGAGCCGCCTCCCCGCCATTCCAGCGTATCAACGTATTATCACTTCGCGCGGTGGACGTGGCCTGCGGCGGCGAAGAAGCTCCCGATGACGCCGACGAGCGCACCCAGGCCCACCAGCCCCAGCCACCACTCCCAGGGCAGGAATACGCTCGCCCCGACGAGCCGGCCCACCGTGGCGTAGAGGACGTAAACGAGCAGCACCCCGATTGCCCCTCCCAGGATTCCCACCAGAAAGCCCTCGACGACGAAGGGTCGCCGGATGAAGCCGTGCGTTGCGCCGACGACCTTGAGAATCGTTATCTCATCCCGCCGCATGTAAACGGAAAGCGCCACGGCGTTACCCACCACCAGGACCGAGGCCAGCGCCAGCACCCCGCCGATGACCAGCCCCCCCAGCCCGGCGATGCGGACGATCTCCGACAACGACTCCACCCACTCCCGCCCGTAGGAGACGCGGGTCACGCCCGGGACGAGCTCGAGCTGCTCGGCGGTCTGGGCCAGACGCTCGTCGGTGCGGTAATCCGGGGTCATCGTGAGGCGGAACGAGGCCGGAAGGGGGTTTTCCTCAATCTCGGAGAGGAGGTATTGGTCCTCGCCGAGCATGATGCGAAGCTCCTCGAGGGCCTCGGCCTTGGACACGTAGCGGACCGCCTCGACGCCGGGAAGGCCGGTAATGGCGGTCTCGATGTAGGAGAGCTCGGTCGTTGTGGGGTTGCCGGCGATGTACGCCTCGACCTCGACCTCGGCGCGGGCCTCTTCCACCAGGAGTTGGAGGTTGCGCACGATCAGGAGCACGACGCCCAGGACCAGGATGGAGAGGACGACGGTGAGCACCGCGCCGGCGCTGCCGGACCCGCCGCGCCGCAGGCCGGAGAACCCCTCGCGGATGTAGTAGCCTAAGTTACCCATGCGCCGCCATCAGTGGGAGGAGGCCCAGGAGGAGTAGGAGACCAGGGGGTGATACGCCCCACTGTAAACGTTGATGGTCCCGGCTTCGTAGAGCATGGTATGGTCGCCTGTCTGCTCGCCGGTCACCCGACCGGTAAATCACCGAAATTATACGAAGTTATTGACTGCTCATTTAACATGAACTTCGCCAGCCATATCATCAGCAACAGCCGAATAATAATAGTAATCCCCAGCTTCATTAAATACATGAGACCATGTACGGCCCTGAAAATCTGAAGGATTATATGGAGGAGATGAGTAAGACCCGGTTTCCCAATCAATCGTCGTCTTTATCCTAGGAACATCTGAATATGCAGCATTTAGTATGGGAGAAGAGAAGAAATCAAATGTAGCGGTATTTTCAAAATAACTATTATTTACAAACCACAATTTTGTACCTACTTCAATTGTAATTTCAGACGGAAGAAAGGAGAAATCATCTATTATCACCATATTGACACCCAACACCATATATTCATCAGATGTCGTAGCCATGAGGGCCGTTTCGCTTTTTGAAACGTAAATATCCCTTTCCGGCAGTTCAATTTCGACGATATTTTTGACTATCGTGCTGCATGCATCCCATAAGTCATTGACGCTTCTAGCCATTTCTACCGCGGCGCCCACGACAAGAGATGTTTCAACGCTTACCAACCGAACCGCTATGGAATAACTGCCTGAAATCTGATTAACGCTGCCTATGCCAACGTAATCTGCCCCTACGATTCTACCTAACTCAACGGCTGTATTAGCGTCGACAATACCCGATTGTTGGAAAGCCAGCTCCTCCATAACCTTTCCAATTTGAGCCCGTTCAACCATAGCAAAACTATAAGAGGATACCACCTCTGTACGAAACGTCTCTGAAATAGCTCTGACTATACCAGTATCGCAGTTAATCGCTTCGAGGTCTAGAAAAGCCACAACAGGTGCCTCTGCAATGGAAACTGATATCGCCAGCAAGATGAGCAAAGCAAGCCTTTTCATGGTAACCCCCTTTATTCAGCCAAGACCAGGATGGAGAGCACGACGGTGAGGACCGCCCCGGCGCTGCCGGTACCGCCGCGCCGCAGGCCGGAGAACCCCTCGCGGATGTAGTAGCCCAGGTTGCCCACGGTCAGTCCTCGCCGAGAAAAGACTTCATTGTTATATGCAGCGTCGTCACGTCGTTCTTTACAGCGGAATCACGGCCACTCGGCTCTTTCAAGCAGGCTTCGGTCGACTACTAATGCGAGGGCGTCCATTGCCATCCCCAAACATCCATCGAAAAGCCAACGCCGTCAGGCGGTAAATATCACCCGAGCCGTATTCAGTATCTCTTTTTTTCTGTATGGATTTTCGCTCTCCTCCACGGCCATCCGGTTCCACAGGTCCACCTTCCGCCCGAAAATTTCCGCCAGCTCGTCCTCCATCTGGACGTGGTCCAGGATGGTCCAGTGAACCTCGGGCTCGAAGCGGGCCAGAAGGTCGATATCGGAATCCGGGCCGAAGTCGTCGCGCAGCGCCGAGCCGAAAAGCGCCACCTCGGTAATCCGCCACCGGCGGCAGAACTCCTCGAGCTTTTCGATGTAGGGTTTGATGTAGAACATGGTTCGGGTCCTCTACTGCACCAGCACCCGGCCGGCCTCGATATGTATGGCGCGCGCCTCGATGCGCTTGACCATCTCGTAGTTGTGGGTGGCCACGATGACCGTGGTCCCGCGCGAGGCGATTTTGCGCAGCAGGTCCATGATTTTCTGCGAGAGGTCGGGATCCAGGTTGCCCGTCGGCTCGTCGGCCAGCAGAAGCTCGGGGTCGCCGGAGATGGCGCGGGCGATGGCGACGCGCTGTTGCTCGCCGCCGGAAAGCTCCTCGGCGAAGGAATCGGCCCGTCCCTCGAGCTCCACGATGCGCAGGATGGAGTCTATGCGCCGCCGGCGCTCGTCTTTGGACAGGCGCCGGATCCGCAGCGCGATGTCCAGGTTTTCCACGGTGGTCCGCCGGGACAGAAGGCGGAAGTCCTGAAACACAACGCCGATCCGCCGCCGCAACCCGGGCAGGTGGCGGATTTTCAGGCGGTTCATGTCGTGCCCCAGAACCGCGAGCTCGCCCTCCGTGGGGCGCTCCTCGCCGAAGAGGAGCTTGAGGAAAGTGGTCTTGCCGGCCCCGGAGGGACCGGTGAGGAAGGTGAACTCGCCCTTGGGGAGCTCGAGGTTGACGTCGTGGAGGGCCAGGATGCCGCGGGAGTAGCGCATGGCGACGTGCTGGAAGATGGCGACTTGGACCACGGGGGTTCCTCTGCGCTAACTCAATGTCAGTCTTAAAGTTGAGGTGATTATAGTCCAGGGCCGGTCGGAGGTCAATCCATATGGGGCGGCCCGGGGGGGTCGCCCCGCATGGAATCGTGTGTAAAACGCTATTCCGTCGCGCCGCCGAAGTGGCTGAACATCGGACCGGGCAGCTCCCGGCGCACGCCGTCGAGGCCGAGGAGGCGGACCCCCTCCTCCCGGGGGAGCACCTTGCCGATGGGCACGAGGCCCTTCTCGCGCTGCTCGAGCCCCGCGGGCCCGGTGACCAGCAGCCGGAAATCCTCGCCGCCGCCCAGGGCCAGACGCACCGGCTCGATTCCCATGGCTTCGGCGACCACCACGAGCGTCGGCGGTAGAAGCAGGCGGTCCTCGGAAACCTGCACCCCCACGTCGGAGGCCTCCGCGAGAAGCCGGAGCTGCTCGGAGAGGGAATCGGAGGTGTCGGCGCAGGTGGTGAGCCGGGTGTCGCGCCAGAGTCGGACGCCGAGCTCCAGCTCGACTTCCGGCCACAGGAAGGCCTTGCGCAGCTTCTCGGAGCCGGAGAAGGTGGTTTTCTGGTTCGTTAAAAGCCAGAAGCCCCCCGCGGCCATCCCGGTGGGACCGCTCAGGTAGATCGTGTTGCCGGGCTTCGCCCCCGCCCTGCCCCCGGGCGCCCAGGTGCTGGGGCGCTGGCCGATGACGCAGATGTCCAGGTAGATGGGCCCCCGGGTCGTGGCCAGGTCGCCGCCGACGAAGGCCAGCTTCGACCAGCCCCCGCTGGAAAAAGGCGCGGACAACTCATCGGCCGCCCAGGCCAGCCCGCGGAAAACCTGCTCGAGGGTCTCCAGCCTGACCTCCGGCGATGCAGCCACGGCGATGGTGGCCCAGAGAGGCGTGGCGCCGAAGGGGGCCAGATCGCTCACCGCCGCGGCCAGGGCCCGCCGGCCGACCGCCTCCTCCCCCATGAGCTCGAGGTCGAAGTGGGTGCCCTCGACCTGCTGGTCACAGGTGATCACCAGATCGAACCCGGCGTTCGGGGTGACCACGGCGGCGTCGTGGCCCGGCCCGACGCGCACACCGCGCATCAGCGGGGGCCTGAATCGCCCGCTGCCGCTGGAGGGCTGCCTGTCCTCGCGAGAGGTGCGCAGGACGTCAGTCTCGGCGACCCGCGTCGGGCTGTCCGACAACAAGATAGCGGTCAGCCGCTTGATGATGTCCTGCTCTGACAATTCCTTTAAATGCATCATGTGCTCCTAATCCAGCTCCTTGGCATCCGCGGGGTCCCCGTCGTACTGGTAGCTGACCCAGTCGAAGGGGTTGATGACCGTCGAGGCCACGTTCATCAGGTGGGCGCTGATCCGCTTCAGGTAACGGCACACCAGGACCGCCATCACCGCGTCCTTCACCGACAGGTCGGTTTTGACGAAGAGCTCGTTGATCAGCTCGTTGGTCTTCGCGGACACGTTCTTGTGGTTTACCAGTACCTGTTGGGCGGCCCCGGCGTCCAGCTCCATGAAGCCCTTCAGCGTGAGCCCGAAACCGTCCTTCACCAGTTCCTCGGTCGCCAGGAGCTCGGCGAGGCGGTGGTACTTCGATTCGAGGATGGGACCGGGGTACGCCACGGCCACCTCGTAGAGGTTCTTCGTGAAGTCGCCCACCCTCTCCAGGTCTATGTTCACGTTCAGGAGAACGAGACCCGCCATGGGATTGTCCCCCGGTTTGACCACCAGGTGCTCGGCGATGAGGCGCCGGATCTCCCGGTTGAGGTGGTTGACGAACCGGTCCCTCCCGTACACGTCCACGTCGGGCTTGACACCGTGCAGGAGGTACTCCCGGACGTAGGAGTAGGTTTTAGCCACGGTCTCGATCATGGCCTGCGTCTTTTCCAGGGCCTGGTTCAAGAGCCCCTTGCTCCGCCAGGCCTCCATGAACTTCTCAAACATGGTCGCTTCCCTAGTTGAAGACGAAAATGACGAGGACGGGAATCAGGAAGAAAATAACACCGATGAACACGATGGCGACGGCTCGATTTTTCTTGACCAGATTGCTGAGTGTCTTGGCCAGCGTGAGCGGCACCACGCGCAGGGGATAGAAAATGGCTATTCCGAAGACGTTGAAGAACATGTGGACGAAGGCCACCGCGAGACCGGCCGGCTCACCCGCCGCCAGGGCGGCCAGGAGCGCGGTCACCGTCGTACCCACGTTCGCGCCCAAAGTGTAGGGGAAAACCTGTTCCACCGTCAACAGCGCCGCCCCAACGAGGGGGACCACCAGGGAGGTAGTGACGGAGCTGGACTGGACGATGGCGGTGAACAGGAGCCCGAGAACGAAAGCCCTGATCGGCGTCTTGAAGAGATAACCGTGGAGAACCCGCTCGAACCGCTCGATCAACAGGCTACGTATCAGCTTCACCAGGTACCGGAGCGAGACGAACAGGAGGGCCAGGGCGATTGCCAGGGCCAGCCAGTATGTCCCTCCGGTGAGCCCGATTATGTGGTCCACAATGGGATCGGTGACAGCGTTCAGGGGGCTCATGAAGGCGAAGCCGCCGCCGCCGCCGGTCGCCGAGACACCGGCCAGCCAGCACCCGAGCTTTTCCAGGGGGTGGAAGAGGTACTCGACGGGCATCAACACCGCGACGGCGCAGATGTTGAACATGTCGTGGACGGTCGCCCCGGCCATTGCGCGGTGGAACTCGTCCCGCCGGGTGATGTGGGTCAGGCTGACGATGGTGTTGGTGATGGTGGTGCCGATGTTCGCCCCCAGGACGATGGGTACCGCCACGCCGATGCCCATGGAACCGGTGGCGACCAAAGCCACCAGCATGCTGGTGACGGTGGAGGAGCTCTGGATGATGCTGGTGGTCAGGATGCCCACGAAGAGGCCGACGATGGGGCTGGAGGTTCCCGCGACCAGGCCCTCGGCGAAATCCTGGCCGAACCCCTTGAAGGACGAGCCCATCAGCTTGATGGACAGCATGAAGAGGTACAGAAAGGCGAGGACGCCGAATATCTTTAAGACGCTGAGAAACGGGGACGCAGCCTGCGGTTTGGTCCGCCCCGCTTCCCGGTCCGCCCGTGGTTCGTCCATTTCAGGGATAAACAGGCACCTCGGCGCAGTGTGAAAACCGTTACAAAAAGGACATATTACGGGGGGGTGGTGAGGATTGTCAACAACACGGGGTGCGGCGGCGACGGGATGCCGGAGCGTCGGGGAGGCGGGCGCGAAGCGCGGCAATCCAGGGGTGAGCGTCGGTTTTCGGTCGGGGGGAAGGAAACCGGGAGCGCGCCGGGGCAAAAAAAATGGAAATTAGCTCTACCCTGTGCTAAACTTACGTAATCTTTTCCGGGTTGAGTTTGCGGTTCTGTAGTTATCAACGTCTCTTTGCCCGAAAGGGCTCAAGCAAAGGAGAAACCGTGAAAAAGCTTCTGCCGCTTCTTCTGGTTCTGGCGCTGATCATGCCGGCCACGGCTCTGAACAAAGACGGCCTGTTGTCCATCGGCGGCCGGGTCTTCTACTGGCTCCCCATGGGTGACTTCGCCAACGCTTACACCAGCTCGGTGGGCTTCGGCGCGAAGGTGGGCTACGGCCTGGCCGAAAACTTCGAGTTCCTCGGCGAGGCGTGGTACGGCATGGCCGGCTTCAACGAGGACTTCTGGGGCGATACGAACCTTGGCGATGAGGATACCACCTACTACCTGGTGACCTTCCAGCTGGGCGGCCGGTTGAACCTCTCCCCTTACAGCCCCTTCGACCCGTACGTCCAGGTCGGCGCCGGTTACTACTCCTGGGCGTACACCAAGGTTGACAATGAGGCCGGAACCTACACCTACGGCGATGCCTCAGTAGACAAGTTCGGCATCAACCTGCGCGCCGGCGGTGAGTTCTTCACCTCCAACCAGATGAGCGTGGACGTGGGCCTGGAGTGGAACTCCATCTTCGGCGTCACCGTGCCGATCAAGGACTGGCACGACCCCGACGACCACAGCCAGGGCTGGGATTACGACACCGAGGACCAGACGGTCAACATCCTCACCTTCGGCATCGGGCTGAACCTCTACTTCTAGTCGCCTGAAGATTCAGTGATGAGGGGGCCCCGCGGGGTCCCCTTAACTTTTGGGGTGCTCCATCCACCCGCCGGTCAGGAACCGAACGACGGTCCTTGGGCGTATTAAACGGGCTGTGCTATACTAAACCCGTCCGACCGACCGGGAGTCAATCGTGCGCAACTTGTTGATAGCAGGCCTGATATTGTTTCTCTGCCTCCCCGCGGCGGCGATAGACAAGACCGGCCTCTTCTCCGTGGGGCCTCAGCTGGCCATCTGGCTCCCAATGGGGCCGATAAACCAGTCGGTCCTCGAGCAGGGCAGCTTCGGGGGTCTGTTCAGTTTCGGCCTCGGCGAGGCGTGGTCCATCGTGGTCCGGGCGGCGCTGGACCTCGCCGGGAAGGATGGGGGTTACTTCGAGAACGCCTTCCCGGCGGGCTCCGACGTGGACTTTAACCTCTTCCAGGCGCACCTGGGCCTGCGGTGGAACATGACCCCCCGCGCCCGATTCGACCCCTTCGTCCAGTTCGGGGTGGGCTACTTCGGCTGGCCGGTGTACGAGGGTGAGGATCCGGTAACCATCCGGGGGAGACAGATGTACGAGTCGCTGACGACGGAGCGCGACCCCACCCGGGGGCAGGTTTTCAGCGGCTGGGTCGCCGTCGGCGGCGAGTTCTTCACCGATGCCGCCCTCTCCCTGGAGTTCGAGATAGGCTACGACGCCGTCTTCGACTTCCCCCGGCCAATCAAGGAGGAGACCGAGGACCTGGTGGGCTGGAACTACGAGGAGGAACTCCTCCACATCCTCACCCTGGGTCTCGGGCTCAACCTCTACATCTGAGGGTGAGGGTTGCGATAATGCCGGGGCGGGCCTCTACGCCCGTTCGCCGACTCATCCGCCACCGTGATAAATGTAGGGCGGGGACTTTAGTCCCCGCCGTTGTTTAGACAATCTTCACGCTCTCTCCTGCACATAGAGCGGAGCGGGCCGACCTGAAGGTCGGCCCCTACGTCATCGTAATATGTAGGGTATAGGTTGGCGCGCTCCCCCTCTCCCTCCTAGGGAGAGGGATGGGGTGAGGGTCAAAGCGGCGGAGTGCAAAGTCCCTGCCCTTCCGTCATCGCAATTCGAGAGGTAATGGCCGGAACGGTTTCCTTCTCCGGCCTACGTGCGAATCACCCGCCTCCCCTCGACGCGGTACTTTCCCGAGAGCACCAGCCCCGCGGCCTCGGGGTAGAGCGCGTGCTCCTCGACCAGGATGCGCTCCGCCAGCGTATCCGGGGTATCATCATCCAGGATCGGCACCACGCGCTGGGCGACTATCGCCCCGCCGTCCAGGCTTGAGTCCACGAAGTGTACGGTGCAGCCGGAGAATTTCACCCCGTACTCCAGGGCCTGACGCTGGACCTCCAGGCCGGGGAAGCTGGGCAGGAGGCTGGGGTGGATGTTGAGGATGCGGCCGGCGAACGGTTCCAGAAGCGGCGCCTTCACCACCCGCATGAAGCCGGCCAGACAGACGAGATCCACGCCGGCCTCGCGGAAGGCCTCGGCGTAATCCCGGGCGTCGTCGCCGTCCAGCTTGGTCCGGTACTTCGCCGGCACCAGGACCCGAGCGGTCACTCCCAGGGCGCGGGCCTTCTCCAGACCGGCGGCGTCGGGCCTGTCGGAGAGGACCAGGGCAACTTCGGCGTCCAGCCTCCCGTCGCGGCAGGCCTCGATGAGGGCGACCATGTTGCTGCCGCGACCACTAATCATTATCCCGATCCGTTTGCCTGGCAACGCCCACCTCCTGGTACGGCCGAACTTGACCCGTCGGGGAGAGGAGTCTACAATACCCGCCGTTGCCCACGAGGTCAAGGTCCGATGAACCGAGTCCTGTCCACCGAGGAGCTGCTCGTCCACTGGGAAGCCGAGGGAAGACCGCGCAAGGTGGTTTTCACCAACGGCTGCTTCGACCTGCTGCACCCCGGCCACGTCCGGTATCTAACCGCGGCGCGGGGACTGGGCGACTGCCTGGTCGTGGGCCTGAATGACGACGCGGGGGTATCGCGTCTGAAGGGTCCGTACCGACCGTACCTGACCTTGGCGGTTCGTGCCGAGCTTCTGGCGGCCCTAGAAGCGGTGGATTACGTGGTCCCCTTTTCCGAGGACACGCCGCTGGAACTGGTAAAGCGACTGCGTCCTGATGTTTTAGTCAAAGGTGGAGGCTACGAGAAGGACATGATCGTAGGTGGCCAAGAGGTTGTGTCCTGGGGGGGCGAGGTGGTCGTGCTGCCCTTGGAAGATGACTTCTCCACCACGGCTATGGCGCTTGCCATTGGCGATTCGACGAACGCCGAGATGGAGGAAGACATTTCGGCCATATTCAGGCCTTATGGGGTCGGGATGGGTGGTCGGGCCACTAAGCACAAGGCCAAGCGGGATAAACGAATTCACCGGGCCGGCGGCAGAAGGGGCAGAAAGTAGTGAAATCCCCTCGGACGCTCTGCGTTATCCCCGCCCGCTATGCGAGCACCCGCCTGCCCGGCAAGCCCTTGAAGAACCTGGGCGGTCGGCCGCTCATTCTCCACACCGTCGAGAGGGCCGAGGCCGCGGCCAGCGTTGACTGGACCGTCGTGGCCACGGACGACGAGCGCGTCGCCCGCGTGGTCCGCGAGGCCGGCCACGACGCCGTACTCACCCCGGAGCTGCCCTCGGGGACCCACCGCGCGGCCCACGTCGCCCGGAAGATAAACTGCCGCTTCGTCCTCAACCTCCAGGGCGACGAGCCGTTCATGGACCCGAACCTTCTCAACGCCCTGGTCGCCCGCCTGGCGGAGGGGGACGCCGCGATAGCCACCGCGGTGCACGCCTCGTCGGATTCCACGCTGTACCGTGACCCGAACTGCGTCAAGGCGGTTTTGGACGACCGGAATAACGCGCTCTACTTCAGCCGCTCCCCCGTGCCCTACGACGGATCCGGTGCCGATTCGAGCTTTTACCGCCACGTCGGCCTCTACGGCTTCACCCGGGAGGCGCTCCTGACGGCCGTGGAGCTGCCCGAAGGCGGGCTAGAGCGCCGCGAGGGGCTGGAGCAGCTCCGCTGGCTCGAGGCGGGATTTTCCATCGCCTGCATCCGCACCGACTGGAACGGCATCGGCGTGGATACGCCCGACGACCTGCGCCGGGCGGAGAGCTTTTTGGGAAACAAGAGGCTTTAGCCCCTTGTCACATGAGGACGACGATGCCCGATAACCACTCGATGCACCCGAACCTCCCCGACGTGGCCAACGAAGAGCCCGCCTTCGACATCCCGCTCGACAAGGTCGGCGTCAAGCACATCCTCTACCCTATCACGGTCCTGGACCGTCACGACCATTGGCAGTCCACCGTGGCGCGGGTCAACATGTACGTGGACCTGCCCCGGGAGTTCCGCGGCACGCACATGAGCCGCTTCATCGCGATTCTCAACCGCTTCCGGGGCCGGATCAGCTTCGAGACCATCCGCCAGATAGTCAAGGCCACCCGGAAGGAGTTCGAGGCCCTGGAGGCGCACCTGGAGCTCCGCTTCCCGTACTTCATCGAGAAGCGGGCCCCGGTTTCCGGCGAGCCCTCGCTGATGGAGTACCGCGCCGGTTTCCACGCCTTCGCCCGGGGAAACGACTTCGACATCCAGCTCGAGGTCTCGGTGCCGGTGATGAGCCTCTGCCCCTGCTCGAAGGAGATATCCGACCGGGGCGCCCACAACCAGCGCTCCGTCGTCCGGATGCGCATCAAGACCGGCAACCGGCTGGTCTGGATCGAGGAGCTGGTAGCGATTGCCGAGGCGGCCGGCAGCGCCCCCCTCTACTCGCTCCTGAAACGGGAGGACGAGAAGGCGGTCACCGAGGCGGCCTACGACAACCCCCGCTTCGTCGAGGACATCGTCCGGACGGTGGCCCACGCCCTGGAGACCGACCCCCGGGTAACGGCCTACCGCGTGGAGTGCGAAAATTTCGAGAGCATCCACAACCACAGCGCCTACGCCAGCATCTCCCATGGATTCTGAGGAACTGAAGGTCGAGGTGTTGTTGGAGGAGTACCGCCAACTCCGCTCGGAAATCATGTATTGGTTGGATCTCCGCCACAGGAATAAACGGTTCGCGATGCTGATTGCTTTGGGTGTGTTGAGCGCCGGGGTGGGACTTGAACTCTCCGTAATACCACTTATCGGCGCTCTGGTGATCAGTTTTCTCTGGTACGACGAGATCCGACGCCTGCGGGCGATCTTCCGCAATGCGGCCTACATCGAGGTCCATCTGGAATCACAGCTTGAAGGTCTCAACTGGGAAACGCAGATCGGTTCCCACGTCATCCAGACCTCCTTTCTGGGGCGTTTAATCGCCAACGCCGAGTTTCCTATTCTGTATCTGGCGATGACGCTCTACGGGCTGATAACCCTCCCGGCTAAAGGACCTCTATATATCGTTCCGCTCGGTATTTGCTTCGGTTTCCTTTTTCTCATCCTCATTGTAGCGGGTTATCGGGTGGCAACCCACGGGCGGAAACGGGCGGTGGATTTTTGGAGGGGTAAGAATGAGTCTTCTTGAGTATCTTGATAAAATTATCGTATTATTGTTCACGATATGACTGCTTCATGGAGGGCATAGTACGATGGACGAAAAAAAACTATCGCCCCGCGATGAAAGACGCAAGGGCGAGGACGAGAAGCAGTGGACGCTCCGGGTGGCCGTCAACCGCAGCCTGGACCGGATAAAGCGCAAGCTCCTGGTCTTCAGCGGAAAGGGCGGCGTCGGCAAGTCCACCGTGGCGGCGAACCTGGCCGTGACACTCGGCCTGGCGGGTCACCGCGTCGGCCTGTTGGACATAGATTTCCACGGCCCCTCCATCCCCACCCTCATGGGCCTCGCCGGGAGGCTCCTGGACGTGGACGGCGACCGGGCGGTCCCCCTCGTCGGCCCGGGCGGGGTGAAGGTCGTCTCCATCGGCCTCTTGATTCCCGACGCCGACCAGGCCATGATATGGCGCGGTCCGCTGAAGATGGGCGTCATCAACCAGCTCATCGGCAACACCCGGTGGGGGGAGGATGACGGGGAAGAGTTCGACCTCGACTGGCTCATCATCGACTCGCCCCCCGGGACCGGCGACGAGCCGCTCTCCATCGCCCAGACCGTCATCGGGGCCCAGGGGCTCCTGGTGACCACGCCCCAGATGCTCTCCACCGACGACGTGCGCCGGAGTATCGGCTTCGCCCGCAAGGTCGGCATGACCGTCGTCGGGGTCATCGAGAACATGGCCGGGCTGGTCTGTCCCCACTGCGGCGGGAACATCGACCTCTTCAAGCGCGGTGGCGGCGAGAAGCTGGCCGGGGAATTAGACGTCCCCTTCCTCGGCAGCGTGCCGCTGGACCCCAGGGCGGTCGAGGTCGGCGACTCGGGCAAGCCCATGGTCTTGAGCCTGCCCGATTCCCCGGCCACCAAGGCGCTGCTGGCCGCGTTCAAGCCGATTCTGGATATGGCCTAGAGCCGGGGCGGCATCCACTTTTAACGAAAAACCTCCCGCGGGAGGTTTTTTTTACGACATTGAACTATGTAAAACTCGTAGGGGCAGACCGACGGCGCGCCGTTCAGGTCGGTCCGCTTATACGTCGGCGTAATCAGTGTCGTGGAGCGGGGAGGTCAACGGTTCAAGGCTTTAACCGCGCCCCAGGAGGTCTCTTCCACGGCGGGGGTGTAATTGCCGTAGACACCGAAGAAGGCGTCGTAACCGGTGTCTACTCCATCCTGGTACATGTTGCCGTCGGCACCCGCGCACCACCACCATAGAAACCCCGTGTAATAGAACTCGACCCAATATATCCCGGTATCAATTATCAGCGGCTCGGGAAGAGGCATGTCTATCCTATAATTATCTCCGGCGGGTGTAAGTTCGTATTCGTAGATAGTGGTTTCCCAGATTCGTGCGCCGGGACGACCGTAGTTGTCGGTGAATAGAGCTAAGTAAAAGGGTTCGACCATATCAACCTCTATCATACCCCAACAAGCGAAAGATTCGATGGTTGCGTTACTGTTGAGCACGAAATCATCCTGGCAATAATAATCACCGCTACTTGTCCGCCAAGTTTGCCACTGATCTGCGCCCCAGGGATTTTCCCAAAGGGTCTCGGCAGCGGTGAAGGCGGCGGCGATTAGCATGACGACTACAGTCTTCCTCATCGTGAATCCACCTCTCACTTTTGTTCGTAGGGGCGGGGCTCCGTCCCCACCCGCGGGCGACCGCGGAGGACTCGTCCTACGGGTCGCCCCTACGGAGTTTCGTCACGAATAGTATAGACCATTCCCGCCAACAGTGACATCCGTATTTCTAAGGCCGGTTTAGCCCTTCCTCGGACCCCCGCCCAAATTCTTTCTCTTCAGTGAAAAAGACCGCTGGTCCTCCTCGGTCACCAGTCTCCCGCCGGAGAAGGCCAGGGTGTACAGGCGGCTCACCCCCGCCTCCACCATGGTGACCCCCACCAGCGTGTCCGCCGCCTCCATCGTGCGGCGGTTGTGGGTGATCACGAGGAACTGGCTCTTCTGGGCGAAGATGGCCAGAAGCTTCAGGTAGCGGTCCACGTTGGCGTCGTCCAGGGGGGCGTCAATCTCGTCCAGAATGCAGAACGGGCTGGGCTTGACCTCGAAGAGGGCGAAGAGGAGGGCGATTGCGGTGAGCGCCCTCTCGCCGCCGGAGCGGCCGATGAGCGGCTGGCTCCCCTTCCCCGGAGGCCGGACGTCCACCTCGATCCCCCCCTCGAGCGGGTCCCCCCCGGTGAGTGTCAGCCGGGCCTCGCCGCCGGAGAAGAGGTTCCGGAACAGCCTCTCGAAGTTGACCACCACCTGGTTGAAGGTCACCAGGAACCGCTCGCTCGCCTCGGCGTTCAGGTGGCGGATGGATTCGCCCAGGCTCACGGCCCCGCGCTCCAGCTCATCACGGCGCGAACGGTAGAAGTCGCGGCGTTCGCAGGCGGCGTCGTAGCTGGAGACGGCGGCGTAGTTGATCTCACCCAGGCTTTCGCGGTGGTGACGGAGGCGCTCGACCTGCCTGTGCGTCAGGGCGAGGTCGAAATCCTCCCCGAGCTCCATCCCGGTGATGTCGTGACCGGTGTGCTCCCGGGCCTCGATGACCAGCCGGTCCTGCTCGGCCCTTTCCCGGATCAGCGACTCCCGGAGGCCGGAGAGCTTTTTTTCGATCTCGGCGGCCCGCGATGCGACGGTACCCCGCGCACCCATCTTGTCCCCCAGCTCGGTGCCGATTTCGCCCATCCTCCGGTGGATGTCCTGGAACCTGCGCTCCTCGTCGTCGGAGCCCAGGGTGAGCTCGGACACCGCCGAGGTGAGCTTTTCCAGATCGGCGTCCGCTTCCTCCGACTCCCGGTCCAGCTCGGACAGCTCCTCCCTCAGGGACGCCGTCTGGGCGTCGAGGGCGGCCAGGTCCCTCCCGCAACGCTCGATCTCGCCGGTCAGGACCTCGAGCCGGGACTCCTGCTTGCCGCGCGCCAGGCGCTCTTCTTCGAGCGCGTTCCGGGCCGAGTCCCTCTCGGCGGACAGCCGCTCCGACTCGGCGAGGGCGGCGGAGTGTTCCTCCCACAGTGCCGCCTCCTCCTCGGGGTTCGCCTCCGCTCCTTCGGGGAGCGGCTCGAGCCCGGCCAGCTCGGTCTGGATTTCGGCCGTGCGGGCCAGGGACCGCTTTATCGTCTCTTCCAGGCGGGAAAGTTCAGCGGTCAGTCGCTCAACCTCCAGGCGCTCGCGCTCCAATTCAAGCCTCGTCTCGGTGGACTGCTCACGCTGGGCGACGAGGCTCTGATCGGTGGCGGAGAAGCGGCGGCGAAGCTCATCCTCGCTCTGGTGGACCACCCGGTAGGCCTCCTCCGCCTCCCGCAGGTTCTCCCGGAGCCGGTCCAGCTCCCGAACCCGGGACAGGAGACCCTCGGCCAGCCCCTCCCGCATCCCCCCGACGATGACCCCTCCGGACTCGACCACCTCCCCCTGGAGGGTGACGATGCGCCGGAAGGCGACCCGGTCGCGCCACTCCCGGAGTATCGTCACCGCCTCCCCGAGGGACTCGGCGACCAGCGTGCCGCCCAGGGCGAACTCCACGGCGGCGGCCACCCCGTCGTCGAATGTGACCAGGTCGAGGGCGTCGCCGACGAGCCCGGCGGCGTTAATCTCGGCGGCGCGCCTCACCGGCTGCCGGGCGCGGATGAGGTCCAGGGGGAGAAAACGCACCCGGCCCGCGCGGAGCCGGTTCAACAGGTCCACCGCCCGCCGCACGTCCCCCTCGGTCCGGCAGACGACCGCCTGGGCCGAGGCGCCGAGAGCGGCCTCCACGGCGGCCTCGTACCTCTCCTCGGTCCTCACTAGCTGGGCCAGGGTCCCGACGATTCCGGAGAGCGCGCCCTTGTCCGCGGAGGCTAGCACCGCCGTCACGCCGCGCTGGTAGCCCTCGTGACGGACGTGGATTTTCTCCTGGCTCTCCAACTCGGCCCGGACGTGGTTCAGCCGCTCGAGCGCCCGCCGGGTCTCCTCCGAGGCCTCGACCAGCTCGCCGTTCACCTTGCGCTGAAGCTCGATCGTCTCGGCGCATCGCTCCTCGAGGGCGGCCAGGCGGCCCTCCAGCTTTTCCACCTTGGAGGCGGCCTTCTTCAAGCGCCCCTCGTGCTCCCCTTTAGAACGCCGGTCGGTTTCGACGCTCGACGCCAGGGACTCGAGCTCGCCCTCGAGGGCATCCGTGCGCGCCAGTCTCTCGATCTTCACCCGCTCGCCGCCGGAGGAGAGCGCCGCCAGCTCGATCAGACGGGAACCCAGCCGGGAGACGCCTTTCTCGGCGTCTTCACAACTCGTGGTGAGCGCCTCCAGGGCCTCACGCCGGGATTCGATGGAGGCGTTCACGGACTCCAGTCGGTCCTCGAGTTTTTTCTTCTCTCGCTCGGCCTCGGTGAGGCGGGTCTGCGTCCCCTCCCGCTCCTCGTTGAGGCGGGCGGACTCGGCCTCTATCTGGACCCGACGGCGCTGGCGACCCGCCTGACGCTCCTGGGAGACGCTCAGGCGGTTCTCGAAGTCCTTCACCCTGGTGAGGGAGCTGTACCGCCTGTTCTCCGCCTCGCCCAGCTCGTTCTGGACCGCAAGCTGCGCCTCCCTGATCCGCGTTATCTCGGCGTCCAGGGTCGAGAGCTCCGCCGAGACCGCGATGCGGTCATCCTCGGCCCCCGCGATGGAACCCTCCAGCTCCTCGACGGCGACCTGGTGGGTCCGCCAGTGGTGGAGGCTTATCCACGCCTCGAGGCGCGCGAGCTCCTCACCGGCAAGGCGGTGCCGTTCCGCCTTCTTCACCTCCCGCCGAAGCGAGCGGAGCTGGGCCTCCAGCTCCTCGAGACGGTCGGCCAGCCGCAGAAGCCCCTCATCGGTCTCGGCGAGCTTCTTCAGGGCCTCGGCGCGGCTCTTTTTGTACCGGCCGATGCCCGCCGCCTCATCGAAGAGCTCCCGCCGCTCCAGCGGTTCCTTGGAGAGAATCTGATCCACCTGGGCCTGCTCGATGATGGCGTAGGTGTTTATCCCGATGCCGGTGTCCAGGAGGAGGTCGTGGATCTCCTTCAACCGGCAGGGGTTGCGGTTGAGAAGGTAGGCCGATTCCCCGGAGCGGAAGAGGCGGCGGGAGATGAGGATGTCGGTGTACTCGAGGGGCAGCGCCTGGTCCTCGTTGGACAACAGGAGCGCAACCTCGGCCATGCCCACCGGTTTGCGCGCCTCGGAGCCGGAGAAAATGACGTCCGTCATCTGCCGGCCGCGGAGGCTCTTGACCCGCTGCTCGCCCAGCGCCCAGCGGATGGCGTCGGCGATGTTGGTCTTCCCGCAGCCGTTGGGGCCGACGATGGCGGTGACGCCCTCGCGGAAACCCAGCTCGATGGGGTCGGGGAAGCTCTTGAAGCCGGAGATGGAGACCTTTTTCAGAAACAAGTCGCCTCGCAGGGTTGGCGTTATTGTACCTGAAAATGGGCTTCGGAGGAAAACCGGAGGGCGTGGCAACCCCGACGGCGGGGGGCCGAACGCCCATCCGAGCCGAAGGTGCAATCGCATAAAAAAGCAGACCGACCGGCCTGCCGCACTCCATTCCCTTGGGCTCAAATAAAAGAGATAAAAAACAAGGGGCTTAAGCCCCTTGCCCCGTCCTACCGCGGCGGACGGCGGCGGGGAATCGTGACCGCCAGGTGGTATATCTCCTGCTTGGGGATTCCCAGGATGGCCGAGATGATCTTCGAGGCGTTGTTGGGGCTCATCTCGAAGTTCTGGATGCAGATGCGCAGCGCCCGCTCGACCCGGTCCGAGGGTACGTTGTCCATCACGAAGCGGTTGTCCTCGGAGTCGGCCGCCCGGTCAATGACCAGGACGAACTCGCCCCGTGTGCGATCCTCGTCCAGCTCGAGGTTGACCTCCTCCGCCGTCCCCCGCAGCACCTCTTCGTTGATCTTCGTCATCTCCCGGCAGATGACGACCTCCCGGTCCGGCATCTCAGAGGCGATGTCCTTGAGGATGCGCTTGATGCGGTGCGGGCTGGCGTAAACCACGACGGGCATCTCCAGGCTCTTCAGGCGCTGGATGCGCGCCAGGCGCTCCTGGGGTTTACGGGGCAGGTAGCCCTCGAAGATGAAGCTCGAGCTCGAGAAGCCGCTGGTCGCCAGGGCGGTGACGGCCGCGTTGGGACCCGGGATGGGAACGACGTCTATGTGGTTGTCCACGCATAGCCGGACCAGCGCGGAACCGGGATCGGAGATGGCCGGCATCCCGGAATCGGAGACGTAGGCAATGGAAAGCCCCTGGTTGAAGAGCTCGACCAGCTCCCGGCCCACGGCGTAGGTGATGTGCTGATCGCAGCGCAGAAGGCGCTTTTTGTTGATCTTGTAGTGGGCGAGGAGCTTGCGGGTCTGGCGGGTGTCCTCGCAGGCGATGACGTCTACGACCTTGAGGGTCTCAACGGCCCGCGTGGTTATGTCGTCGAGGTTCCCGATGGGGGTGCCGACGAGGAATAGACAACCCTTCTTTTTAGCCATCCACCTCTCCCGGGTATCTTCTCAGAAACTCGTCACAGTATAGCATCAGTGCGAATCCAATACAAGAGCGACGGTTCAACTCTCCCCCCAAATATGTTATCCTCCACCGCGTGAAACGAAGCCTAACGCCCGCCGGGGGAAACCCATGCGAACCGAAGCGAACCGAGCGAAGCGAGCTACGCCCATGGCGAACCGAGTTATGCCCCAGCAAAACGCTCCCATCGCACTCGTCGCCCTGACCGTTCTTCTAATCTCCGGATGCCTGCCCCGGCAGAGCGATCACATCTACTTCGCCTCCAATCGGGACGGCGTGGGGAACAACCTCTTCGTCATCAACACCGCGGGGGGTGAGCTCAAACAGCTGACCCGGGACCTGAAACCCGACTGGGACCCGTACCCGGCCCTCTCCCCTGACGGGAAGAGGCTGGTCTTCGTCTCATGCCACCTGGAGGGGAACCTCGAGGTGTACGTGATGGACTCGGCGGGCGGTGAACCGGTTCGGCTGACCTTCACCCCCGAGGACGAGGACCGCCCCGTCTTCACCCCGGACGGCCGCATCTCGTTCGACTCCGAGCGTACCGGCGACTGGGAGCTGTGGGTGATGGACGCCGACGGCGGAAACGCCGCCCAGCTCACCGACTCACCGGGCATAGACGAGGGCTCCTCGTGGAGCCCGGACGGGAAGCTCGTCGCCTTCGCCAGCGAGCGCGGCGGCCGCTTCGGCATCTACCTGGCCGGACCCGACGGATCCGACGTGCGGCGGCTTTACGGCGGCGCATCGTTCAACTGCAACGACCCGGCCTGGTCCCCGGACGGCAAGCTAATAGCCTTCTCCGGCGACGAGGCGGGCACCTACGACATCTACACCATCGCCCTGGACGGCTCGAAACCGGTCCGCCTCACCGGCGGCGAAGGCTACGGCCAGGAGCGTTACCCCTGCTGGAGCGCGGACGGAGAACGGATCGTCTACGCGAGCCTGGTGGCCGACGACTGGGAAATCTGCACCATGAAGGCCGACGGCGCCGAGCAGAAGCAGCTCACCGACAACACCGCCTCCGACAGCCTCCCCGCCTGGTAGGTTTAACCTACGGCTCGGCCTATGGCGCGGCCCACGCCGCCCTTGACTTGCCGGCGGGAGGGGGGTAAACTGACCAACCCCTTGATTCAGGGGGTCTTACCGTTTCGGACCCTTCAAAGGAAAGATAAATGGCCGAGCTGCGTAACGTAGTCCTCGTCTCCCACTCAGGCGTGGGCAAGACCACGCTGGCGGAGAGCATGAGCTTCGACGCCGGCGCCTCGAAGCGCCGGGGAAGCGTGGGCGAGGGCAACACCACCAGCGACTTCGACGACGAGGAGATAGCGCGCCACTTCAGCATCAGCGCCTCCCTCCTGCGGTTGAATACTTCGGGGAAGGTCGTCAATCTCATAGACACACCGGGCACGCTGGATTTCTCCGGCGAGGTCGTGGGCGGGATTTACGCCGCGGATGCCGCCGTAGCCCTCGTATCCGCCGTGGCGGGCGTGGAGACCGGCACCGTCCGCTGCTGGGACATCGCCACCGATCGGGGCCTGCCCCGCGCGCTCTTCATCAACCGGATGGACCGCGAGAACGCCAACTTCGCCAAGGCGATGGAGACCTGCCAGGCCGCCTTCGGTAAGACTTGCGTCCCTGTGCAGCTGCCCATCGGCGCCCACACGTCCTTCAAGGGCCTGGTGGACCTGATCGCCAACAAGGCTTACGTTTACGCCACCGACGGCTCGGACGACTGCGAGGTCACCGAGATTCCAGCGGAGCTCGCGGACGCCGTGGCCCAGGCGCGGGAGAAGCTCATAGACGCCGTGGCCGCCGCCGACGACGCCCTCATCGAGAAGTACCTGGATCAGGGCACCCTCTCCGCCTCCGAGCTGCACGGGGGGCTGGCCAAGGCCTTCCTCGAAGGAGCCATCCACCCCATCTTCGTGGGAGCCGCCGAGCTGGGTATCGGCAGCCGACCCCTTCTGGACGCCATCACGGACTACTTTCCCGCACCCGGCCAGGTTCCGCCGCCCAGGACGCTCGCCGGCGACGAGGAGAAGGCGCTGCCTGAAGGTGCGCTCGCCGCCTTAATCTTTAAGACAACCGTTGACCCCTTCGCCGGCAAGCTCTCCCTGGTACGCGTGTTCCGAGGCACGCTCTCGGGCGAGGCCTTCAACGTCAACCGGGGTAAAAACGAGCGCTGCTCGAACCTCTTCAACGTCCACGGCAACAGCCAGGAAAGCGTCGGAGAGCTCACCGAAGGCGACATCGGCGCCATCGCCAAGCTCGAGCTCACCCTCACCGGCGACACCCTGGCGAAGTCCGGGTCGCCCCGTTTCGCGGGAATGCCCCTGCCGCAACCCCTGATGAAGCGCTCCGTTTTCCCCGCCTCCAAGGGCGACGAGGACAAGATGTCCACCGGCCTCTCGCGCCTGCAGGAGGAGGACCCCACCCTGCACTCGACCCGCAACGACCAGACCAAGGAGATGATCCTGGCCGGCCTGGGCGACCAGCATTTGCAGGTCGCCGTCGCCAGGCTGCAGAAGAAGTACGGCGTGAACGTCGAGCTCAAGATCCCCCGCATCGCCTACCTGGAAACCATCACCCGGAAGGCCGAGGGCCACGGTCGCCACAAGAAGCAGACCGGCGGACGCGGCCAGTTCGGCGACTGCCAGATCGAATTCTGGCCGCTGGAACGGGGGAAGGGAGTGGTGTTCGAGGACGCCGTCGTGGGCGGCGTCATCCCCAACAAATTCATCCCCGCCGTGGAGAAGGGGCTCAACGAGGCCTACGCCAACGGATACCTCTGCGGCTGCCCCATCGTGGACATCCACGCCAGGCTTTTCTACGGAAGCTACCACAGCGTGGACTCCTCGGAGATGGCCTTCAAGGTCGCCGCGAGTCTGGCCTTCAAGGACGCCATGACCAGGGCCGCCCCCGTGGTCCTCGAGCCGATAATGCGCGTTGAGGTCTTCGTCCCCGACGAGTTCATGGGTGACATCGCCGGGGACATCAGCTCCAAGCGGGGGAAGATTCTGGGCATGGAGCCGCGCGGCAAGATGCAGGTGGTCAGGGCCCTGGTTCCCGAAGGCGAGCTCTCCAACTACTCCACCGAGCTGCGCAGCATGACCGGCGGCCAGGGGACCTACTCGCTGGAGTTCAACGGCTACGAGCAGGCCCCGAGCGAAATCCAGCAGAGAATCGTCGAGGAGCACAAACGGGAAAAGGAGTAGCAAACCTCCCCTTCGACGGACATTCGCGGGAACCGGGCATCCGGTTCC
>Ga0307378_10001214_pt1 | contig 42459 bp, 68 predicted proteins | sample UN1MG_FD_202238 | JGI IMG/M metagenome (GOLD analysis project Ga0307378, IMG submission 202238) | Soil microbial communities from Risofladan, Vaasa, Finland - UN-1 | ecosystem: Environmental > Terrestrial > Soil > Coastal area > Acid sulfate soil | place: Finland: Risofladan, Vaasa | collected...
CTCCGTTGGAAGCTAAAGCTTGCATTTTATTATATCCAATAGTATCGGCGTAAACAGTCAACATTCCAGACCACTTATTGATCTTCATGTTTGATTTGATAATTTGCGCAGCCCTGTATCCATTGTCTAAAAGATTTGCAAATCCTTCTGTTATCTCAAACGCATCGTTGGTTCCGTTGAACGTTCCCTCAGAAGTAGAAATATTAACACCAGAGCGATTAGAGAATAGAAAATTTGCAGCGGCAGCCTCTAAACCTTCGCTAAAGTTGTTGTTTAGATTTATCATTTCATTCATGATCATCTCGTCTAACGCAAAAACAGATCCGTTAGCTTGTTTGATGTCATAAGAAAACTTATCATCTAAAACAGACCATGATGGGATGATAATATTAGAATCGCCACCAACTCCAGTGTGATTATAAACCTCACCACCAGTGCCTAAGGCGCGAGCTGAACGGGCGAAATAATTAATTTCACTTGTTGTTCTCTTAGCTGCGTTCTTGATTTCGTTGTGGGATGGAATCATTAATTCTGTGTTCTTGCGAAGAGAATTAAAGACTTCTGGGGTTCGAACTCTTAGTTCACCCTGATTAAATTGTGCTAGAATCTTAGCTTGTGCTTTTATAAGATTAGCAGTTGCATAGTTTGCCATTATATACTTGTTTTAAATTAGTAATCAAATTAGACTTCCAACCCTCCACAAGTACCTTAGCGGAAACAAAAAGGAATAAAGCGCAATACCTAGCGCGTTTCAAAGGTATAATAAATATTTTTAAATATCAAAATTAAGGCGCACTTAAATAATAAGTGCGCCTCATGTATTACATTTTTAGTGTTCCCGCTTTCATTTCTGATTGCATTTTTTCATTAAACTCAGAGCTGCCCTCCCTAACTCCATTAGCTTTCATTCTCTTTACGAACGAATCATAACCCCCTTGGGCACCGCCGCCAGTATCGTCACCAGCACCTCTGCCGCCCTCTTGTTTGGGCAATAGGTTTAATTTGGTTAGCTGTGACACAATGAAATCTTGAGTCATTTCAATAGGCTCTAAAGTCTGATCTTTTTGTATTTCTCCATTTATCAATGTGAGCGCCTTTCCAGTTTCACTAAATGATATGTCCAAACCTGTCTTTGTGCGCAATGCCATGAGTGCAATATCTTTATCGACGAGTAAATTATTTGGCATTAAAGATAGTAGTGCATTGTCTTTTTTAAATGTTTCTTTTTCTTTTGTAATATTGGATTTAAACCCGTCGTACTCCACTTGCAAAACTGAGTAGTTATTTTGCAACGTTTTCAGATCGCTCTGGAGTGATGTGATTTGTTCAGCAGGTTTAATATTTGCATCTGTGATAACTTTCTTTTGGTAGGCATCAAGCAAGTTATCCATTGTTTTACCTTCAAACTCAAGCCCGTGCTTTTCGCGCATTTCTTTTACGCGCATTTCTTCACCCGCGACTTTGCCGTTTTTATATTCGAGATCCATTAGGTTTTTTTTGTATTTCTCGAATCCATCTTTACTATATGTTACAACTTCATCGGTGGTAACATCAAAACTCCCCGTTTCAATCGCCTTTGAAACGTCATCTTTGCTCACCTCAATAGGAAAGCCGTTAACTGTGAATAGTACCTTATCCATGTTACTTATTTTTATTCGTTAATATTTAATTTTTCGTCGATCAGTTTGCTTATTGTTTTTTCACTCATACGACCATCTACCTCAATTCCTAGATCTACAGCTCTTTGCTTCAAAGCTTCTTTATTTTGCAAACCATCTTTAATTTCTTCAGCTTCTTCAACTTCTTCGAAAGCATAGAAGATGCCACTGATTCCACATGCTTTGTTTTCAGCTTCGACAAAGCTTTTTTCGAGAGCTAATCCAGTTCTCAGTACTTTGAAATGTTCGCTATTTACAAACAAACCCCTTTGAGACTCAATCAATCTCCTTTTTTCGCATATCACTACCATTTTATTAATTTTTATCTGTGTTTTGCAATATTGCACTTATTTTAGAATTAAACCAAGCGTCTCGCATTATTTCTAATTTAGATCTGTCTTTGATTAAATCAGCTTGAGTCAATGTTTCCCACCAATCAGTAAACATTCCTTTCTTTTGCGCCTCTAACACTCCATAAACCCTAGATACAAGCTCTATGTCATAGTGTACATACGGCTCCAAATCTTTCTTCATTAACTCAGTCCTAAGCGTTTGAGGGTCTGATTTATATTTAGATGTTAGATATTCGGTTAGTTTTCTATCTCTAATCGTTATGGGGTCTTTTTTCTCGTTAGATGTTTGGTATTCCGAAAGTAGGTACTCAGGAGGCTGGATTATGTAATTTCTGCCATAACTGATAACCGCTATTTTATCAGCTTTGCTTTTAGTTGGAAATAAGAAATTTGCTATCCATTCTGTAAACGCCTTTTCGTGCGACTCCCCGACGTTAGACCAAGCATTCAAACGGGTTATCATCGGCTGCGTGTTTAGGATTACGCTCATAGCTGTCTGATCCTTAGCTTCACTCTCTCGCGTTCCCCACATAACCTCAAACATATCATCAAAATCAGTCTTGGCGCCTTTCATGTATTGATCCCAAATTTCTAGATCTGGAGATATAAAACCAGCAAAATTTGCCGGTAACGTTACTGGATTTTCAGAATTGAGATCTATTGGTATAATTATCTCATCTGTAACATCTTTATCTAAAATAGTGCCTCGTCCTCCACAATCGGGGCAGTCAGCTACGCCTATTTTCTTAGTTCCTCTACATGATGGGCACAGAATCTTAGGTCTGTAAGGTGTTGAAAATCCATTTAAAAACTTAAATATTGTCAATATAGACCTATCGCTAAGGAACTCTTTTTCAGACTCGATAATATTATCGATAGGTGCCAATCTGTATTCTTCGCCTATCTTAATTTTATCGGAACATATTCTAGCTGGCACAGCCCCAAATGGGTTTACATTAGTATTTTCAATATCTAACGAAAAAGAATCGCCCACTTGTATTACGGTGTAATCTTTTTCATCATCAACAACACGCCAATGCTTCTCGGCTGTTCCTACTTTTGTTTTAGGCTCGAATATAACATATTCAACATTCATACCATTAGCGGCATAATCTCTAATACTACATACACTCTTATACGTCGGATAAACATTATCATCCAACCACTCCAACATAATTAATCCAGACGGATCCGCGTTATAAAGATCTTTAGCCCAATAAGTTTGTAGCCATTGCTCTAAAGATAAACCGCCTCTAACGTTTGATATTTTCCTTATCAAATCAGCCCGCTGAGTATCGCTCACATTGTATTGTTTACCTCCTCCTGTGGCTGAATAGACATTGTTTACAGGCTCTAATATTTTAGCGTTAATGTCCTTTATAGATCTCGCATACTTTTTTCTAGCTAAGGCCTTATTGTCAGATTCAATGTGCTGTATTTGAAGCAATAGATCTTTAAACTCGTCACCGAATAACAAAGCTTTCATGTCTTTGTGGTAATCACGCGCTTTAAGTATCCATTTTGGCACCTGTTGAACTTTCTTTATTGCTTCGAATATATCTTGCTCTGTATTAAATACCATAGTCTTTTTTTTACAAATATATAAATAATTACGAATAAATAATAGGCGGTGCCGATATTGGTCTATTGTATGCTATATGCGCATATCTATCAGCATCCCACATATGGTTAAATTTATCGATCGGCTGATTTATTGCAATATTGTTTATAAGCTTCATTTTGTAGTTTTCTTGTTCCTTTTTCGCTTGTAGATATAAGTGATTTTTAACAATATGTATCTTCTTCTTTTTCATTGAAGTAAGCCAATACATGACGCTTTTAGTTTTATTTACTTTGCTTATGTTCCACCCCTTTAAGTATAACTCTTTGACCATCTCAACCGTTCCTCTGTTCTCGCCAGTATATTTATCAGAGCTGTCGGCGGTTGTGGGAATCTTAATATCTATATTGTTAGTAATTGCAAAATTATGAATTAAATCTGCGTTTTCGGTTGGTTCGTATAATAATAATTCAATCCAGATATTAAACTCGTCCTCTCCATGTTTAACAAGTGCGGTTGGATCCGTCGTGAATCCAAAATCCATACCATAACTAAATCCTATGTCTGGAAACTTATCTACCCATGTAATATTTTGAAATATCAATCCCTCTGGGGATGATCTTATTCCTTCACCATATACTTGCCATCTGTATTTATCTGCGGTGCCATTCCTTATATTAATTAAATTAGGTCTTCTTTTTTTTTCATCTTGAATATTCAAGTCTTCTAATAACCAAGGACAGTAACCTTCAATAGTGTTTATTACAGATTGTTCTAAATGCTTATTGTTTTTGTATGTGGAATGTGTGAAATGTACATTAGGCTGCCCTTCTAAGTCGAAGCACCAATGTTGCGTATATTTTGGATTCCAATCGTAAACTAATAATTTTCTACAACGCATTGCAATACCATCAACTTTTTCTTTATTTTGGTTTTCTAAAGCCTCATTTATAAATACAATGTCAGACGGATAACCTTCGCTACTATCGTCAAGCCCTCTAAAAAATACATCATTTCCATACAGGTTGTAATATGGTTTTTGTGGATTCTTATAGTTTTCATCATCCCATATCCCCATCTTTTTTAAGCATTTCTGAAATTCTTTAAAGGTGAAATCTTTACAATTTGTTAACGTTTCCCTAAGTATGTAAATCTCATTATTTGCACCTTCATTATTTTCGCAGTACATTACTAGCAAGTGATAGAAATCCCAAGTTTTAGAACTTCTACTGCTACCCTCATTGCATATTGTTACTTTATCAGGTTTATTTCTATTTTTAAAGAAAATACTCACCATTTCATAAAATAGTGGGTTGGGATTGAACACCATTACTCTTCTTTTAGATTGTACTCCTTACTATCGATAATAAGGTTTATTTTCGGATTTGATTTTATCTCTTTATCCTTACTGGTAACATCTAACTTCTCTCCAAACATTTTGGGATAGTATTTAGCCGCCTTCCATTTGTAAGTTTGTATAATAACATTAGCGGTCGAAGCATCAATATCACCATTCTTTAATTCGTCGATAGTTTCGTCTATTTGATTATCTACACCATCGGCTTTATCTTGAATGGAATTTACATACAGGTTGCAAACAAATTGATTATCACGCTTCCATCTACACCAAGTTGAAAAGTCTGGAAACTCATCTTTACATTGCAACGCCTTTTTAATATTCATACCATTGGCAACTAAATCACATATCTCAATAGCTAATTCATCTGTGTATATAGATGCGTTTTTATTTCCTACTTTAGCTCCCATCTCTTTTTATTTTAAAACACTTAAGTCAATGCCTAATTCCTTTGCTAATCTCTCAACTTCACCACTACAAAAGTCTAGCCTTCTTTTTGTATTATCGTAAGAGATAAGAGCCTCGCCAAACTCTATATACTTCTTACCTAGCTCTTCCTTCAGCTCGTCCTCTATTACTTCTTTAATCATCCAGCTATGAATATTCCAACCTTCAAAATATTGGAAATTACAATTAGACAACTCTATTCCGCAAATCTTTTTCATTGACTCTGTAAACTGACCACTATCATTATGTTTACGAATATATCCAGCTTCAATAATCTCAGCCCCCTCAGTAGCCAATAACTCATCCCACGCCTTAATAAAATATCTCTTTTTCATAATTTATAAAGTTAGTCTAAAAAATTCTAATTCCATAATGATTTTCTTACAATGCTCTAATTTTTCCGCTAATTCATCGCGCTTCATATTAGTTAATATCAGTTCGTTATTGAGTCTACTTATCTCAGCGCTCATTGTTTCAATAGAGCTGAATACATCTACATCCTCGTTTCGTCCTTTTTTTTGTTTCTATCATTTTTGATAGGTACTCGTCAAGTGGATTTTTCATATCTCTTTATTTAAAATGGGTATTTAAAACTTTTCTTGTTGCCCTTAATCATCGGCCACTCTCTTTGTATTTTCTCCTTTATTGCATCGCGGATGAATTGCGAAACATTCACGTCATACGCTGACAACTTTATTAAACTTTGCTTTTGAATTTTCGAAAGTTTAACGTTTTGATTCTCAGTATATTTGCCCATGATTATGTTACTTTTGTGACGTTTAGCGAATTGTTATAGCCAATTAAAATGGAGACATCTTCGCTTTTACAACTTCAATATGTTTATATCGTTCTTCGCTAAATTTATCTTTGTTATCTTCAAGTGTTTGCTCGTAATAACCTATCTTGAAAGTCATTACCATATTTTGCCATAAAAGAATTACAGCTACTGTTCCTAATAAAATCGCTAATGTTGTCATTTTAAAATAATTAACTGGCTATAACAATTTATAAAAATAATAGCGCATATAGCCTTTGCGGTATTATTCATCTTATGTGGTTGCGCTACTATTCTTATAATAACGTTATAGGGCATTTAAAATATATACCCTTTCGGCTACCACATTGCTGTTGTAGTACTTGTATTCAACCTTTCTAAGTTCAAATTCATACTTACCGCCATTAATCAAGCCTTCAGGGTTTATTACCTCTATCTCATGCGTGCCTGTGCAATAATCATAACCACCACAGCAACACGTTTCAGGGTGGCAGTTACATCGCTCCTTGTAGCTGTAGTTGTATTTTAAGTAGTATTTATTATCCTTTATTGTTGCTGTTCCTACTCTCATAATAAAAACGCCCTATAACACTAAATATAAAAAAGCTGGGTGTTACGGGTCTTTTAAACCAGCATGCTACTAAGTTAGTTTTTGTGGTCTGCGAAAAGTTGTAGCTACTAATCCCAGCCATTTCATATTATTTCCGTTATGCACCATAATCAGACAACAGGCAGTTGTAATCATTTAGTGCAGCATCAAGCAATGAATAATCTTCTACTTCTGTTGGGTCGCATTCATAACTGCCTGTTTTTAGATAATCAATAGTGATAAAATGGTCGTGTGTATCTACGCCAAGTTTATCTAATCGTTCCTTTTCTGCTTCTAGTGCGGTGATAAGTTTTAATTTTCTTTCGTCCATTTTGTTAAATATTACGGTGCATAACACGGTATATATGTTATACGCCAATGAAGTGCTGTACTTAATTTTAAAGTTTGTGGTTAGGCGTACAACACATATACCCAACCGTTATGTGCCATTTACAATTCTGGATAATCAGACCTGTCCATTTTCATAGCACTTTTAAAACTATCTGCAAGTTCTTTGTTGCATTTTTCACATAAGTTACAGTCTGTAATTTTAACAAACTCTACCTTTTTATTGCTGCCACAAACGGCACATAACAATGTGTCATACGCCATTGGCTTAGTAGCTTTTGCAAGTGTTTCAAATAAATCATCCATCGGTGTTATCTTTAAGTTTTGTACTATTAATTATCACGCCAACAGTCGCATACACTCAACGTTAGGCTTCATTTGCTATCGCACCACAATTCCAATGTTCCCAATTTGTACATTTTCCTGTTTCTCTATTTACTCTACGCATCCACAGTTCAGTCACAGGCATTATTGCCGTGCCATTGGGAACTACACACTCCTTTTCTGTTTTAGTTTCTTTAAACTCATTTGAGCAGTTTGAACATACTGTATAATCACCGAAGTAGTAGAATTTATTCTCACCACATTCACATTTAATACATCCTTCCATCTTTTTAGTTATTTATCCCACCACACAAAAACGAAAGCCTAACAAAGTATAAATGCCATTGTATCGGCTCATTTATGTAGTTAAGTGGTTATTATTAATATTTGTTTTTCAATTCAATTTCAGTTCTCAACGGCACTTATACAAACCGTTAGGCACTATTGCTTTTGATCTAAATAGTTATCTACACATTCATCGTTTGCTTGTGATGTCTTGTCGCTTTCTGAATAGTCCGCAAAAAGCAACAGTTCACTTCGTTGCCTAACATTGTATAAAATCAATAAAGATTCTATCAATTCATCTTTGCGCTTCCTTGAAAGCATAGTCTTGTCTACTAGTTCTGTTATTTCTTGTTTCATATCTTTACTGTTTTTATACTTGTCCATTGTAGTTCATAAAAATGCTATTCTTTATGCCTACATACTTCTTTAGTGTCTAACACAACCTCTTCATATCTACAACTACCTGAGTGCTTACAGTCGCATTTTAACGCAACCACAACACGCTGTATAGGTAAATTATTAACTATACTCAGTGCTTCACTTACTTCTTTCCTGCTTTGTTCGGAGTGTTGCTCTCCACCGTTTACCATGCTACTCAATAGTGCAATGGTGCTACGTAATTTATTTTGTTCGTCTTTTGTAATCATCTTTAGTTCTTTTTATCCGTTAATAATCAACCCATACAGCCATCCATTATGGTTCATGCTAAGAACCGCTACGTTCAAGTTCATCAAACAATTGATTTGCCATATCAACAGATAATTTTGACAGATAAATGCCCCAATGTTTTAATCCTTGGTATTCATCTTTTGGTATTCCGATATAATCAGCAGCAGATTGAATGCTTGCATTATTGCCCTCTGCAATTATATTTGCTTTCATTATTTCTAAAGCAAAATGTTCTTTTTTTGTAAGTCCAAAATAAACATCATGCTGAATAGTTCCATCATGATTTGTGTAAGGAGCTGGATTTTTAGGTGTTTCTGAATTTTTCATTTTGTTTCATATTTAATTGATTAATAATTACTTTAATAAAGCACGAAACCATAACACACGGTATAAAACAAAGCGGTTTCAGTGCTATTTTTTGGGCTTTGTTTTCCGTTCAAACTTCGGTGGTTGTTGACAGTTCATCGCTCGCAATCCGCTTCGATTTTATACCGCCAAACGTTAGCGAGAATGAGAGCGATTGTCCGCAAAATATGGAGCATCATAAACATTCTTGCCAGTTAAATCAGTTATTTTCTCGAAGTGATTGTATGGTTTGGTAAAACAGCCACCTTTACATTTTACTGTCATTACTTTATCCCAACATTCCATCACCTGCAGAGCATCTTTTTGCTGTGCCTTTGAATATCCTTGTAATGTTGATACGATAAAATAATCACTCTCGCTAACATCAGCTATGTTTAAGCTGGGGGTTAGCGTAATTTTCAAGTCCTCAATCTGTTTTTTCATTTTGTGTATTTTGATACGTTTGTAATTTTAAATCCCAGCCTAAACATAGCTGTAGCGTTAGCAACAAGCCTAAGCATCCTGCATATATTCCGTAAGTTTTTTAAGTAAATTATTTAGGTACTCAACACCTATAGCCTTTGCATCTTCCAGTTCGTATTCAACGCCAACCCAATCATTGTTTATCATTACATCATAGCTAGGTCGGTCTTTCCAACTTTTCCATTCTATTATCATTCTACCTATTGGCGTTTCTGCAATCACATGGTCATAAAAACTTACTCCCTCGGTTGCTTTTGTTGGCTCTGTCCATTTCATAATATCTCTAGTTTAAAGGCCAGTTGCTAACAATATGTATAGCAAAAAGCCGTAATTAATATTTGTTCTTCGATTGGTTTTTTGGTGGTACGGCTTCATGCCATACATTTAACGTTAGCGATCAGTTTGCTAATCGACTTTACGACCGCAAAAATCACATATATAGAAGTTACCAATGTTATTGCCGTTTTCATCGGTGCAATGTTCGCAAACCGAAACGCTAACATTTTGGATAGTTAATCTGCTTTTAGGTTCTAGCAGAATGCCAGTGCCCGCCTTGTAAGCAAGTTCAGCCATCTTATTTAGTGCTTCCATTAGCTCTTCGCTAGGTTTAAAGTTCTCTCCTCTGAATGTTGCGTGTCCGTGTTTTAATGGAATATGCGTGTGTCCTTCTGTTTCGTAAGTTGCCATCGCTGTTTTGTATTTTGAAGTTAGTATTTTCTAGTAGTTTGGCTATTTTAGTAGGGGCAGCCTACCCATCCAAGTTATCCATTGTGCGTAATTATACGCCGCCCTTTTCAAAGCTATCAGGTTTAGCTTGTTTCTCACAAGCTGATTCCATCATTGCTAAATATTTATCAATGACATTTAAGTCTGGATTTTCTTTTTCAATTTCCTCTTTAGCATTTATATGTAATAAGTGCATATAGCTTTTATGCCCTTTATATCCAAATACTAAACTAATTGTATGTTGCATTTCAAAGGCTGCAACTGTTATTGTAAAAAACTTTCTGAGTGCATCTATTTTTTTGTCCATAAGAATAATAACTACGCACAACAACAGCTAAAAAACATAGCCAATAAGGCAGTAAGTAATTTGAAGCGTTCTACATGGCTACGCTTCATAGCCCAAAGTTATAGTTAACCCTATCGGGTCGCTATCGCTTAATAATAACACGGTACATAAACAATAAATAAAATTGCCTACGCACGGGAAAATCCGTTATTCTTAAACATGCGGTCAACTAATCTAATCCAGCGCTTACGTATTATTTCTTCATATTCGCCAACTCCAAGCATCGCTTCCATTTCATCACGCATGCAAACTATAGCGTTTAGTTGAGCTTCAGTAATTTCTAATTTTATCTTTTTTGCCATCGCTTAAAAATTTTATTTACAGTTCATGTACCCATTCGTTAATCTTATATTTTAATTGTTAATTCCCAATATTCCACACCACTCAGCCCACATGACCGAAGCCATAACCTCAGCGTTGCCATTAAATTTATTGAAGTTCTCAAGTGCCGTTTCAATACTCACGGCTTTTTGGTTTAAAATGTTTTCTAACATGGGTTTAGGTTTTTAAATCCGTTAATCAAAAATATTTGTTCCTCTGGATGAATGCTCCACGTTCTTTTTTTAATTATTGGAACGTTATCCGAATCAACTTGTAAAAAAGTATTAATACCGCTAATTCTTGTTTTCAACAAGCGGAGATGCACCCCGCTTGTTGCATGTTTAAAGACCTCCATTTTTTAATATTTTATTTAAGCTGTTGTTTGCTTTTTTCTCTGTATCTGTTCTATCCCAAACTGTTCCTAAAAAGTCTATGACGAAATAAGTAGATTTACCATTGAACTCTATTTTAAAACCTTTTTCTTCTCTTAGCGTTTTCATAACTTTTACTTTTTTAGTACACTTCAAAGATACACCTTTTAAATTAAAAACAAAACAATTTTAAAATATATTTACATTTTATTTATTCGTTCGTCGTTTTCGGTCACAATTAACACCACTTTATTTTCTACTCCCTTCTTAGATGATAGCTTTACGCTTAATACAATGCTATAAGCGTCATCCTCAAACAAACAATCTTCAATCAGCTTATACATAGCCGCGCAATTTGACGCGTCCAATGGTCTTGTTTTAAACTCAAAATTAACTTCGACGTCGTACGCTCCTGATTTACTAAATGGCTTATATTTATTCAGCATTAATTTGTAGGTGTTTTTAATGTTATTTCTTACAGTCCAATGGGCTCCAGCATACCATTTATTTAATGATACTTTTGGTAGATTTTTAATTATTATTTCGTGTCTTATCATTATGGTGGTTTTCGTGGCATATTCTACAAAGTATAGTAATGTTATTAACGTCGTAGGCTAGCTCGCAATTCCCGTTCATTTGGCAATCATTAACGCTTATGTCGTGCGAGCAATCTAAATAAGTTCCTGATGAGATACCGCAATGTTCGCAAAAATGGTAGCCGTGTTCGTTTATTTGCTCGTTCAGCTTCTCTTGTTTGGCTAACCTCACACGCCTATCAATTACATTTTTAGGTATGCTATTACCGTGTGAATCTTTGTAGCTGTTCATGGCATTAATTTGCTTTTGTAGTGGTTTATAATCCTATCAGTTTCAGACTTGTAAAAGTCTTTAAATCCTTTGTCGCTTCCTGTTTGTTGTTTATGTAGAACATGAAGCGTATTTCTTAAACGTTGGCTTTGCGTTTTTGGAGTATCATACAAATCAGAATCAAGACTATCCAAATCCTTTATCTCCTCTTCTGTGAGTTTATTCTCAGGCTTAAAATATAAATACCCAAACATATCTAGCATACTATCTATATCCGCAATCTCTCCAGATGTCTTTTCGCAAGTCTCAAACCTTACAGATACAGACCTGTCTTTCTTTCGTGCATAGCCAACTATTTGAGCGGCTGTTATTAGTTTTTTCATCTTATCTATATTAAAATTTTAGCTTCAATCTTAACCCCGCCTATCAAATTTTTAACGATGTGCCATGGGTGAGAACTCTTATTTGCAAGCCCTCTATTAATATACTCATTCGCCCATGTTTGCTTTGCTAGTGTTTCGGTCAGCGCGTCGGTTGCTTGCGTGTCAACTTCGATAGTTTTAGTTATTACCGCGTGCGCTCCCGCTGTTCTTGTTATTGTTAATCTAACGCTTGTTTTCATCGTTCTTATTTTTTAAAATAATTGAGGCGTTCTTAATATTTCTAAACATCTCTTATTGCTCATATTTACATACTTCTGCTCTACATCAAAACCTATAAAGTTTCTACCTTCTTTTGCACTCATAGCGCACTCTGTACCACTTCCAGCAAAAGGAACAACTACAAGGTCATTCTTTCGGCTGCAAGTCAAAATTAAGGCTCTTGTAAGGGATTCAGGCTTTACCGTTTCGTGGTCGTATTTTGCGCCAGTTTTTACAGCTTCATTACTATAATTTAAAACCTCTTGTAAGTTAAATACATTGTTAAATGGTCGCCTTAGTTCTTCGTATTCCTTTCTAAGTTCTTCGTATTCCTTTCTAAGTTCTTCGTATGGTTTATTTAAGTATTCAAATTTTAAATACTCCCGAATTGTATCATATTGTTCTTCTGTAATTACATTGTCACCATTTAGCCAATTAGAAACACAACCAGTTAACCCACCTGTTCGGCTTGGAAATAATTTAGCAATTTCTTTATTAGTAATATTTGCGTTCTTAACCTCAACTTTCAAATACTTACTAAATGGGTTTTTTGGTTTTAAAAATTGTTCAAAAATTAATTCTCCTCCTGTTTTTTGTCCTCTTTGCTCATACATTAAAATCCTTTCGGTGCAAGGTGCAAAACTTCTTAATCCTTCGCTTTCTTCCAATCCCATAAAAGAGCCTTTATTCCAAACTAAGCTATTTATAAGGTTAAAGTATTTATCAAGTATAATCTGAACGTATGCAATATTTTTAGATGAACCATACCAAAATAAAGTACCATTATCAGAAAGCACACGCTTGCACTCAATAGCCCACTTTTCAACATCTACTAAAAATTCATCTCTACTATTCCAAATAAAATCAAAGTCGCCTTTTACTCCAAAGTAAGGGCTATCTGCAATAATTAAATTACCTATTTTATCAGGCAGGTTATTATTTAGCCAATTGTCGCAATAAACCTTATTAAATTCCCTCATTTCTCTCATCATTCTTACTTTTATAAAATTCGTATAGTTCTTTTATGTGTATTCGTTTTAAGGGCTTTTTAAGCCTCTCTTTTAGCTTAGTCTGTATTCTCGCCTTAATAGCTTCGTTTAGTTCGTCGTTCGTCATATTTCAAGTTTAAAATGGTGCTTCTCGTGGTGTCATATCAAAAGCTGCTTCTACTTCTTTGAATGTCGGTTCTGAGTAAGTTATTAACCCTTGTTTTTGCTCATCTTTTAGCCAGTAACTATTATCCCAATCACCACTAAACTCACCTATTTGGCTATCTGCGTCACCTATTATTTTTGTATATCTTCCGTTGTTAGTGTTCCACATGAAAACCGCGTTGGCTTGATTCCTACCTAAGTTCTGAAACTTAACTTTCATCACTCTAACGCTCACAGTATTTCTATCAAAGTCTCTATGTACACACAAACCGTGATAACTCATATCATACCACTCACCACCGCCTTTAATACTGTAAAAATCAGGCTCAGGCATTTTGCCTTTATCTTTTATTTGTTTAACTGGATGAGCTACCACAATAACAAGCACATCATACTTTTTACAAAACACGTCTATTTCGTTAAGATAGTCATTTGTGTATTGGTTCACATCCGACCGCTTTGATTCTTTCAGATGAATTTTATTAAACGGGTCTAATACTAAACATTTAATCCCTTTGCGCTTTACAAGTTCGGCTGCTTTTGCCAAAACCTCCTTTAAACTATAACCATTTTCAAAATTAATATGGTAAAAATTATCATTTACCGTAGATTCAACTTTTAGCCATTTTAAAGAATCTAATTCGATTTGCGTTTCTGGCCTATATCCTGCATACTTCCTGCAAATTTTATCAATATGCAAAAACTCTGGCTTATTCTCAGGTGAACAGTAAGCCGTTTTCCATCCGTATTTTAAATTGTACCCAATGCACATTTGGTCTACAAAATCAGACTTCCCATGTGTGGGTATCCCCGTTACAACAATAAACTGCTTTGTGTATGTTGAAAATATATCATCGAAACCGTCTAATCCAATTTTGAAACCAGACTTTGAGCCATTCAAATAAAAATCCCTTAATTCGTTTCTAACATCGTTTAGAGTTACTACATTATTTAAAGGGCATTCTTTAGCTTCTAGTATGCGTTTTTTTACACTCTCTACACCTTCTTGGCATAATACCTCATTAAAATCTTTATAAGGGCTTAAATCGACCGTAAAGCAGTTTTCAGCACCTAGCCGCCTGATTAGTTCTTTTTGCACATTCTGCCCCGCCTCATCATCATCAAGGGCAAGTATGATTCTTTTCTTATTTTCAAAATATTCAATGCTATTATCTAACCAATCTAAATTTACACCGTGAACCGTTGAACCATTTGGAGAACTAATTACATTATGATGCCCCGATTCAATAACGCTTAAAACATCCATTTCACCTTCTACGATTATCATTTCGTCAGAAGTTCTGACCGCGTCTAAGTTGTAAGGAATTTTCTCAGCGTCCTTAACCATCTTAAAGTTCTTGCGCCCATCTCTGTATTTAACATTGATTAGCTCATCATCCCTAAAATAATTAAACTGAATTGTATTTTCTTCTTTCCCTGTTTGGGGCATCCACTCTTTACCTTCTCCAATTTTAAGCCTACGTAGTGTGAATTGTGTTATTTTGCGCCCCTCAAACCACTTAACTAGATTGTTTGATAGTGTGGTATTGTTTTGAAAAGATGGTCGCTTATATGGTTTAGTTTCCTTCTTTTTTTTGTAGGTGTGCATTTGTATTGTCTCGCCGCAATGGTGGCAATGTCCTAAACCTGTTTCCCAATTCAATGATAAACATTTATCGCGTGCCTTTTTTCTTTCAGCGGAACATAAAGGGCACGTGCTCGTCTTAACATTTATTGGCAGGTCGTATTGGTTGTATTTATCAACCTCGAAACCGTTTATAAATTCGCTCATATCAAAATTTTGTTATTACCTTAACTTGCATACGTTTGCACCAATCTTCTATTTCGGCTTCTGTGTGGTAACGCTCTACACAATCATGGGTATATTGAACCCTATAAACCTTTTCGCCAGCATCTACTTTAGGCTTTATATCAGAATATTCTTTTTGTAGCCATTTTTTAGCTGTGAGATAAAGCGATTTGTATTTCTTATTGTCTTTATAGTTTTCAATACTATCTAAAATATTATCTATTTGGTTATTTGAATATCCAAACTCTATCAATTTTTCATAGTCAGAATGAGAAAGCGATAGGTGGGCAAAGCTTCTGTAATTATCTTCTTTTATTTCATCTTCTTTACTTTCCTTTACTTTACTTTTCTTTGTTGATTTCTGTTCGCAAATTGTTGATTTTTGTTCGCATAAAATCGAAAGATGCTTACATAAATCCAATTTATGCAAGCACGTATTACTTCTGCGCTTATATGCATCTTCAATATTGCTAATGAAGTTTTCTGAAAATACTATTTTATTATTCCATAGAAACTCATCAATAGCCCCTAACTTTGCACATAAATCATAGATAGATGTAAGCTGTGATTCTGTTACTTTAAGTTTTGAAACTAGGAAAAGAAGGTCTGTATCATCTCTTAAATCTATGTAGTGATTATCACTACTACCTAATAATTCAAGTGTCTTAAACCATATAGCGTACCCCACATGCTTAAAAGTAGATTCTATAATAAATAGCGTTTTCCCTGAGTCGCAATAGTGCGGAAAATAATCAACTGTATTTTTATCTTTCCTTCCTGCCATAATTTTTTTGTTAAAATTTTAATAAGTTTAGAGCCAAAAAAAGCGTTTAAGCCCTTGGAATATCTTTAACTAATTGATAATTCCCTATTTTTTTGCCTGTTAATTTACCTCTCTTAATGAGATTGTAAATGTTATGTACGCTCTCATTATATTTGCTTGCGTACTCCTTTACCGATAAATACGTTTCTTGTTTTTCCATGTTGTAAATCTACGTTAATATATTAACAATACAAAATAAAAAGTAAAAAAGAATGCCTTAAATTATCAAGGCACTCTTAAGGTTAGAAAAGTTTTAGTTGTCGTTTGTAATAATCAAAGGCAGCCAATCCGCTTTTAAAATAGTCCTCGTCTATTTCGCAAATGTCTAAATCAAAGCCCTCCATATCGCAAGCAATGGCATGTGTGTGGCTTCCTCCGTGGGTGTCTAGTATTTTCATTCCTTCGCTTGCGTATTTTTGCAGTGTCCACCTGTACAGATCGATAGGTTTTTGAGTTGGATGTATTCTATCTTTCTGCATTGCAGTTTTATTGTAAATCTTTGCTCCATTTTTAAAAGAAGTCCAAGCCATTTCGCACATCGCAAAGCTCATATCTTCAGCGATTTTCTTATCCCATACAATATAGCATTTACAATTGCCTAACCTATCTAAAAAGTAATTACCTCCCCATACAATCATATTCTTACTAACCCTCTTTAGCTCTTCAAAGTATTCGTTTGTTGGGGTGCTTTTATCCCAAACCTTTATTTCGTATTTTTCTTTGAAATGAGTGCCGCTATTATTAATGTCAATTCCATAAGGCGGGTCAACTATTGCCAAATCGTAGTAGTTATCTGGCTTCGTTTTCATAAACTCGATATTATCACAGTTGTAAAAACAAATGCCACCTCGTTGCTCTTTTTTAAATTCGCTCATTTTGTTTTATTTGTTAAGTTCCTCTATTTCTGTTATAAGATTATGTACCGCCTCGCATTTTTGTATAATTTCTGAATGATTATCAGCGTTACGGCATTGTAATCCATGGAGTGAACCGATTGTTGAGTACCTTATGTTTTCAGATTCGATCATATAATCCCCCCAAGGGTCAGGAGATATTATGAAAGTATCTTTCCTGTAGGTTGCTAGATTTAATTTGCTCATTTTATCATCAATTTAATTTGACTCTGCAATTTTATTAAATTCTCGTAGCTCAGAAATGATGAAAGCATAATCACATCTTGGATGAGGTCGGCACGGTCTCCGAAGTCTTCGGCTATCTTGTCAGCTCCTAACTGCTTTCTTATGCCCTTATCAAGCTCTCTGGCGGCTAGTTTTAACTTTGTAATGTTACGCCTTTCATCTCTGCAATTAACCCCGAAATGGTCGGCTAAATGGTTTATTTTATTTGCTATGCTTAAATGAATGTCGGCGAATACCATTTCGGAATAAGTGAGCCTTATCATTTCTTGTGCTTGTGCGTTGCCGTTTTGAGCAAGTTCCAAAAGTTTCTCTGCTGCTGTCATTTTTTTTCGTTTAATTTTTGCAATAAGAAGTCAGCTATCAACTCCTTATATTCAAGTTCAGCCTCATTTGTGCCGATGTTATTTTTGTCGGCTTGCTCCCACAGGCTTTCAAGTTTTTCGATTATTTCAGAACGTTTCATAGGTGTAGAATAAACCCCCAATTAAGGGGGTGTTAATATTAAATTTTTACCTCACTAATTATTGCCTGTTCTCCTATTATTAGTTTAATAGCTAGTTTATGCAAAGCTTTTGAGTGGAGTGGTTTGTCATTATAATAGTATATCTTTTTTTCGCTATCTAATTTTAATATTCGGTGTATCTGTTTGTGGATAGAGGTGTTTTTAAGTATAAATACATCCTCAATATATTCATCATTATAATTCCAATGATGACAAATCTGACCTTTAGAAAGTAACCCCTTTTTTTCTAGCTTTTTACTTAAAGTTTTATACTTACCACCATTAGACCATGGTCTTTTTTCATCCCAAACTTTTTGCTTTTCACAATAGCCTAATCTGTGATATTTTTCCCTGTGTCTGATTCTTTCCGACTCTACACCTTCGGCGGTTGACCTTATTTGCGATTCCCTTTTTTTAGAGTCCTGTTTTGTGCAGTCTTTACATTTGTTCAAATGCCCATCTGCCATCTCAGAGTGCTTATAGAAGTGGGATAAATCTTTATCTATCCCACATCTGAAACATACCTTATTTGCCATAACTATATATTTTGTTTATGTAAATATAGGCATTAAAAAGGTAATATCAAAATGGTAGTTTATCGCTTTCGTCTGCTGGCTTTAAATCTTCAATGGTGGCGGTAGTGGTTGGTTCATACTTCACTGGGTCTAACTTCCAACACTCCAAAGAATTGAAATAGTTTACCTTTCCATCCTTCTCCCATTTGCGACCGCGAACATTAAACGAAGCGTTAACATCATCGCCTACCTTCATGCTATCAACTAGACTGCATTTGTCTTGTGTTAATTGAAACTTAATAAAATCGTTCCAATCGCTGTTTTTTTCGTTTTCAACCTCTATAACAAACTCGCGCTTTTTAAATGTTTCGCTAATTTTTACGGTGTCCTCAATTACTACTAATTTCCCTTTGATTTCAAATGTGCTCATAATTTACTTTTTTAAACTAATTGATACTATACTTGTTCGCTCTACTGTTGGAGGGTTTATAATCTCCCCTGTTTGAGGGTCTGGTGTTGGCACCTTCAAAGTCTTTAACCATTCCTCCCTAACCTTTTTAGCTCCTTTAATTTTCATTTCGTCCATGGACAAACTTAACCATTCTGGGTCTTCACAATCTTTAAAATTATAGTTAGGTCGTTCCGACTTTGTGAATGTAGTGCCGTTGTATTCAAATGATTTTTCCGTGTGTCTATCGGCTGCATCTTGGATATACTCTTTTATATCCTTATCGCCACGTAAAGCCTTTATTATGTCCTCAAACGCCTTGAGCATAATGGCGCTAGCTTCCGCGTCAATATAGCCGCTTAAAATGTCATCTTTTACGGAATCGACATAAATGTCAATGCTTTGCTTGCGCGTTGGTAACTGGGTTAAAATACTAATTGCGTTCATGTCTCTATTTATTAGTTTCAAATGATACTTCTTTAGGGTCTTTGAACTCATTGCCTTTATTAATTATGGCAGTTTTAAACTTCTCATCTTTTTGAAGATGTACGTTCCCTTTCCATATAGCTGCAACCTCATCAGCACTTTTGCAATTGATAATCAAAGGCAATAAGCTTACTAAATTTGTCAGCGGCTGTGTTGGTGTTTTAATGTCATCAGAATGAGTTGTATCTGCATCGTCTATTTTGCCAACAGGGGTTAAAAAAGTATACAGCAAACAGTTTTTAAGTGCGTATGTTGTTGCTTTGCCAGCTCCTTTATCTTGAGAATCTACGCCATGCCCATAACCAGCTAACTCAATACTTTCTCCAGATGTATGTAAAAGCAAGTATTTTGTTTTCACCTTTGTAAAAACACTTTGTTTTGTTTTCACTCCGTAACTACTTGACTCTTCCCATCTATCAACTTGCGTTTGTTCCTCGATGTCTATCGGAACAATACACAATCCAGCATTTACTAAAGCATCATTGAACACTTCTTTTACGTCCATATCTTTAGTGCCATTATACGATGAAGTGCCAGCGCCAACTTTGCTATTCTTTTCCATCCCCTTAACAGCTTTCATTACTTCTATAATTGCAGCCGCTATTTGTTTCTTTTCACTCATAACTTCTTAATTTAAACGTTCGAAAATCATTTTACCATCTTCACCATGTATGCCTATTTCAATATCGTATTTTATGCAGAAATTTCTTGCCGCCTGATACGCTGCTAATTCTGTGACATTGAAAGCCTCTGTTTTATCACCAGCTTTTTTCAATTCTAATAGATTATACTTGTTTTTCCTTTTAGTTGTGGGTTTTAACTTTATTTTTAACTTTCTGTTTACACGATAAATTTCCTTTGTTAATTCAAATATTATGGCTCCATCTTCTCCATGAAAGATAACCTCTCCACCGTAATTTTTATTAAACATTTTAGCCACGTGGCTTGCCATAGATACTGAAATGTCAAAGCTTTTAGTTTTCTCGCCCACAGTTTTCAATAGTTCTAAGTTGTACTTCCCTTTTGCTCTTGGTGTTTTTTTGTAAGATTTCATGTTATTATTTATTGGTTCGGTACAAATCTAACCATTTAATTTTAATTACAAACTATTTTTAAAAATAATTTAATTTTATTTTTTATTTCGGAAATAAATTGTAGATTTGTGTCGAACTTAAAAACTAAGGAGATGAAAGCAGAAAATGAAGTTAGAAAACCCACAACGGTTTGTGTAAGATTAGTAGCACAACCACAAAAATTGATTAATTGTACAACGGCTATATGTGCTATTAATTTTACACTTTGTTATAGCCAGTTATTAAATAAATAATTTATGAACTTAGATAAATTAAAAGCACTGTGCAATAAATATACTGTAGAGGTTAGTTTTAATGGATTTAAACCATTTACACATAAGGTAATTAATGCAGAGAAGATGCTCGAAGAAATACACACGACAACTGATGTTGATAAAAGCACGTTTATTGAAAATATAAACAAAGGTAATTTTATGACACCTGAGTATGAAAGTATCTTCAAATCCATTAAAACGGTTGGAATGTTCCGAACTAAAGGAGACGATGCGCTAAATGGTGCAAAAGCTTACATTGAATGTAGTCGCCTTAATTGGCTATAACGGTGGTAATATATTTTCGTTGTTTTTCACAATGAAATATATTACGTGTTATCGGATGCCTTTTTATCTTTGAGCATTAATAATTAAAACTAAAAACATGTATAAAATTCAATCAGTAAACAGAATTAACAAGGAATTGCTTATTGAGCATCCAGACGCTAAAGAGAAAATAATTAGCAATATGCTAGTTGACTTTGCTCACGAGATGTTTAAAAACAAATGCTTTGAAATTACAGAGACAAATGTAAAAGGCGAAGTAAATTGGATGTCCCCTGATGAACAGGAGGTAGGAATTGAAGCGTTTATAATGACATCTAAAGAGTTTAAAGAAGCAATTGAAACACTCCATTTAATTAAATCTGCGCTTTCAGAACCGATGAAGGGTTATGCTAATCATTTGCACACCCTACTTACGAAGCAGCCTCTTTAGGTTGCCGATAACATTCGCTAAACGTCACAAAAGTAACGCAAAAGCGCATTAAACTATTGATTCTTTGCACATTAAGTATAACTATTAAAAAAGAACAATTAATTTATTTTAAAATTATTTTAAAAATAGTTTGTTATTAATTTATTTTGATTAGATTTGTAAGGCAATAGGGAGCGAACCCGATGCACAAATAACTAGAACTTATGGAAGCTTCAATAATTATTACAGGGTCAGGCGTTAATTCAAAAAGTACTTTATTAAGAGCTTGCGACGGTCATAGCATTGTCACTAAAAAACTACAATATGGCTACGAAATTATTTTTTCATCTAAAGGCGATGCGGTAAAAGCCTTATCAGGTGCTTATCAATACTTAAAATCTGATTTGGAAGATTGGAAAAACGCAGCGGCTTCATATAAATATGGAAGTTCACTAAGTTACGATAGTGCCAATGCTAGAATTTACACAGATAACAACTAGGAATTATGAGCAAAAGACAATTATTTTATTTAGGGCAATTTTTTGAAGTTGAATATGATTATCAACCCGAAGAAAAAGCAGAACGTGGAATTGACGCACAGTACCCAGGGTGCGGTGAAGAGCTAACCATTGAAGAAATAAAATACAACGGTGTAGACTTTACTGAAATTATGGAACCACACGCTAATGCGATGGAGAAACAACTTTTGGAAGAAATTAACTCGTATAAAAACTATAGATATGCGGTATTTAATAGAGATTGAGCTGGATGATAACTTCACTTATTGGCTAGACACAGACCCTGAGCAGACGATAAAAGAGTTGTTTGTTCCATCATCAGATGTGAAAATAATTAGTTTTAACGAAATAGAGGAGGATAAAAAATGTGGTTAAAATACATAGTTTTTGGAATGATAGTGATTGCCTTGATAGTGTCTTATGCACACGAAAAACGCACGGCTAAAAGAGACTTAAAAGAGAAGTTAAGTTTTTTGAGATATGGCGATAAGGTTTACTGGTATGGAAATGAATATACCTTTTGTTGCGCGTCTGGTGATCTAGCAATCCTAAAAACATGTGATAATAAAAACATAAGTGTATTGTTTAACTCTTTAAAATTTGAGAAATGAAATATTTTGCAGCTTTAACCTTGATTTTAACAATCATTTGCCTGTTGTTTTTCGCTGGCTATTCGGCGGTCGGTGAGGATTGTATTAACACCACTCAATCAATTTTCTTAGGATTCGCTTCTATCTTCGCTGGTGCCACTATTGCATTTGCGACTATAAGCGTTTTTAAGAAATAACGTTTAATAAGATGGATTTTAAAATAAAAGGAACACACATAAATAAGCAAGAAAGGGAGTTGCTAGCAAGCGCGGGTTTGAAATATTGCCCCGCATGTAAAAAAGCCCACTTGCTATCTGAGTTTAATTTTAGGAAGTCGCGCCCTAATACATTGCAGGCTTATTGCGCAGAACACTATAAGCACTTAGATTCATTGCGCGTGTTCGATGAACGGGTAACAAAATACACTATTGCCGAAGCTAAGGCATTGGCTCACATAAATAGTCAAGTCGCTTTTAAGATTGCAGCGGATAACGTATCGAAATGTGAGCGTATAGCACTTCGTAATGAAGGTTTGAAATGGTGTAGGAATTGCGGCACACCTCACGAACTTAGATTTTTTGACGCAGTCGATACGCTCGATGGCTTGAATTATGTTTGCAGAAACAAGCCAGACTATTACGACGAGATTAATTTTACGGGTGAAGTAGTGACTAAAAAGAAAGTAGAAACTTACAGAAGAAGGAGGATTTAAGATGATGAGACACATTAAATTTGCGAACCAACTGATCAGATTAGAAGGTACGTCCGACAAATTAGACCCTACCACCGTTGCAAAGTCTGTGAACGCGGCTATTAACTTTTGCAAGGAGAATGAACTCGATAAATGCGAGCTTGATTATAACGGTTTTTTGTTCGTTATTGAGCCGAATAGCGACCTTAATGGTAAGCTGAATGAATACGACTATGCGCAGTATTTGAAGGGGTAATATTATTTGATTAGTAACTAATTTTTAAAACATATAAGGCATGGAAAAAGAACGCGGAATTATTATTGTAAAATCTAATGGAAATGACATTTCAAATATTACTAAAATGAAAGAGTATAGGGTTTCTGGGTTTATTTATGAAGAGGGTGCTTGCCAAGTTGATGTAGAAGCAACCGGTAAAGCAGAAGCAAAGCAAATAGCTATTGATGATTACGATTTTTACAAAGTTGTAAATGTTTTTGAATTGCGAATCATACCCCGCAAGAGATAATCTTATTTGATTAGGATTCGGAAATCAATAGTTTATATTAACGAAACACGCGCAAACACTAGCCTATCTTATTTGATGGCTATTTGATTAGTAATTAATTTAAAAATTATAAGAGATGGTAAAAGAAATCGCGGAGGCTCAAAACAACACTAAACAAGCAAATTTTAGTGCGCTTAGTGTTGTATTACGTTTTTTATTTGGGCGTTGGACAAAATGGGAATTAATTTGCATATATAATTTCTCAACTACAAATAGGAGTATTGAAGTAAGACAGAACTTAGATAACGGGAAAATACAATTTAGAGTTAAAAGAATTGCATATCCTGTGCATTCAAAATATTTCGATGTGGAAGATGTAAAAAAGGCGTTGGCAAATGTGCTATAACAATTTACTAAATAAAAAAGCCCTGCAAGATGAATGCAAGGCTTTTAATTTTTAAATGAAGTCTACTTCTTTACAAATAATTTCTTAATCAAATCAACGACTAACGCGATTGTCGAATTAGATTTTAACTTGGCATTACCTCCAATGTACGCCTCAATTAAAGCGAACGCGAACAAACCCAAAGGCCATGCGTTTAGTTTCAAAAACGCCCATATCCCATCGCCCGAAACATAGTCAATAGTTACTGAGGTTGTGTCTTGCGCGATAACTGAACCGCAAAGAACAATGAATGCTAATACTAATAATTTTCTCATACTTTCCTTTTTTTAAATAAACGTTTAAATAAGCCTTTTTTAACCTCTGTTGTCGGTTGCGTTTGTGATATATCCACCGCGCCACTATTGCCCTTTATTTTGCCCACGTGGTTAGTTATTTCCGTATCTGTGTTGTCAGATTTGAGCGCTACAAATACGCCTAAGACTAAACCGATTACCACGCCTAGTAAAAATAGTTCCATTAGTCTTGTGTATTAAAATACAATTCAGCTTCTGCTATTCTTCGAAGCGTTAACCCTTTTAACTCTTGCTTTTCGCCTACCTCATCTATCAATCCGTCACCATCATCATCTTTGCCGTTGTGCGAACCGTCGGCTTTATCCCATCGTCCAAATTGAACGGCTATATTTTTATCGTTTTTATTAGCTTTAATCTTTCTCAGTAAAGTGCTTGATAGGAAGTTGCCAGAACCTACATTAAAAATAAAACTAGATAATGCGTCGAATTGGTTTTGTGTGAAGCTGATATTCAAACTATTTAACAGCCTTTCGACTCCGAATAAATCAGACCTTAATAGCATTAAGCCGCGTTCGTGTGTGATTAGATCGCCTTTCTTTACGCCTCTAGTATGCCCATATCCAATAGTCAGCTTTCCAGCGGGGCAAATGTATGCCTTGTTTTCGAATGACTCAAATCGTTTGATTAGCTCGATACCTTTTGTTCCTGTTTTCATGGCTATTTGCTTCTGTATAAGTCTAAAATATCCTTCCTGAGTAGCTGTATTTGCACTAGATATTCATTCCTAGCATCTTTATTGTTCTGCTTAATTTCCAAGATAGCACTATTAATACTACAAAATACTATTTGGTTAGCTTCTGCGTGCGTTTTAAATTGGTTCTCAACATCAATTTTATCCGCTTTTAGGTTTAGTTTAGCGTCGTAATCCTTGCCCTGTACATCGTTAGACGTCAGCCACCAAATGAAGAGCATAGGTAATAAAGCGATTAAAAAACTACTAAGCCAGTTTTCGAGACGGCTATTTGGTGGACTTTTTACGTTCATACTTGTAAGTTGTTAGAGCAGCCATAATGTAAGCTGAAAAAAATATTATCCAAACGCCTCTATCAATGCCAAAACCTAGTGTTTCATATACTTGGAATGCACTCAAAATTAATAAAAAAATTGAAGTACTCATAATTAACAACTTCACCAAATTATTTTCCAATAAATATGAGAATAAAAACGGAAGTATAGCACTAATAATTGAATTATTAACCCAATAAAATGCACACCAGTATCTAGAATCGTAGCCAACGAAGCCAATTAACTCAGGTAAAAAAGTGTACAGGGCTAAACCTGCGAAATACACAAACGGCACTACGCAAATTAACCCTGTAATCTTCTTATCCAAAATGAAAACCATTATCGGTTAGGTGGTTTCACTGGTGGATTTTTTGGTAATCTCTCATTTCTAATCATGCTATCGTTTTTAATTAAAATTTAAAGGTAGTGATTTTGTTTGTTAAAATAAAGGGTGATTACGAAGTTGTAACAGTAACCCCTTGCGCTTGCAAATCTATCACCGCCTGAGTGCCATTAAACCCTCCACTCGATGAGTCAGGCGCTGCATTCGTACCGCTTATATTTATACTTCGACCCGTAAAATCACCACCAGCCGTTTCTGTAAGTGCTAAGATTGATAAGTCGTATAAAATATGATTAACCTCTGCCGCTGTCATTGCATTGTTTTGGAATGTATATACACCCGCGTTAATTTTTAGCATATTAGGCATTACCGATAAATCTATATACCCTAAGTTGCACGAATAAACTTGCAAAGAACCAAACGTTCTGGTCGTAGATGGGAATATTATATTTGTCAGATTAGGGTTCAAATAATACCTGTGAGGGCTGCCTCCTAACCCCGTAAGCCCTGATAAATCCAAAGTTCCTGTAAGGTTGCACGAGTAAATATCTAGCTGATTTACAAGAGCGCTCGTGGTAGGGAACAGTATTTGAGTTAAATTTGGGTTACTTCTAAGTGTTACAGAAGTAAAGCCTCCTGTCAACATAGATAAATCCAAAGTACCTGTAAGGTTGCATAAATACCCCCACAGTTGTGATATTAGAAATGTGTTTGGCGCGAAAGTTATATTTGTTAAATTTGAGTTCGAGTAAAAACGCATAGATCCGCTAAGTCCGTGCGTCAACATAGATAAATCCAGAGTCCCAGTAAGATTGCATAAATACGCTTGAATACTAGTCACGATAGCCGATGATGACGGAAGCGCTAATCCTGTCAATGAAGCATTATTATTTACCGCTAATACTCCCTGAATACCTGCTATATTGCTAATGTCTAAAATGCCAGATAAGCCGCAAGAATATAGCGAGAATGATAGCGCTGATGTATTACTATTCAAGACTAATCCGCTTAAATTAGCGTTATTATATAGTTCAATCCCACTAACCATAGTACTCAAGCTACTGAGGTTAACAATACCCGTAAGATTGCAGCCGTAAGCGCGGATAAGCGTTATTAAATTGTTATTTACTGGCGTCTTTAAACTCGTCAACGAACTATTCCCGTCTACTTGTATTTGCCCTTCTACCTCTGTTAAAACTCTAAAATCTAACTCGTTTAATATATTTTGATTTCTTAGCGTTATTTGCGTAACGAATGCAAAATTATCAGCGCTGGAAACAATCACGCTCGCAGTCGCATTGACTAAGGTATATGCGGGTGTGCTGTTCTGTGTTAATTGAGTAATCACGCCCCCATCGTCAATAGTCCAAACTAAAGTAGCTCCTGAGTTCGTGAAGCCCCAACCGTCTGCAATTAGATTCCCATTTATGGTAAACATCACGTCAGTAACTACAGCTGCATTTTTCCACCTACTCGGATTTAATATCATCATGTCTTTATATCTTAATATCGGTTTACTCATTTACTGGCATCATTGGCCATTGGTTAAAAGTTGGAAATATTCCGCTGTTTGTATAATCGTTAATCATTTCATCCCTCAAAGCTCGGCAAGCTATCACCCAATTATCGAGCGTGTTTAAGAACGCCATCTCTACCGCTCTATCTTCTGTATATTCCATATTTTGCATGATTTGCAAATAAAGAAAGCGCGATATGTTAGCCGTCTGAGCACTAAGTGGTAAAGTCTCGTTTATAAAATCTTCGCAATTGGACGTTACCTTTTGGATTATCGCTGCTTGCGAAAACTCTGTAAGTTCGTACTTTTGGAACGCTTTATAAACGTTGTCAAACTCGCTTAATTCTTCGCTAACTTCTAAGGGTAAAGCGGTTTTATAAAACTGTTCGGTGTTGAAAGTATCGGGCGCAACCTCTTCGACTAAATAGAATTTAACCGATGGATTTAATCCGCTAATTTCTACGTTTAAAAATCTGTGTGGATAGCCGAATTTGACAAACTCACCATCTTTGTACGTTGCTATTTTGTAATTTTTAGATTCAATCATTATACTAAATTTGAAAGTGTGTAAAATTTCAACCCCGCGCCTGTTATGGTCGAGCCTACTTGTGTTAAATCAGGCTTTAATTTATCCCCAACTACCCCGCTGGTATTGCTTATCGTTGAGGTCGTGCCATAAAACTCACCTACTAAAATCGTTATCGTTGCAATTGATACGCCATTCAATAAAACGCTTACTAAAATATTTGCATCGGTGGGCGCGGTGGTAACTCCAATTGCAAATGCGGTGAATGTTTGCGCTCGTGTTATTGTTATCGTTGCATCATTTTCAGCAGGTACTAAATCGCTTGTTTCGTCACTCATCGCAATAGATGGGTCGGGGTGATAAACGGAATCATTTATAGGCTCTATAAGAAAGTCGCCAGTAGTGTAGCCAGCCCCTATGCGAGTTACAAGCGATGAACTCGGCACGCTTAGTAAGATAGAACCGAGTGTCTCTTCTATATCTATTGTTAAACTGCCAACGACTAAAACTTGTTTACCTAGCTGCCAATTTACCCCCAAACTTGGATAATTAGATGTTAAAACCGCGATTAATTTAGTCATCGACAAATCGACAAGTTTTACCCAGCTACCATCTCCTCCGTCGTCTGGTTTTACCCCCGTCTCATTGCTTGAATTAAAGCTGTAAACAGCTTGCTCATCTGTTACGATAACATCATCCCCGTCGCTGTAATTTGTGATACTACGCAATGAGTTTTTAGTTAGTGAAGCAATAGAGGATGAACCAGCCACCGTTGTGGCAGTTGTTCCTATTCGCTCCCAACTGCCTGTGGGGTTGGTTGTTTCGTCGTACAAATCCGCTTCGGGATTAATCCCCTGAGCTACGTCAACGCGCGACAAATACAAGTAGTTAGTTTGAAAATCAACATCGCCAGAAGCTAGATTTACGTAGCTGACATAGCTGTTAATTCGATATCCTAAAAATCCATCTGGCGCGACATTCGCAATATCAAAAGGCTCGGTTGTTTCAACATCTATAACAGTAACAGAACCACCGCCAGCGGCTTGGTTAAAGCCTAGCCAACATTGGCCAGTATCTTGTGATTCCGATTCCGATGCAAGAAGCCCGCTGCCATTTAAGCGCGTCATCCCGATATAATACACTTCGTTTCCGTAAATAACACTATTTACTCTCACCTCACCATGTCCTCTTCGACCAATTCCATTGTGATAAATCCCATCAAATGTGATGATTGAGCCAACTGCTAAATTCCCAATAAAACTAGCAATCGAGCTGCTGTTTTGGGTTGAATTGAAATATGATCTATGAATATACATTTCAGTTGCCAAGGTAAAGGTGTTGTTAAAACCGAACTGATTTTCGCTTGGCAATGTGACAATACTATCATTAAAATGATACCTATATCCAACCGAACTTGGCAAATCTATTGTAATATCCGCTGCGGCTGCGATTGTTAAGTCCTTATTTGGAAATGTGTAGGTATAATTAGCTACCAACGACTCAGGGTTAAGCGTTGCATATTTTGTACGTGCAGCGTTATATATGCGTCCTCGCTTACTCTCCATTTCTAAATTCAAATCGGCTTGATTTTCGCTTAATAGTGTAGTGGTTGGCACAGTAACCGAGTTAATGGCTGTTATGTCATCTAGGCCAGCAATAGTAATATCTTTATCTTGAATAGTTAGCTCTCTAGTTGTGCCAGTTGATACTCCCGCTACATTTAGATTAACTATTTTTGTGACGTCGGTAGCATCTGAAACTGCAAACACTCCAGAACTAACAGGCCATGAAACACCGCCGGCTCCAGTTACTCCACCCACTATAATGCCAGGCTTTGCACCTCTTAAATCTGTTGTTTCCTCAACAATCCAAGTATTTACTGAATGCTGAATTAATGCCTTACAGATTAAAAATCCAGTACCTACATAGTCCGTTGGAAAGTTGTAATTAGTGTAACTATTTTCGTCAGATGAGGCATCTGCAATATTAGCATAAGAGCCCCCAGGCAGTAACATCATTAACCTACAATCTCTGTCATTCTCAGAGACAACGCCAAAAAATACTACATTGAAATATTTACCAAGTGCCGCGCCTGTGCTGTCTATCGTCGTAGCGTTTAGGTTTGTAATTCTGTTGTAGGGCGTAGTGGGGTTGTTTACTACATAAATGCCGCTCCCTGTTTGGCTGTTAAATATAGGAAACGAATGAGGGTGCAGTTGTAGCACATTGCCAGCGGTTGTTGAAATATATATGCTATCAGGTGAGCCAGTCACGCGGGTAAACGTATAAGCCACACCGCTTTTATAAGTGGATTGCTGTTGTCTTACCCAATAATTTAAGTGTGATAAATGCCCATTATCTAAAGCTTTTTCAATATGATCAGACCACGCATGCCCTCTATACAATCCGTAATTCTGAACGCGAAGTGCGCTCGGAACAGTTGCGCTGAACAATGGGATATATTGCGTTAATGATGGAAAGTCAGCAGTAACACCAGTAGCTTTTTGAATTACTAAATTTTCATCTATCCAAATAACATTTTTAACGGGTACCGTATCAGTTCCAGCGGTTAATATTATTGAGGTTGGGACTGAAAACTCTTTAACTGCATTTTTAAAGTAACAAACAATCGCGCCCGACGCTGAGTTATCAACACCCAGCGTAACGATTGACCCGTCACTTGTCACATCTAAGGCTACACTATACTGAGTGGTTCCCGTGTAGAAATTAAACGCGTCCTCTTTATTACCTTTTTTTGCAATGCGAACTTTAAAAATACCAGTAGTTACTCCAACTTTCATAACCTGCCCCATCTCAACGCGATAGCTTGGAGTGTTAGGAGGTGTTAATGTTATTTCGCCAGGCGTTTCAGATAAAAAGTAATTTTGATTAGCGGTTAATAATGAGGTGTCCGTGTCGTTAATGTCGCCAAATGGAACACACTCGCCAGCCTCATCTATTCCAAAGGGGTGTGTAGTCATTGCTAAAATGCCAGTTGCAGCCATTTTAATATTAGCACCTGCTAATGCTATCGTTGGTAGCCCTGTTGTAGCATCAAACCCGCTGATATAAACAGCCTTTAACTCATCAATGACAACGCCAGTTTTATTAATAACTCTATCCCACATCTCAGAGCCTATCTGAAGGCTGGAATTGGGTCTATCATTGTATAAAGTTAGGCGTTTTAAATCCGAGTTGTAGTATATCTTTCCTTCTTCGTACGTTTGCTCTAGTGCAGTTTGAGGATTTAGAACAATAGAATTAAACTTATTCCCCCCCTGCGCTATCCAAGTTCCAGCGGCTAATTCAGCATCAAAATCGGATGAATTAAAAGGCAGTGTGGTATCTGATTTTAATAGATACAGATCGTCACCTTTAGCCACTAATGTAGCCGTGTTATTGTATACACCAACCTTCCACCTACTAAAATTTGAAACGGTTGCTTTTGATACTTCCGTCCAGTAAGAAGAGCCATCAGAAGGGGGGTTGCCTTCGTTACCATTATCATCTGAAGCCCATAGTTTATCGGAATACTCAACAATATAACCACTCACATAGGTTTCAGCACTATACCATGTTGGGATACTCTCATTACCACCTCCAATATCGCTAAGTTTTAACAGCTCTAAAGCGTTGGTGTCGTTGTTTAACACTAGCATTTTTCCGTTTGTTATCTCCCCTAGAGCTTCGGGATAATCTCGATAATCTTTTACTATTATTGCCATATTTTAAATATTATCTCCTATTGCTATTTCCGTGCTACTTCCTATTACTTGCTGTGATTCCGTCACTAAACCGCTGTAAGTTGTGATGCTCTCACTATCTTGTTGGTAACTTCTATTCACTTTTTGGAATGGATTGCGTTCTGATATTCTACTTTCAACCTCTAAAGATTCGCCCCTTACAAATTTAACATTATTTATTAACAAATTACTCATGCCCGACGCGTACGCTATTTTTCTTACGATGTAGAAAGGATAAAGCATACCTTCAAAATTAAAACTTGTTCTTATTAATGTCTTTAAAATCGTTTTCTTTCCGTAATCGGTCTGGAAATCATCTGAATCCTCACTAATAACACCGTCAATAAACCTACTTGCGAGCCTTAACCGAAAGACTGAGCCTGTTGTAAAATCTAATTCCCCTGTATTTTCATCATTCGAATAATCAAATATAACTGTATTTTTTGTTGATACTTTTTTAATCGGTTCACTATGCCATGAAACATCGGGGTAATTTAGGTTATCATCCGTCGCGCTTATTAAGATTGAATAAATATTACCTAAAGTTAAAGCTGAACCAACAAGACTAAATTCATATACATTGTAATCTAGTTTGTTGTAACTAGTTCGGATAATCCCAGTCGTTGGGTCGTTACCAGTAAACGTAAGGTCTAAAACCACACCCCAATACCCCGTGTTCTGGTCTTTATAAGTTCCTAAAGTAGAATAAGAGCCATTTAGTAGCGTAGTGCCTGTAATAGTAAACAAAGTACCTACCTTTGCGAATTGAAACAATCCCTTTGTAGGGTTTGAATATGAGCCGTTTGATAAGGTTGTATCTACATCATAAGTATTGCCGCCTGTAAAATACATTAAAGTCTTGCCGTCGTACTCACTCCCAGCACTCGAAATAGGTCTAAATGAGCAGTCTCTCAAATCCTCTAGTAAGATATTATCAACTATTTTAGTATGTGTTAAGTTTAGCTCGTTACCTTCACAATCGGTTGCTAATATGCTTATGTTATCGTAGTTTGTATTTATTTGATTAGTGATAATATCACACTCAGAAATGAGTTGATTGTATGGTTGCCATTCCACATTTGGAAATTTACCTTGTTCTTTTAATTCTGAGAACAAAGCATTATCCCAATTAGCTATATTGTTGCAATCATCAAAATTAGTAACAGGAACAAATCTCAGCGGGTTTGCTTTTGGAATGTTAAAATAAGCGTCTGGCTTGTCTGCGGATATTCCCACTATTTCAAAACCTATGCTTTGTACCGCTCCGAAATTGTCACGAACATACATAGTATAAGAGCCAGCCAATATGCCCGTAAAGCTAGCTTGTGAATACCATACTATCTGATCTAAACTATATTCTTTAATTGTAGAAATATCACCTAATACAGTTGAGGTATTAGCTGTTACCGTTGCTCCATCTGCCGACTCAATAACTCCACAAGCTGAGATAGTCCATTGGTCAACCGTGGGCATTGGGTATGTCGTTGAGAAATCGTCACTATCTGTTATCGCTAGATTAACAAGCGGTAAAGGTGGCTGCCTTAAATAGTCGAAAAACAAATCCTCTTCAAATTCTGCAAGCTTCACGACTGGCGCGGTAATGTCAAAATCTGAAGCCCCGTAAGCTACTGTAATATTAAATCTTGCGTGAGTGTTTCGATCTGCTGCGTCTGCTTGTTCAGCCGTTACGCTTGTAACATTAAAAACTGGCAATGGTTCGCTGGATTCGGTATATACAGCGGTAATATTTGCAGGAAATGATAAGGCCGTGAAATGGTCTGAATAATCAACCGCCTCAATGGTTATAACATAGCCCTCTTCGCTATTACCCTCTCGACTTAGATTAAAATAACCCCCGTAATCCGCTAACAAGGCGTTATAATAGCCGTTAGAAGTCGGCTCTAGCGCGTCTGTTATTGTGAATTGAAACGGAGTTGCACGAACAGAGGCGCCAGTCTCGGTCACTCTCAATCCGTTCAAAGTAGATGAGAAAGCTAATACATCACCTATCTCAGATTCTGCCGCCCATGTAAGTTCTAATTTTGCGTAATTTGCCATATTTTACATATTTGCCTGAGTACCTTTGAAACTTCCTTTCATCTCAGCTATATTGTTTGTTGCTAATTCTATATAAAAAAATACATCGGTACCGTTGCTTACAAATTTAAACAAACCATTCGGATATTGTTCTATCAAATCCCATTGGGTTTTCGTTATCGGCAAATCACCAATCAACCATGTTTTATTTAGCATCAACGGAGAATCTAGAATATTTATAGGTATGCTATCACCTTCCACAACTTCTGATTCATCAACCTTTTTGCTTACTAATCCGTTGTTGCTTGCCGATTTTGTAAGTACTAAAGAGCCTACATTGTTCAATTCTTGCAAGCATCCATTTACAACAGCTCCCCACTCTCGCAGCATTCGCGCGGGCGTGATGCCTAAATTGTAAGCTAATGATGGGGATAAAATACCCGTCACACTCTCATAGTCAATCCCACGAATAGGTATTAATTCGGCTGTGCCTGTGTATTTCATCGCTTCGATTATGAAAATATCCTTATCGTTTTGCGTGTCACCGTCGGGATTTGATGCGTACTGCTCGCGCCTCGTTTGTTCAATCGCGTATGATTCTGCTATCCAATTAGTAACTAAATCTAATTCGTTATCAATGGTTAAGGGCGTTGAATAATTAACTTCTCCATGAATAACATTTAAACCGTTCAAATTATCTAACTCAATATCATCATACCCAACTTTTACAGAGCCGTAGGTCAAATCACTATTAACACTCATCTCAACATCTGCAATGGCTTCACCAAAATTTAAAACTTCGCTACCGGTACCAAAAACATAACCGTATTTTTCTATTCTAAAAACCTCAATATCTCCTTTGTATTCAATGCCAGCAACTAGGTTTTTTGTTTTGATATAATTCTCTAAAATATCTTTGAATTTTGAGTTGAAAGGATTTTCTTCTATTGGAAGGTTTCTCAGCATGTGCCCATCCTGCAAAGCTAAATACGCCCCTTCTCCGTCCTCATCATATCCTAAATCGGTTCTACCAAAATAATTAGAATAAAAAGCGTTTTTATTTCCAGTTATAACCTCAATCATTTGGGTGAAATATTCGTGAGGTAAAATACAGTTTGAAGTAGTTGCATCAAAATAGCTGACTGAATTGCTAGTTATACTAACAGTATTTAATCCCTTTTCTTCTTCTAAGTACCCATCAAAAAAAACATTTCCGATAATACCAATGTCAGAGCCTAACGGGTCACCCTCTTTAGTCACAACGAATGAAATGTAAAACTGTAAGCTATCACCCTCTGCAATCTCGATAGTTTCTGTTTTTTGATAGTCGACACTTGCATACCATCCATCATGTGGGGTTAGCTCCGTTGGCGTAAAGTCTGGTATTACCCCAGTTTGCACGGTTTCTAAATCTCCTTTTAAATTACCATCAGCATCTATTTGTCTGCGCGTCACGTAATACACGCAGTTTTGAGAGCTTAGTCTTGAAAATCTAAAATTAGCGTTTATGGTTTGTGTGATTGTTTTTGCGCTGTCAGATTCCAAATAGTAAGAGAAATACAAAGGGACATCACCTTGATATCTTGTCATGTCAAGGAATACACTCTTATAGTTTTCGTCTGGATTATATGTAACCTTCGTGGGAATTGCTAAAAAGTAGCTATCAGTACCAACAAGCGCATAACGTTCACCCTCGGCAATTAATAAATCATCATCAAAAGCCAGCTCACTATTCAGCTCTAAGGTTCTATCAGGTAAATAAATAGTTTTTAATAAGGTGGTGTAATCAGTCACAGCCTCACCATCTAAGCCTACCAACGTAGTGAGGTTTATTTTTTCTTTTTCGCCCGTGGTTATTTTATTGGAAAAGCTACTATCTACAAAATTAATCTCACCTACTAGCTCTTTTCTGCTTAACGTTGCGAAATCGGCAACCATTGGAAAGCCATCACCTAACGGAGTATAACTAAAAGCATCTCGGTTATCATTGCCCACCTCTATAATAAATGAGGTATAGGCGTTTGTTCCGTACATATCCGCGCTTCTATAAAGTCTTTGCTTAATGTCGTGAACGAATGAGAATGAGTTTGTAAGTTTACGTACTACACCGCGATAAGATTCTGAACGTACCAAACTAGCTTCGATTGAATCCCAGTTTTCAACCTTCTCAGTTCCAAAGGTGGTGATACCGTCCCCATCTTCTAAAGTAAACCTTATAGTGCTCATCGTGCAAATCGTTTAATTAAATCATCCGTTCTTTTAAGACTATCTAAGCCGCTGCGTTTTTTAGGCCTGTTGTTTTTCATCTCATTAATCATTCTATCACTATGTCTTTCAAATGACTTCTCAACTGCAGCTGCTATCATCTTACTTTGCGTATCATCATTGATATTAACAACTGATTTTATCATCTCTTTTCTTGTGATATTATCTAAGATTTTAGCGGACTCAACACCACTCCAAACCTTCGCACCCTTATACTCATCACCAAATAAGGTAGGTTTATCTACAAGCGAAATTTTACCTTTATGCTTCATAAATTCAGGGCGTTTTTCACCAGCTAAGAAACCGCCATCAGGGGCTGAGTTTACTCCTTTATCAAATGCGGGTAAAGACTTCGCTAGTATAGCAGCTGCAGCGGCTGCTCCAGTACCTATAACTAATGGTATTTGAGACAATGCAATAGGGGCAAATGCTGCTGTAAGAGGATTAGCCAATAAGACTGCAGCTGTCGCTTGAATAGCTGCCACCTTTTTGGCTGTATCAATAGCTACTTCTGTGGCTTGCACGGCCTGACCGAATAAAAATTGTTTCTTTTCAAGCTCCCTTTGCTTCTTCTCCTTCTCGTTTATCTTCGCGTCGCGTTCGGCTTCAATAGCTGACCTTACCTCATCATCTAATTTGTCGTTATCTAAACGTGTGTCATATTCTGCTGTGATGGCTTCCGTCTCATCGGTTAGTTTAGAGATGGCATAATCAAACAATGAATCCCCAATTGATACAGCCGTGTCAAATCCCTGTTGTAATAATTCAGCTTTTAACTCCTTTCTTCGCTCCTCATGCTCTTGCAATATACGCGTTTTCTCTTCTTCTTTTTCAAGATAAAGCTCTATTTCGGCATCGTTTAACTTGTCCATATCAGCAAGCACAGCCTCGTCATCTATTACCCCAGCTTCTTTTATTTGCGCTGGTACTTCCGCTAATTTTTCCTGAGATACTTTTAATTCTTTGTTTTTTACTATTGTTTCATCAGTAGTTTTGTTTAATGCTTTTTGTAAAGTATTTCTTTGGTTTGCGCTCCTTCTCGTTTGGGTAAAAAAGTTCGATTCAGCATCTATCACCTCAGAATATGCAACTACTACCCTATCAAGTTCAGAGTCTTTAGTCTTGCCGTACTTCTTAAACACCTCTAAGTACGCAAGCTCTTCCTTTGTTAATGATGCAAAATGTTCTTTGTGTTGTTTTAAAACAGACTTGTAATAATCAGCGTCGCCAGTTTGTCTAGCTGATTTTCTCTCAGCTTCTAAGTCTAACGTTCTGATAGCTCGCTTCCTTAAATCTTCTTGCGCATCGTAGTTCTTAATAAAAGATAATGTTTCTTCTTCGTTTAATCCAGTTAACGCTTGAACCACCGCAAGTTCAGTGCTTAGTTGTTGGTTGGCTATCGAAACCCTTTGTTCTGCTAATTTTTTCTCAATTGTTATAATTTTTTCGGACGCAACTATTCTCTCATCTTTAGAAAGATTTACATTGTCAACATCTTGTTTTAATTCCTCAGTTTCCAAGCGCCCTTCTTTTTCTGCAATAGTCATGCCTCTACGCCTATCACCCAAATCATCTAAGGCGGCCGCGTATGCCTCACCAGCTTTTATAGCTTTTTCAAAGTTGCTTATCATATTCAACAAGTCTCCAGTTGCGATTGACTTCTTAAAACTCTCCCAGCCTTGTTTCATGCCTTCAATAGTCATAGCGAAGGAGTCACCGCTCACTTGTGTAGAATCGATGACCTCCTTCCCTACTCTCATTGCTCCACTTGCGGCTGCGATTGCGGCGGTGACTGCTAACAATCCCCCTTTTACTTTATTCCATGCGTCTGTATATTTTCCTACACTCCTTTGATTTTGTCCTAATGAGGCATCTATTTTTTTTAACTTAGCGTCTAATTTTGTAATTTCCGATGCTGCTGTTTTAAATTCGTTAGAGCTTAACCCGAATTGAACCGCGACATCTTTTGCCTTGTTTCTTAATTCTGTTAATTTTTTACTCTCCTGAGCGTAAGCGCTTGTAAGTTTCGCGGTGGCGGCTGTTTGTTTCGCGGCTATTGTTGCCTCCTGTTGTGCTGTCCTATTTTTGGTCTGCATCGCCTTTTCTTGCGCGATAGTAGTGCGTGCGACATCTTGCTTTAGCTTCTCTTCCTTCTGTAATAAATCGAGCTGTGTTTTAGTTAGCGCGTTTGCTTCATTTTTGATAGTAGATAGGTCTTTAGCTGCTTTATTATATGCGGCTATTCCTGTATTGTTAGCAAACGTCTCGTTTAATTTCTTGCCGTCTGCAATAATCAAATTAAGATTGTCGATGGTAGTTTTTAGCGCTACGTTAAGGTCTGTAAATGCCTTTTGAACACTGCTATCTATTACATTACTACTTTTTATTGGAGGCATCAGCTATGTATTTAATGTAGTCGTTTTCATATGTTAGGAATTGCAATAAACTTATCTTCTTAGTATCAATTGCAACCTTCCTATATTTTTCAATTGCATTTATTAATTGCTCATCAGTCACGCTTTCGCCTACTGTTTTGCTATTCTTTGCCTTTTCAAGCTCTAAAATGTCTGTGACTAATGTATCTAACGAGCGTTTTATATTAACACATTGAGCGTAAACATCCACACTAAAATCAATATCGTAGCCTAGTTCGCTCAGAAAATCAATACTAACACCTATTAAATCGGGTTTATCTGAAAACATCTCAACCTGAGACAAGGCAATTAAACAAAGCGTGCGCTCGGTGTCTAGTTCTAATATCTCACGATCTAAATCAAAGTAGGCGCTTGCTGTTGGTCGCTTTACAATCTCGTCATTATATTGAGAAAGTATTTTATCATAAGCTGCCTGTACATCATCGGTCAGTTTTATACTATCAATATCAAGGTAATTATCAAGATATACTAAGTATCTTAAATCGCTCTTTCTGTTAGCTTGTTGCCAATTCCAATATGGCACATTATCAATATCATTAAATACTCTCATAAACCCATCAAATTAGATATGTAAGCCAAGAAATTTGGTAGTAATTGCGATTTAATTAACTTCTCCATGCTTTCGTCTGAAATCTCCATAATATCAGCACCGTATTTCTTTACTAATGCGTCGTTTTTCCAGTCGGAAGACGCAATACTGAAATCACTTTTCATCTTCATTCCTTCGTAAAAATCACCTGTTACTTTTAAATCTGCAATAGGTGACGAAATAGAGCCTATTGCTTTTTTATATTCGGCATATTCTGGAGATTGATAAGCGTATAAAGTACTCCCATCACCGCCTTTACCTTGCGTTAACTGTTCGTGTACGGTGTCAATAAACAAAGGCTCGTTAATCAAAATAAACTCATTTACCATATTGTCCCAATTGGTTGTGATATGGTTAATGTTATCGCTTAGTTTAATTAACTCGTCCATGGTTTAAAATTACGAATGTTATTAGTTTTAAAAAAGTTGAAAATAAAAAAGGGGCTAATTTGCCCCTTTCTTTGATGTAAATAACTTTTTCAGTTCTTTGTAGTCTGCCTTCATCCGCTTCTCTTTATTGGCAAAATACCAGTAATGAGGCTCGAAATCTTTTAAAAATTGGCTTTCGGTTATCCCGTCCACCAATTTTAGGTTTATTTCTAAGTGACCAACCCTAACCATTACGCGATAGTTACGGTTACGGCTGCCACGTTAGATAGTCCTGTGGTTGTCATTAAAGAAGGGTCTACGCAATCAAGAGTTCCGGTTACTAACCCCGTGCCTGACAAAGTGTATAGCCCACTAGCGGCAACATCTCCACCGCTCACACTCGCGATAGACTGTTCTGCTCCCGCTGTTGTTTTAAGGCTGAAATCAGCCGCAACTAATCCGTATTGAGGGTTTGCAAGCTGTACATCTTCATTAGATGAAGCCCTATAAGCCTTAAATGTGATTGTAGTTGCCGAAGCGCTTACAACCTCTAAAGTAATATCATTTAGAGCCTTCAAGCGTGCTGGATTAAATAAAGGCTTGAAAACTAAAGAATATGACCTCATTTCTACAATATCATCTAGTGTTATCTTGACAGGTGCCTTTTCTGCTACTGAGCCATCATTATCGTCTGGATTCTCAATATTTAAAACCTTCAATCCAAAACCGCTTAATACGCCAGAGGTTGGGTCTTTATACATTTTTAACTTCCCACTAGCCGTGGCAAAAACTAGGGTATGAGTAGTTGCTCCGCTATAAGATTCAAGTTTCTGATACATTTCGTAGTTAGCTTTAAATTTTGCTAACCAGCTGATAGTCCCGTTTGAAACTGGAATATCTCCCAATGAAGTGCTATCGTAAACAGCACCGCTGTTCTGAGGTTCTATACTGTGAAAATCAGGGAATGGAATCACATCTCCACTTTGGATAGCTGTTTCCCATTCACTTTTTGTTTTCGCGAGTGTTTGAGTTGAAAAACTAAACCCCTCTTTCAATAAGAAGGCTTTTTTATACTGCCCGTCGAGCTGCTCGCAAGCTACTGAGGGGTTAAGATTTGAATTACCGCAAGTATCTGCCATTTTATTTTATTTTTTAACAAGTTAGTAAACTATATTTCATTGTGTAATCAATCCTAAAAATATGCCATGGGTGCATATTTGGATGTTTAAGGTTTTTAATGTCGAAATCACCATAAGCTTTCGCCCCAGTTACAATCCCTTTCACCTCCGCTTTATCGAGTAGTTTTATAACAGCTCCATGGGCTTCCTCAACTGCGCGATGGGATAAATCTGGATATAAATCTTTTAGATTCACAGCGAAAAAAATTCCAACATTATGAACGACCTGCCCAGCATCAAAAGATTCAGTTTCATCATTCACATCAAACCACGATAAAACACTTAATTTATCGTTAAATTTAACAGCCTTATAATCATTAGTCCCAGATACGTGAACCTCGGGCGTTAATGATTCGTTTATCAAATTTCCAAACACGCGCCCATTAAATTGCTTCTTACTTGAGGATACATCCGCCCAAAGTTCGTCAATAAATATTTCCTGTACATCTTGGATTGGTGCATCAATACCCTTAGGATCCTGTATCATGATAAAGTGTTTAATTCAAATCCGTTGGAATAATAACCATTTACCAACCTATTAATCTGAGTGTTCAACGATTCTACTTCTTTTCTTAAAGTAGGAATAAGCCCTATTATGCGGTCTGGAACCCCTTCGAGTTGTGCTATTATAAAGTTTAGTTGCTCAGATGATATTTGCTCAGTTCTATTAGATCTTAACGATGTGATGTAAATTTGTACCGCATTTATCACTATTTGCAATTGAATAGCGGGCGCAAATATATGCTCACTGTTAATTAATAGATTTGAATAATCGCTAAAAACAAATACATCAGGATTCAAGCCCCAACAATTAGAACTTGAATTAACATCATCTAGGTCAAATAATTCATTTGCGGTCACGTTTTTAACATCAACTGAATTAAAACACAAATGAGTTATTGAAGATTTAACACCAGCTCTTTGATATTCGCGTTTAAAAGGTAGTACCGTCAATCCGCTTGTGAGATAACCTAAATACCATTCACCTTGAAACGAGTCTAACGTATCGTCAATGCGCCAATTTAGAATTTCAACTTGCTGAGGCTTAGTTATTGACACTACCTTACTAAATATAGGGTCTTTAACCGCAGAATTAAAAAGCAATAATTCAATATCCCCAGTGCCACTAAACTCTAAAAAGATGCGCGTCAACTCAAAAGCTACATTTTTCTCTAACGATTTATTGATTCGATACCCAACAAAGCTATCTGTAATTAAATCTTCGGTTTGAACTTTATTATTTGCAAATTGATACAAGATTTGCCTATCGATATAGTCAGAATCTAAAAGAACTTTATCCATAACCTCACTAACTGATTTAGACTGCAATTCTTTTAAAAATAAATTGAAATCAGCGTCAGAAGCTTCAATATAGTCTTGTGTTTCTTTTAAAGATTCGATTTTACAATAAGGATTCTCAGTTGCGTACCGCCCAGATCTAGAGGTTTGATTGTCGATGTCAACAATAGCAAAAGCGGGATTAGATGGGTTTTTAAACCCAACTAATCCACTAAAACTATTTGTAACTTTTGCTTTATCAAACATATATCTATACTAATGCAAACGCTTGTAATGGCGTTTCGTTCGCTACTGTTAGCGGTGCTGTATTGAATGATAAATAAGCGAAAGCTTGCACCTGAGTACCTACACTTTGATTTTCAGAATTAACTCCAGTTCCATCTTGACGGGCGCTATATTCGTGCAAAGCTAGAGGAAGCCCTGTAACTGGGTGTACAATAGATCCATATTTATTGTCTGGCCCCGTAAATCCTTGTCTGTTCTGAATAGGCATCCAATCCAAAACAGAAGTGGTCATATCAGGCTCAGCAATGAAAAACCCTTTCGTGTAAAGCAATGTTGCGGCTTTAGCGTCAAGCTCAACAGAGTGAATCCAATTAATACCACCAAATTGAAATGATGTATTGATACTATTCCCAGCTCCGTTGGAAGCTAAAGCTTGCATTTTATTATATCCAATAGTATCGGCGTAAACAGTCAACATTCCAGACCACTTATTGATCTTCATGTTTGATTTGATAATTTGCGCAGCCCTGTATCCATTGTC